>Ga0307989_1000077_pt1 | contig 77244 bp, 73 predicted proteins | sample EllFjometagen185_FD_203164 | JGI IMG/M metagenome (GOLD analysis project Ga0307989, IMG submission 203164) | Marine microbial communities from Ellis Fjord, Antarctic Ocean - #185 | ecosystem: Environmental > Aquatic > Marine > Unclassified | place: Southern Ocean | collected 2014-10-08 | reverse complement strand
AGTTTAACAGCGTCAATTTTGAATTGTTTTGAATAGCTTTTTCTTTTTGACATGTGGTACCTCCGAAAAGTTTTCTATTTATATCATGCTTTTCGGTGTGTCCGCTAGACCTATACCACTTCAATTTCATATCAACGGCATCAAGAGCTTTTTTAAACGATTGTGCTGCCAGTATTGATTTCTTATAATCATCCCGGCTTAAAGCATAATGAATTTCATAATACGCAGTTATAAGCGTTTGCATCTGAAATTTAAATTTTTCAGGGACAGTATAAATATCGGGTTCCTCTGGCAATGACTTTTTAATTTGTTTTACCTGCCCTGCTCCATGATGTTCATGTCCGGTTGCTGCAATACCTCCTTCGGGGTTCATCATGCTGGGTTTCGCCTGAATCTGAATAGCACTGTCAATCTTAAAGTTACCATTCACCACTACCATTTCACCTTCTTTAAGGCCTTCTTTTACAAGATAATAATTACCGGCCCTGGGCCCAAGAACCACTTCCCTACCCTCAAAAGTTCCTTCTTTTCCAGAAACAGCAACATAAACAACAGCACGTTTTCCTGTAATTAATGGTGCGGTTACCGGTATAACAAGAGAAGCCTCTGTGTCATCTTCACTGATACTTGTGTATCCAAGTGATTCAGAGGTTACCAGCGGCATGCCGCAAATATCACAGTTACCTTTTTTATCTCTTACAATTTCAGGATGCATTGAACACACCCATTTATTAGCCATTGCCGGATCCATTACCCTTCCGTGGGCAGCCACCTTTGGATACACCACAGCGCTGACAAACATTTCAGGTTTTAACAGTCCATCAGGATTTTGAACATTTACTCTGACTTTTATGGTACGCGTTTTTGCGTTTAAAATAGGATCAATAAAAGATATTTTGCCTTTAAAAATTTCACCTGGATATGCTTTCACCGTAAACTCAACATCCTGCCCATAACGGATCCAGACAAGATCAGACTCATAAGCATCAAGTTTAATCCAGACATGAGACAGATCTGCAATCGTGTAAATCCTTGTCCCGGTTTTTAAGTACTCCCCTTCAAACCCATTTTTATGAATAACAATACCGCTGATCGGTGAATATATTATTGTGCGGTCAGAGACCTTACCGGTTTTCTCAACATTTTTAATCTGCTGATGAGTCAGGCCCCACAATCTCAGTTTCTCACGTGTTGCTTCAACATTTTTCAAAGCACTTTTACTCAGACTGCTGCTTTTCCCTTTCTGCATCTTCAAGCCAAGCAGCAGTTCCTGCTGTGCCGTGATCAGCTCAGGGCTGTAAAGCGCCACAAGATGTTCTCCTTTATTCACGCTAATACCGGTAGAATCAACGTACAGACGCTCTATTCGGCCCGGCATCCATGCCGTAATAGACGACAGCCGTGTCTCATCATATTCTACTTTCCCAGCCATCCTGATTTCTGCAGAAACGATTTTTCTCTCTACCGGTGCAGTCTGAATCTCTGCAAGCTTTATAGCCCGGGGAGATAATTTTAATTCACGCGCACCTTCATTACCGGCAGATTGTTCTGAGGAAACCGGAATAAGATCCATCCCGCACAAAGGACATTGCCCCGGCCCGGACTTCTGAATCTGTGGATGCATGGAGCATGTCCAGAATTTGACTTCAGGCTGTTTATTTTCTGCAGGTCCAGGCGTACCTGTTTTGTCCTTTGATCCGCAAGCTGTTAATGACAGGAAAACAGCTAACATTATATAAAACATGAACAGCAAAACAGGTCGCGTAGATTTATTTTTCATAACACCCTCAAATTGGTTACGAATCGTTTAGTAACTATTTACATCTAAAAAATGTGCCTTTAAGCTGGTCTCCGAAGGGCTTATTATAAACAATACAACTTCTTTCATCATTTTCTTTGCTCGCTCCAAAGTAAACGATGCAAAAGAAAGGGCGCCCTTTACCCGACCCCGATTACATCGGGGTTCCCTTACTTGATGATTTTTTGCGGTCGGCGTCACAATGATCCCGATTTGCCGGGACTCAAACATGCGCCGCCTCAAATCCCCAAAAAATCCTCAAGCTTCGGCTCGGACAAAATGGGGTTAATAAGCGATGCTTCCCGCCTACAAGACGGTGCATCCGCGAAACACTCCGGTCAAAAAAAACTTAAAGGTTGTGGCCTTCATGTCCTGCTTCAGGTTTGGCTTTAGCTGGAATTGCAGAGGGATCGACACCCTCTTCTTTCATTTTTTTTAAATATTTTTCGGGATCTTTTTTAAACATATCAATACACATGGCACAGCATAAATAAACCCGTTTACCGCCATGATCAACATAGATCTCTTTATTTACTTTTCCGCCCATTACAGGACAAATTGCCTGCTCCTTTGAAAATGCAGATCCTGCCGCCATTAAGGATAATAATACTGTTATTGCCACTACCAATAATAACTTTTTCATAATTGTTCTCCTTTTAAAATTAAAATAATTAATATTAATGCTTTAAGTAAATTAAGTACTATTTAACCGCAAAGGCGCAGAGGACGCGAAGAACTGCTTTTTATTTTTACACCCCTGCCTTTCTCTGCGTGCTCTGTGTCTTGAGTGAAACGGGCGGTGATAATTGTTTTTTAACCATGATTTGTTTAAAACCCATAAATTATTCAATGCAGCTAATTAAAAAATCCGTTTACCCACAACATACTCCAAATCAGCAAAATCCTTTTCCAGATCGCTCAAAACCTTATGAAACTTTATCTCATAATTTAAAAGTGTCATCTGACTGTTAAGAAGGTTTAAAAAATCTAGTCTTCCAACCTGATAGGCAGACATATTAGAATCAAGAGACTGTGCTGCTTCAGGAATAATCTGTTTTTCATACAAGGATACAAGCTCTTCATCTTTTTTGATCCTTGCCAGTAAATCATTAAGTTTATATGAAATATCGTTTTTCACACTTTGCAGCTGCGCTTTTGCCTGCAGGATTCGAAGCTGGCTTTCCGCAACTTTTTTATTCTGTTTACTCTTAAACCAGACAGGAATATCAACTCCGAACAAAAAAGACATAAAATCAGGTCTGTGTCTATCAATGCTATCTCTGTCATCACGCTGTCCGTATGCTGCGGTTATGGAAAACTTGGGGAAATAGCTCTTTTTAGCAAGCAGGTATTCAGTTTCCTTCTGCGCAACAAGATGATTCAACTGCTGAAGCAATGGATTTTCATCAAAAGTTGTAGTTTTTAAATCTTCAAGAGAAACAGTATCAAGGGTCTTTTCAAGCTTTGGAACACCCGGAAGCTTATCACCATCGTTCCGGTTAAGCAGCCGAAGCATATCAGCCCTCATGGATACTTCTTTTTGTTTAAGGTTGATCAGCTTTTCCTGAAGCTTATACAGCTCAACCTGTGATTTAAGGATATCCTCCTGGAGACCGTTTCCAACTTCATATTTTGTCTGAGTCAGCTCAACAAACTTTTCCATCAGATCAATATTTTCATCAGTAATTTCAATGGACTGACATATGAAATAAAGGTCATAATAGATTTTTTTTACAGCATTAACCGTCTTTATCTCAATATTTGCCAGTTCTTTTTCAGCACCCTTTGCTTCTTCAATTGCTGCTTTCTCTTTGAGCGATGAAATACCGGGAAAAGGAATTGCCTGCATCACAGATACGGATTTTTGAGTCATATCCTGCTTGTTAAAATCAAAATCATCCACAGGCAAATTAGTCACACCAAGGGTTATCTTTGGATCATCCCAGGCTTTAACTTGTGAAGGCCTTTCCCATAGAGCATCTTTATTCATTTGAAAAACTTTAACATAAGGACTTTTTTCAAGCGCTTCATCAATTAAATCATTAAGAGATAATGTATCTTGAGCCATTACAGTTACAGGCAAATTAAAAAACAATAACAGTCCAATAAAATAAGCAGCAAAACATCTTTTCATTGTAATCCCTTTCTGAAAACATTTTACAAAGCTAAAGCTTAGCGCCTCATCGCTTTTCTAGTAAGATAAAAAATTATTATCCCTGAAAACGCCATAAATAGAAATCCCGATGCCAGAATAATACGATATATACTACCAAGAAAACCACCGCCATGATGTACTAACTGCAGCATTCCAGGTTTATCATTAGCTTCATCTCCATGGTTATCAGCAGCCGATGCTATATTTATTACAACCGCTTCATCTTTCCCAGGATTTATAGTCTGTTCTTTCAACATCACGTTATGACCATTCTCATGTTCATGTTTGTCTGGCATTGTAATAGCATCGGTATTAGCATGACTGTGAGAAACTTCGAAACTCAGAAAAAGTCCAGAACCCGCCTGGAGAAAGATAAAAACCACCAACGCTATACCAATTGTTTTGTGAAGTTTTCTTAAGTATATCTGATTCATGGCTTTACCTTTCCCTTTATATTTAATTTATATATTATTTAATTCTACTTAATATTCTAATATATTTTTAATAAATAACAACCAAGGCACAACAAAATAAGCAGGATATTAAAAATACTTAATAATGTAAGATTTAAATCTAAAATATTATTAAAATTAGGATATATATACTTATTCTGGATATAACTTTAGACAAGGAAGGATTCTTCCAAAATATAAATGGGAGTTTTCTTGAGGAGATTCTCAACGTTGATAATAACTTTATTAATTTTTTTTGAGAATAAATTTATTTTACAGGCAGCTTGAATAATGTCACAGGTATAATTGTTCTTAAAAGTCTTTGAAAACAAAAATGTCTGTGGTTCAGGTATATTAGCTTGAGATAACTTACAATTACATCTTTCCTGTTTTATTTCATTATTATTTTCATCTGTTGCACAGCAGCACTTTTTCATGTCACACATACACGCTGACATTCCGCACCCTGTATCAAGAGCGTTGATTGCAAGCACAGCATAAGGCGTCATCCAGCTTAGAAATATTGCCGCTGTTACAATAAAAAATATTTTTTTAAATTTATTCATCATCATAAATATTTTAGCAATAAGCTCAATCTACTTATTTGGTAGATTAGTATACTTTAATTATAAATACATTTTCATTAATGTCAATACCCCCTTATTAATATTGTCAAAGATCATTTTAGTAAATATTATTGAACCTTCAAAAATTTATATATATTTTATGTGGTTTTCATCACTTACCATGTTAACCTTCTCACTCATTCTTAAACATTTTGAAAATAAACTAATGCAACTTTAACCTTCTAGCCTTTTATGCTATCTATAATATTATTAGAAAATACAATTCGGACGAACAATTAAATGGAGGACACATTATGAAAGCTTTACTAAAACTTATAATCATACTCATATCCATACTGATTTTTACCTCGGTTGTCTCTGCACAGCCATACATGCAAAAAGGAATGATGAATAATCCCTGCAATACCGGGATGTGTGCACCCTGGCTGAACATAACACCTGAGCAGGAGAAACAAATATCCGAACTTTATAATGCTTTCAGCGAAAAAACAGTAGCCGTACAAAAGAAAATTTATAAAAAACAACTCCAATTAAAGACCATACTTCTTGAAGATAAAATAAATGCTGAAAAAGCTCTCAATTTACAGAAGAGCATATCAGAGCTAACAGCAAAGATTGATATTCAGGCACTCAAAAGTATGCTTAAAACCTACAGCGTATTAACTGCTGAGCAACGTGCTCAGCTTCCTCCCGGATGCTCACTCGGATTTGGAATGATGAATTACAGCCAGAGACCCTGTATGTCCGGCAGCCCAATGGGGCCCGGACGTAATAAAAGAATGGGACGTGGCCAGGGAATGTATCGCTAAGCTTAAACTGTTAGAATTGACCTTAATCATCGTACATACTTCTTGAATGAATTCTAGAAGTATGGGATGAATCAGGTATCGCGTAACCTTTAAACATAGACAATTTAAAAGGAAATGATCATGTCAGAAAAAAACTGTGTAGGAGAGCATAGAGTCCACATCTGTCAGATGGCAATGGAAGAGAAACATGATGAAATCAAAAAAATTACAGCCTATCCTAAATATATGTGTATGAACTGCGGTCGAGTCTCTGAATTTAAAGATAACCTCTGCAACCCGAGTTCTTTGGATGATATCAGACCTTCCGGTGCTTAAGATAACTTGATTTACCAAATCGCTTCAAAAACCTTCGGTCATTCCTTTACATAAAATTAAAGTCGACATTATTATCGCTTATGTTGGCCGGAATGTTTTGAGAAAACCCGATTATGTAATCGAGATTAAGCAAAAAATATCATGACATCAATTTAATTACCGGAAAGCCACGTGCTGTTTCGGTGAGCTTTATATTTGACTAGCGCTGAAAGATTAAGAGTACCTTTAGTTATGTTTACTCTGTCTGTGACGAGAATTACTTACCGCAGTATAAGCCATATAATCACAATTTATTCTATAGATATTGATTAATAATCCTTCAAAATTACTTCCTTAAAATATCCAAAATAAGAGACTATATCTATATTATTACACTGACTCGATCAGTCTTTTTTTTTTTTACGTCTTTAAATTATTTGTTAGCTATTTATTGAAAATATGCTACAATATAGATATGATACTAACTAGTAATTGATATTATTACATTCTCCTTGAGATTAAAAAATGATATGTTTAAATAAACATATTGGAATATTATTATGATCAAAGAACACAGAAAAAAAAATATTAAAAGAATAAAATTGAGGCGATTTGAGGAACGTAAAAAAATTCCTTTTCCGGTTAGCAATGAGGGATGGGTTGAAGTTTTAGAAAGAAGAAAAGAAAATGTACTGAATCAGGTAATCGGCCAAAGTCTATCAAATAGAAGAATTAATGACCGGCGTTCAATGGATCGTAGGCTCCCTAATAAACATATTCAAGCCAGCACTGTTTTAGTTAAAGAGGAAATTGATTACATCTTTAAGCTACTATCTACCGGAAACAAGATCAAATCCACTGTTGACCTTTAGCAAAAAATAAATCTTTTTTTTTAAATCAGCCACTAATCTCTCAGACCTTCAATTCCTTATATTTCCATAATATATGATTATAATTACAAGACCATCTTTTTATATTTATTTAAGGCATTTGTTTACTATTTGATTTAAATATGCTACAAATAAAATGTAGTTATTAAAAAGGCTGAAACTCGAATGGTTATTAATAGTTACCTAAGGATCAGAAAGCTAATCCTGTTTTAATAAACATATTGGTATCTTGTTATGATTAAAGAACAAAGATCATTAAATCTTAGAAGAGAAAATATTAGAAGAGTAAATGCGAGACGAGTTCAGGAACGCAGAGAATTTCCTTTACCATTTAACTCTAAAGAATGGGTTAATGCTTTGGAAAGTAAAAAGGAATATGTACTGTGGCCGGTATTTGATCGAAGACTAATGGATAGAAGAAACAGTGACCGGCGTACTCTGGAACGCAGACTTCTTAACAAGGAAAGTTAACTCCCCTTCACTAATAAAAATACTCCGCGTTCTCTGCAAGAGAAAAAGCTTAAATACTAACTTCTTTAGCCTCCCTGCCCTTTTACGTCAGTATACTTAGTAAAAATCAAAAGTTAAAATAGAATTTATTATATTTTGAAAATAAAAAATTTGCGGCCTAACTTTTTAGAGACTCAACCCCGTATATCTCAATTACTTCATGAAAAGACATCTCTTTGTCTTTGGTCTTCTCTTTAAATAGAGCAATGCCTTTTTCAACTACTGACAAAACCCCTTGAACATCTGTAAACTCTGCAGCAGTGACCGCTATTTTAGGATGCCGAGAGCCGGTTCCGCCCACAACGACTCTAAAGCCCTTCTCTCCGGTACAAATTATATCTTTTTTACAGGCAGTTTCACACCCGCCGCACATCATGCATTTATCATAATCAATTACCGGATTATCCCCATCCAGATCAATGGCATTTTCAACACACGGAACAAGACATGCTTCACATTTGATGCAGCCCTCATTTTGAACCTCAGGTCTATAAAGTGAAATGATACCAAAATCTGAAAAAAACGGTGACATGCAGCAATTGGAACAGCCAATTATTGAAAACCTGAACACATGATGTGACATTATAGGTGTCCGGGCGGATTCCATTACTGCACGGGTAAGGTTAAGCTCTCTTATCTTTTGCCGCAAAGGAACCAGAATATTTTTTATCATTTCCCGTTTGTCCGGTGTGCAGGCTCCAAATTTTGCAGGACATATTTCAATTTTATATAACTCATTTTCATCTTCCTCAAAAAACTCGTCCGGCAGATCAACCTCTTCACCATTAAGCATTGCCTTCACCATCTCAGTTGCTTCTTTGCCAAATGTCCTTTTATATCCTACTGAAGTCTTCCTGACAATTTCTGGAGTTACCGTGTCCAGATTTTTTAACATTGCTCTGCGCTCAGCATCCAGTCTCACAAGAAATAACATTAGAGGCGGGACAGGCACTTCATCTGCCAGCTTTAAAGCATCATCTTCCCATTTCATGTTTTACAAACTCCATTTCTTTTAGTTAAAAAAAGAGCAGTTGATCAAAGGTATAGATAAACTGCTCTTTAAATATTAACTTATTTGCTTACTTCCTAAGATCCGGGACATCAATACCCGGCCTTAAATTAGGCCCTTTTTCAAAGACTGCACCCGGCAGATAGGGTACAGGATCAGGTCTGCCAAGTTTTTTCAAACGTTCTGATTCTTCCCATAACTCCATATAACGGATCTTCGCGTCATGCGCACCATGCCACCAGGCATAATCAGCGCCCATCATTGCCGCGCCAATTCTCATACGCCTTCCTTCATGATGCCATAAATACCAAAAAAGCCAGTCCGCCTTATCATCAAAGGGTTTGGGGGAAAGCAGGCCCAAATCTTTAAGTTCTGAATAAAGTTTTTTAGCCGGTTTAAAATAATTTTCAGCATAATTCACTACAACATTATCAAATTTTTTAAAATGTGATTCTACATGTCTGGTCACATGACACTGCAGACAGACTGCTGTCATCTCTTTTCGGTTCTTTTCAGCAACTTCAGGATCTGGTTTAAAATGTATTTTATCCTTCTGCTTAGTCGGGTTCGGTGCCTGAAGCTCCCAGTAAAGACGCGCACCCACATCATGGGTAGACTCAGAAATCAACTCTCCGGTTGCATTATTTTTGATAGGAGCCATATGACAGGTGTAACAGGTCGGCGCCCATTTTTCGCCGGCAGCATACAGTTTACCGTGTTTTGATTCTTCATAAACCTCAATTTGAGGATGATCCGGACCCAGATGACAGCGTCCGCATGTGGTGGGATTTTTTGCCTCTTCAATAGAAAAACGGTGATGAGAATGGCAGACTGTACAGGTACCCACACTCTGGTCAGGATTTAATCTTCCCACACCATTATTAGGCCAGTTAATCCAGTTTAATTCATCTTTTATAATCGAACCATGGCAGGGATAACAACCTGTGGCACGTTCTGCATCATTAGCTGCACCTTTTACTGTCCAGCCTTCTTCAAGGACATTTACAAAAAAGTGCAGGGTCGTTGCATGTTTGGTTTTTTCCTGCTCTTCAACCTCTTTTTGGTGACAATTTCCACAAACACTGGGAGATATGACAACTGCGACCTTTTCTTTACAACGATCGCTAACAATTGTCTTTGAAATTTCAGGGTCATGACAGTCCATACACATCACCCCCTCTTTTCCATGAGCACTTTCCTGCCACTGTTCAACAACCATTGGAGAATTTTTCTCATGGCAGCTAAGACAATTTTCCTTATCCGCTGCATCAGCAATTAAATATAAATTTAATATGAGTATAAACGATAAACCAGCCAGTACTTTGATCATTTTCCCCTCCCTTTTAATTTAGTTATTTATATAGTTAATAGAATAATATTAATCAAGAAGCAAACTTTATAACACTAAAATTCAATATATATAGGAATAAAATGTAAGGATAGAAATTATACTGGCAGTCCTGAATAATTATCTCGACTGAAACAAAACTTTTGGGTTGCCGGTCCCCACCTCTCTTTTTCAGCAATAAGTTTCATAAACAGCTCACCGTCTTTTACCAGGGTACCGCCAACCACATTTACGCCTTTTTCAAACAACGGGTCAGGAAAATATCCGGCAGTCGGACCGATAATTGAAATAAAGGCATCAGGCGAACAATTAGAAATAATAGCATCAATGGTATTGTTAAAAACTGTGGTGCTGGTACAGAGGACTTTATTGCAGTCCAGCAAAAAAGATGGATCCATGGTTACCTTATACTGAGGATATTTTTCAACATATTTTGGGTCTTTTTCAATGATAACCAGCTCTGCCCCTTCTTGTTCAACTCTTTTGATCAGAGGATAAAAGAAGCCCACCATTCCGACCCTGTCCCCTTTTTCTACATCTATCAACCCAAGCGAATCAGTTGATATATCCATTGAATAACAACTACTTACAATTACTTGCTGACAAATGGCATTAAGTGAGGCCAGACCCATCATATTTTCAATTTCATCATCTGAACCAAATTTTAAAGCAAGATCCATAGGAGACCGCCCTTCAAAATCAGCAGAATTTAAACGATTATAATCCGCCATTTTTGTGTCCGGAAGCAGCACATAACTGATCCCCACAGTTTTGCTTTCAAGCATCACTGCCATAAATTCAGACTCTTTAGGTTGGCCGCCGGGATAAAAGGGAGGGAAAAATACGCTGTGTATATTTGGGATATCATACCCCGCATTCAGGCGCGATATCATCTTGGAAAAGGACTCATAAATTGACATATGTACGGCCTGCTTTATGTGAAGTTAGGGACACGCCCCCTGACAATTAACCGGAGATATGCCGATTGCATCAAGGAATGATTTCATCTTCGTTATATCGATATCGTTTTCTGAAGCAAATTTCTGTATTTCAGTGCAGGTTAAACTATTATCTTTAGAGATAAATATTAATTTCTGTTCCAATTCTTTCGTCATCCATTCTTCACGTCTTGCTTCACTGGTCATACTGCCCCCCCCATTATACTGTTTTTTCAGGCTGCTTCTCTTTTTCTTTCCTTAACATCTCCCTGTAAGGTCAGAGTTACTGTTTCAATTGGAAGTTTCACTCCCGCTTTATCCATCCCCGCCTTTACAATCATTGGAAAGCCGGAACAGCAGGGAACCTCCATCACCACCACTGTTACACTCTTTATATCACAGCACCTGAAAATATCAGCAAATTTTTGCCTGTACGGCTCAACATCATCAAACTTCGGACATCCGGTCATGACAACCTTCTTACGCATAAAATCAGCATGAAAATTTGGATTTGCAACTGAGCTGCAGTCTGCAGCCACCAAAAGATCCGCACCTTTTAAAAATGGGACATCCGGAGAAATCAGCTTAATTTTTACGGGCCAGTGTGACAATTCTGACAAATTCGGGTCTGCTGCGTGCGCATCATTGTACCGCTCACAACGTCCACCCGTATCAAAGGTTTTTGCAGCAGCTGAAGGACATCCGGAGGGTATCTCTTTTTTTTGATCATCCTTTGCTGTTTCAAGCTTTTTTAAATGACCCTCAACCGCAGCCTCATCAAAAGCATCCGCATCTCTTTCAATGATTTTAAGTGCGCCTGCCGGACATTCGCCCAGACAGGCCCCCAGACCGTCACAAAATTTATCAGCCACTACTTTTGCCTTGCCATTAACCAGCTGAATAGCGCCCTCTGCACATGAAATGATACATTCTCCACATCCATTGCAGAGCTCCTCATCAATTTCAATTATTTTTCTTTTAATTCCCATGCCTGTTTCCTTTTTTGAACAGTACTTATATTTATTATTATTTTGATAAAAGAACGTCCTGCACAACTTTTCTTCCATACACTGTTAAAAACGTCTTTTCAATAATTGACTTAATCTTTTCCTCTCCAAGAGGTTTTTCTTTACTGTTTTCTTGCAAATTAACAATTAAATCCGCATCATAGAGCGCCTTATAATTGTCTGTTTCTTCGGACCTCGGGCTGTGATGGTGACCCACAATGTCACAGACTTCATCAATCAATTTTTGTTCCGCACCGAGTCCTTCAAGAATACCGCGGGCAATATCCGGCCCCAGTTCCTCCTGATATTTGGAAGCGCTGCTCTGATATTTCCGCTCCGCCTCCTTAATCCCGATATCATGCAGATATGCCGAAATTAATACCACGGCCATATCGCCCTTCTCTCTTTTTACGATCTGTTCCGCATAACGGGCAACATTACAGGCATGACTGATTCTTTTAAAATCATTTAAAAAATACTTCTTCATCTCAAGGGCCACCCGGTCTTTTAAAAGGTTTGACCGTTCTGCCAGGATCTCAGGCGGAAGCTCCTGTAAACATTGATCCGCATGTTCACAGTATGCAGCACAGCCAAAATCAATTTTAGGATTTAATACCCGCTTGCCGCAGTTCTTACACTTTCGGCTGGAGTCATCTTTAAAAAATTCTAAAAGCTGACCGCAGCCCGGACATTTTTCTTCATAAATATCACCAGCTTTCCAGTACCGGGTATCCTGCCCTGGACATTTCATAAAATACTCCAGATATTTTTAAGGATCTTTAAATATTATAATCCATAATTTATTATATAACCGGATACATGACCCCGAATATCACAAGAGGGGACGTGCGATACTCAGAATCAGCATCCGGTTATAGATCTAAACACTACCCAAGAATTGCCTTTAAGTCTTCATCCGGAGTACTGATCGGTTTAATATCAAAGTTCTCAACCAGCACATTTAAAACATTCGGTGTAATAAAAGCCGGAAGTGTCGGCCCGAGCCTGATGTCTTTAATACCCAGATGTAAAAGAGTTAACAGAATTGAAACAGCTTTCTGTTCATACCAGGAAAGAACAAAAGAAAGCGGCAACTCATTCACACCGCATTCAAAAGCACCGGCAAGCGCCACAGCAATCTGTACAGCTGAATAAGCATCATTACACTGTCCAATATCAAGAAGCCTCGGAATACCGCCGATATCACCCAGGTCTTTATCAAAAAATCTGAATTTACCGCATGCAAGGGTCAGAACCACACAGTCCTCGGGAACTTTTTCAACAAACTCTGTATAGTAATTTCTACCGGGTTTTGCACCGTCACATCCTGCAACCAGGAAGAAATGCCGGATATCCTTATTTTTAACAGCCTCGATCACTGTACCTGCAACGTTCATTACTGCGTTCCTGGCAAATCCAGCCATTATTGTTTTACCTTCGATATCAGATTCAAATCCGGGAAGTTCCAGAGCTCTGTTAATCACCGGGGTAAAATCCTTATCTGCGATATGTTCTACTCCAGGCCAGCCGACCAGCCCGGTGGTAAAGATATTTTTACTGTAAGTCTCTTTTGGTTTCTGGATACAATTGGTTGTCATTAAAATCGCACCGGGAAATGCGTCAAACTCTTTTGCCTGATTCTGCCAGGCAGTTCCATAATGACCGCACAAATGATCATATTTCTTAAGCTCCGGATATGCAAGACAGGGAAGCATCTCACCATGGGTATAAATATTGATCCCCTTGCCTTCTGTCTGTTTTAAGAGTTCTGCCAGATCTTTCAGATCATGACCGGAAACAAGAATTGCTTTCCCTTTTTTTGCACCCAGGGAAACTTTTGTAGGTTCAGGATGACCATATTTACCGGTGTTGCCTGCATCAAGAATCTCCATTGCTTTCAAATTGACCTCACCGCATTTAAGGGCTAATCCCACCCAGTCATTAAGTTCAAGATCCTTATTAAAAGGCGCTGCAAGTGCCTGATATATAAACGATGCTATTGACGGGTCCTGCTGTCCAAGAATACGGGCATGATCAGCATAGGCTGCAACACCTTTTAAACCAAACAGCAAAATATGCTGCAGAGAAAGAATATCAGGATTTACCGAAGTATCTGCTTTCAAACCGGAAACAGCTGCCTGCGCATTAAGCTCATCAAGCGTTTCACCGAAAACAAAATTCGCAGCATCTTCTGAAAAGTCGGTATTTCCACCGGCAGCTGAAACTTTAGCTTTTAACTGATCACGAAGTGAAACAGTTTTCTTAATTAGTGCAACAAACCTTTCATCATCAAAATTAACATTTGTAAGCGTTGCAAAAAGAGCCTCAAAAACAAAAGCATCAATTGCATCATCTTTCAGCCCTTTTTTTTCTCCTTCTACAGCATAAAGAGACAATCCTCTCAAAGCATAGATCAAAAGATCCTGCAGCCCGGCTGTAACAGGCGTCTTTCCACAAACACCGCTTTTTGAACAGCCCTGACCCTGTGCTGTTTGTTCACACTGATAACAAAACATTGCGTTTTCACCCATTTTTCTTCTCCTTCAATTTTTTATTTACAATTGGTTATGTCCATGTTTTGAATGAATAATAATGGATAAACTTTAAAGCTTCATTGACTTAAGTCAACGCAGCATTATTTTTTTAAAAAACATTTATTTTTCTATCTAAAAAGTATAATATATTATGATTTAAAAGAGCCATTACCTGATCTAATTACGTATTCAAGCATTGATTCTGCCGGTTAAAAACAAAGCATAATAAATGACTTGACTAAACAGCTCCATTAATCTACTCTTTTAATAGATCAGCCCTTAATCGGTCTGAACTGCTAAATCAGAATAGATGTTATAGCTTATTTTAAATATATAACATTTTTTTAAAGGAAAACAATATGTGGGATTATACAGATAAAGTAAAAGATCACTTTTTTAACCCCAGAAACGTAGGCAAAATCAAAAATCCGGATGGCATCGGTGAAGAAGGCTCCTTGGCCTGTGGTGATTCACTGACCCTTACCTTTAAACTGGGTGAAGATAAGAAAATAAAAGAAGCAAAATTTCAAACTTTCGGATGCGGTAGTGCAATTGCATCTGCATCGGCATTAACAGAGATAATAATTGGAAAAACACTTAAAGAAGCAGAAAAGATTACCAATAACGACATAGCTGATTATCTGGGCGGTCTTCCTGATGAAAAAATGCATTGTTCTGTTATGGGAAGAGAAGCTCTGGAAGCAGCTATCGCAAACTGCCGCGGAGAAGATGTCAATGAATTAAGAGACCGGCATAAAAATGTTGTATGCCAGTGTTTTGGTGTAACAGACGTTGAAATTGTAAAGACCATAAAAGAAAACCAGCTTAAAACCGTTCAGGATGTGACCAATTACACAAAAGCCGGAGGCGGGTGTAAAGCCTGTCATGCTAAGATAGAAGAGCTTATTACCGGAACAATGGGTGTTCAGGATGAATCCGAAGCACCCAAGAAAACATCATCCAGAATGACTAATATTCAGAAAATTAAATTAATCGAGGAAGTCATTGAACGGGAAATCAGACCGGCTCTGAAAGCAGACGGCGGTGATATTGATTTGATCGATCTGGATGGAAATAAGGTTATTGTTGCATTGCGCGGCATGTGTTCATCCTGTCCAAGTTCAAGTTATACCTTAAAAGAGTACGTTGAGGCCAAGCTGAAAGAGTTTGTATCAGAAGATATGGTTGTTGAGGAGGATAAGTTATGAGTGAACGGACTGTCTATGCAGATAACAATGCAACTACTATGGTCGCACCGGAAGTCAGAGATGAGATCCTGCCCTTTTTAACCGAACTCTACGGCAACCCGTCAAGTATGCATCTTTTTGGCGGTCAGGTAAAAACACATCTGGATTTAGCCCGGCAAAAAGTAGCCGCACTCATTAATGCAGATCCTTCAGAAATTTTATTTACCTCATGCGGAACAGAAAGTGATAATACGGCTATCCGCAGTATCCTGACAACAAACCCGAATAAAAAGCATATCATCACCACCCGGGTTGAACATCCGGCGGTGAAGAATCTCTGTCAGTCCCTGACCACAAACGGATACCGGGTAACGGAACTTTCTGTGGATAAATATGGTCAGATCGATCTTGATGAATTAAGAGAGAATATAAATGATGATACGGCCCTGGTATCAATGATGTGGGCAAATAATGAAACCGGTGTAATTTTCCCCGTTGACGAAGCTGTCCAGATCGTTAAGAGCAAGGGAATCCCATTTCACACGGATGCGGTACAGGCCGTGGGTAAAATTAAAATTGATGCTAAAAAAACACCTTTTGATATGCTTGCCATATCAGGACATAAACTCCATGCACCTAAAGGCATTGGCGTCCTTTATGTCAGGAAAGGTACCGGCATCTCTCCATTTATTGTGGGCGGGCACCAGGAAAGCGGTAGAAGAGCCGGAACAGAAAATATCCCTTATATTGTAGGTCTCGGGAAAGCCTGTGAAATAGCTTTAAATATTATTGATAAAGAACAGACACAGATAAAAACCCTCAGAGACCGGCTTGAGAAAGAACTGCTTGAAAAAGCAGTAGATGCCTCTGTAAACGGAGATATTAAAAACCGATTACCCAATACAACAAATATAAGTTTTAAATATATTGAAGGCGAATCCATACTGCTGCTTTTAAGCGCACAGGGAATCGCCGCCTCGTCAGGATCCGCATGTACATCCGGTTCACTCGAACCGTCACATGTTCTTCGGGCAATGGGCGTACCTTTTACACGGGTTCATGGTTCAATCAGATTCAGTTTGTCACGATATAATACAGATGAAGATATTACAATCATCGTTGATAAAATGCTGGCTATAGAAAAACGCCTGAGAGAGATCTCTCCATTTACGGAGGATTAAAATTAAACCCAAATTTGAAAGATAAAATGTCAAGCCCAACCAAAATAGCTAAAGTCATTGCCGTCTGCACCAGCCCCAAAACAGGCATGCGAAAAAAGAATGTCGACACGGGACTGCTTATTGAAAACCAGGGTATTAAAGATGATGCACACGCCAATGACAAAACGCATCGTCAGGTCAGCTTCCTGGCAATGGAAAGTATTAAGAAAATGCAGGACATAGGACTGGACGTACACGAAGGTGATTTTGCAGAGAATATCACTACCTCTGGAATTGATCTTTTATCCCTGCCCATAGGCTCCAGGATTACCATTGGTGATGAATCGCTTCTGGAGATCAGCCAGCACGGTAAGATCTGCCATAAGCCCTGTGCCATTTATCACCAGGCCGGAACCTGCGTGATGCCTAAAGAAGGCATTTTTGCTAAAGTAATTACCGGCGGAAAAATAAAAACCGGTGACAGCATAATTCCTGTCTCAGAATAATATTCATATATTGATTTAAAGGGATTCAAGATGAGCATTCTATCCGGAATCGGTAATACCCCGCTGGTTGAACTGACCAATTTAAACACGAATAAAGACCTGGAAATATTTGGAAAGCTGGAAGAAAATAATCCGGGTGGTTCTGTGAAAGACCGGCCTGCTTATCATATGGTTAAAAACGCCGAAGCAAGCGGTGAACTCACCCATGAAAAGATCATTCTTGAACCGACTTCAGAAAATACCGGAATAGCCCTTGTCATAATCGATGCGGCAAAAGACTACAAGGTAAAACTTTGTATGCCTGCATACGTCAGCACGGAAAGACAGCGGGTGCTTGAAGCTTATGGTGCTGAAGTCCTCCTTACCCCGGCAAATGAAGCCGCAGTTACCGGTGCGATCCGTAAAGCCCATCAAATGCATGATGAAGAACCTGGAAAATATTATATGCCGAACCAATTTGAGAACGAGAGCAACATTCTGTCTCATTACGAAACAACCGGACCTGAGATCTTTAATCAGACAAACGGTGAAATAGATATTTTTGTAGCCGGCCTGGGAACAACCGGAACCTTAATGGGTACAGCCAGATATTTAAAGGAACAAAAGCCGACATGAAAATTATTGCCGTTGAACCGGTGATGGGGAATGCCATACAGGGTCTTAAAATATGAGTGAGGCCATTGTTCCTAAAATATATAATCCCAATATATGGGATGAAAAATTGTTATTGAGGACGGAATGGCCTTTGAGACAACCAGACCTCTGGCGCTTGAAGAAGGAATATTTGTGGCCATGTCAAACGGAGCCGCAGTTACCGTTGCCATACAGGTTGCCAGGACTATCAGTAAAGGCACGATCGTTGTCATACTGCTGGGCCGCGGAGACCGCTAATTAACCACAACCTTGTTTTGACCGATTTGTTCAAAATGTCCTCTCTAGGATTTAAAATTTAACTAATAACCTCCTAACAGAATAAAAAATGAAACTTAAAGATTTCATACCCACCATTCCGCTTTTTCAGGATCTCGAACAAAAGAACTACGATGATCTTGCCAATATTGTGTTGTCCAGAAAATATAAGAAAGGGGAAATGATTTTTTCAGAATATGATACTGCGGACGGTTTCTATGTAGCCGTAAACGGACGCGTTAAAATATATAAATCATCACCTGAAGGCAAGGAACAAATACTGCACATTTTTGGTAAAGGAGATCCATTTGGAGAGATCGCTGTATTTACCGGAAAGAGTTTTCCTGCTTCTGCACAAACCCTTGAAGATTGTAACACCATTTTCTTTCCAAAAAATGATTTTATAGGGCTCATTAAGAAAGACCCTGCCCTTTCACTTAACATGCTTTCTGTTTTATCAATGCGTCTGAAACGTTTTACTTCCCTGATTGAAGATCTTTCTTTAAAAGAAGTCCCCGGAAGGCTTGCAGCTTACCTTCTCTACTTAAGTGAACGAAATAATTCATGCGACGAATTAATCCTGGATATATCGAAAAGCCAGCTTGCCTCAATTCTTGGAACCATTCCCGAAACTCTATCAAGGATACTCTCAAAAATGACCCGGGAGAACTTAATTGAATCAGACGGCAAACGAAAGTTTATTATTAAAAATAGAGATTCTCTTATTGACCTTGCTGAAGGTGAAATAAAGCTGACCTGAAATACTTAATAGTCGAATAGCCCGGGGGGAATTCCACACCCAGTCCCTCACAGAACCGTACGTAACAGTCTCCCGTCATACGGCTCCTATCGTCCGGTCTAATAAACAACCTTACTTTGTCAGAAAGATTCCTCCCATTACTGGTTGATCCATCAAACAAAGCTGAATAATCCAACCCCTTCGCTCCATCTCCATTACAGAAACTTCTTCACTACTACGAGTCGGTCCGCCCCTGTGCTCCGCATCGGTACTTTCGCTCTCATGGGGTTTCCTCTGATCTTATCCTGGAGCAAAGTAAGGACTCCAGTTTTGATGCCATCCAATACCTTTCAACACCTCATCAGTGCTTCACTTGCGTTCGTCTCCCTGAACCTCACCTGATACGATCTTTGCCATGCCTTTTCCATCAACGCTCACCACCATGGCTCTTTATCACAGCAGCTTGAGGTGGTTTGAAACCTGCTCCTAAAAGCCGGTTCCAAGGGGCCTACCATCATCTCTTGTACAGCCTCGTGGCACACATACTTCTGGTAATATTAAATATTTTTAAAAAAAACTCTCTAAATAAATATATTCAATATTACCTATTATTATTATAACAATTTAGAAAGAAACTTGTTTAATGGTTTTATCGCTAATATTGACTTTTGACTACCTCTGAAATATGAATGTTATCTGAAGTAATGTTGACATTAGAGTTGATGCGAAATTTATAATCGCCCGCCCCTTTTTTTTCTATTGAATATATTAAAATCAAACAGAAACAATTTTTATATCCTTTTTATATTAAAAATAGTATTCATGATATATTCATACTAAAATAATAAATTGAGTTTCTATTTCAGTTAAAACATAGATTGTTTCAAATGCTCTAATTTTTTAAAAGAGAGTGAGTTTTGAAGAAAAAAACATTATCATAAAACTTAATTTAATATAAAAATTTTATCTCTCGTATTTTTGCAATCAGGAAGTAAGTTTCATATGGCAAGCAATATAAAGCAGAACTCCGATAAGAAAAGTGTCGCCATTATTGGTATATCCGGCCGTTTTCCAGGAGCTGAAAATATTGATACATTCTGGGAAAACCTCAAAAACGGCGTGGAATCAGTCTCTTTTTTTTCAGACAATGAGCTTGAAGCTTCAGGTGTAGCTCCCGAAAACCTTTGCAACCCTATTTACGTCAAGGCCGGTACCCACATTAAAGATATTGACCTTTTTGACGCTGATTTTTTTGACATCACCGCCCGTGATGCGACTTTACTGGATCCCCAGCATCGACTGATGCTGGAATGTGCCTGGGAAACTCTGGAGCATGCAGGATATGCTCCAGAGTCCTATCGCGGCAAAATAGGTATATTCGCAGGCTCGCGACAAAGCGAATACCTTTTGCATAATCTTCCTTCTGTCGACATGATCGGCAGAAATCCGGAATCCGGCCCTTTGGTAAAGAACTGGAAAATGTATCTGGACAATGACAAAGGCACCCTGGCAACACGTATTGCCTATAAACTGGACTTAAAAGGGCCGGCTATCTCAATGCAGACCGCCTGTTCAACCTCCCTGGTAGCCCTGCACATGGCCTGTCAGACCCTCATCAGAGAGGAATGCGATATAATGCTGGCCGGAGGCGTTTGTTTGAGAGTGCCGCAACAAGCCGGCTATCTATACAGCGAAGGAATGATCTTTTCTCCGGATGGACATACCCGGGCCTTTGATGAAAAAGGCGCAGGAACAGTTTTTAGCAGCGCAATGGGAATAGTTGCCTTAAAGCGTCTGGACAGGGCCCTCACTGACAACGACTGCATTCATGCTGTTATAAGAGGCTCAGCTGTCAGTAATGACGGAAACGGGGAAAAAGCTGCATTCACTTCACCGGGCGTTAATGGCCAGGTAGAAGCCATTAATACCGCTTTTAAAGCTGCTGAGATAGATCCTGGCACAATTAGCTACGTTGAAGCACACGGAACTGCTACAGCTCATGGTGACCTGGCTGAAATGACCTCCCTGATAAAAGTGTTCCGGTCTCAAACTGAAAAGAAGGGCTTTTGCGCACTCGGTTCGGTAAAGACCAATATCGGGCATCCGGCTGAGGCAGCCGGCATTACCGGACTGATCAAAACAGTTCTGATGCTGAAGAACAGAAAGCTGGTTCCCCATCTGCACTTTAAAAACCCTAACCCGAAAATTGATTTTGAAAACAGTCCCTTTTATGTCAATACTAAATCGGTTGCATGGAAATCAGATAATACTCTCCGCCGGGCAGGCGTAAATTCCTTTGGTGTGGGCGGAACCAATGCACACGTAGTCCTGGAGGAAACACAGCCTGAACTAAAAAAACCGGAAACAGACTGTTCTCCCCATATTCTGTGCCTTTCTGCTAAAAATGAAAAAGCCTTAAAAGAACTTATAAAAAGTTACCTGGACTTCCTTCTTTGTCACAGGGACACCTCCATTTCAGATATTTGTTTTACTGCCAATACCGGACGGACACATTTTGATTACCGTATCGCTTTTATCGCTGATTCATCAAAAACAATGCAGGAAAAACTGTCAGCTTTTTTATCGGACAACGATCTTAAATGTTTTTCAAAAGCAGATGACGGGTTCGAACACCGCCCCTCCCTGAATAAGAAAAAAGAAGACCGTGCACATTTCCTGACAAACATAACTGGCCAATACTGCCGGGGTGCAAAAATCGACTGGCAGGAGTTTTACCGGGATCAGCAGCACCAAAGAGTCGTTCTGCCGACCTATCCTTTTCAGCGTAAACGGTACTGGATTGACAAACAGAATAACAACGATAATAAAGCAGCAACACAGCAGCACCGGTTTGTTCCTTTATCTGAGCCGGAACACCCCCTGCTGGGGCAGCGCCTGCCTTCCGCACTGAAGGAAATTCAGTTTGAATCCCGGCTGAATTCCAATTCCACCATATTTCTATCAGACCACTCTGCTTTTGGTACAGTTATTTTACCTGCAACAGGCTATATAGAAATGGCTACAGCTGCTGCTTCACAGATCTCACCGGAGATCAAATTCTGGTCACTAAAGGACATGGAAATACGTCAGGCACTTATTCTGCCTCAAGAGGATCATATCCTTGTCCAGTTAATACTCACACGTGAAAATACTGAATATGCTTTTCAAATTCTTAGTCTTGCAAAAAACAATAACGACAGCGGCTCCTCCTGGCAACATCATGTTACCGGAAAGATCAGCAGAGGATCAGCTCATCAGGCCTTAAACAACATCAGTCTTGAATCATTACGCCAACGCTGCTGCAATGAATTGTCCGTCAAAGACTTCTATGCGAAATACCATCTTCGCGGTATGGAGCACGGGCCGGCCTTTCATGCGATTAAAAGACTCTGGCAGAATGACGGAGAAGCCCTGTCTCTGGTAGAACTCCCGGAGGATCAGACTGCGGACACTTCTCTTTACCGGATTCATCCGGTTCTGCTGGATGCCTGTCTGCAGACTGGACAGGCCGCCTTTCTCAAAGGTAGCGGACCCGCGAAAGATATCTATCTGCCCACTATTCTTGGCAATATGCATATCTACGGTGAGCTAAAGGGCCGGTTATGGAGCCATGCAATTGTAAGGCCGGAGAATGAGTCTGATGCATCAATACGGACAAGAGATTTTCGTATTTTTGACCCGGAAGGCAGGCTTGTTGCAGAGATCAATAATCTGCTTTATAAGCGGGCCACCCGTGAACACTTACTAAAACCCTTCGAAAAACCGCTTAGCGACCGGCTCTATGAACTCAGCTGGCAGTCAAAACCCCTTACCGAAGAACCCATCGACAGGCCTGAGCAACTCGGGAAATGGGTGATATTCACAGCTCAGGATAGTGTTAGTTCTGAGCTTACCCAGTCTTTACGCGAATACGGCGAAAGATGCATTACCGTGTTCCCTGGAGAATTTTCAGAAAGTATTGAAAATGACAGCTGCTGCGTAGATCCCCTTTGCCCGGATGACTTTAAGAAACTTATTTCAAGGATTCGAACTCTTCCCGGTGTGTTACGCGGAGTTGTTCACTTATGGGGACTAAAAAACGATTCAGCAGATCTTCATGACATAACTTCTCTCAAAAACATACAGGTTCTTGACTGTGCCAGCAGTTTACATCTTATCCAGTCTCTGGCCGATGAGGAACAGGAATCACCGACCCTGTGTTTTGTGACCCGGGGCACCCAAACCCTGAGCCCGGAGGATCTTTCCCCTGCAATATCCCATAGTCCTTTGTGGGGTTTGGGCAGAGTGGCGGCCAGAGAACATCCTAAGCTTCGCTGCATAATGTTTGATCTGGACATGAACGATAGGCTGAATGAAACGGCCATGCTGTTTAATGAATTATGGTCAACAGGTAATGAAAATCAGATAGCATTCAGACAGCAGAAGCGGCAGGTATTAAGACTGGTACGTGCTAAAAGCAACAAACATGATGACACGGTTCTTATTGTTCCGGATTCACCCCGGTTCAGGCTGGAAGCATCAAAAACCGGCATTCTAAACAACCTTTCATTTCATGAGTTGGAACGTTTAGTTCCGGGCCCCGGAGAAATTGAGATCGCTGTTCGCGCGTCAGGCTTAAATTTCAGAGATGTTCTTAGCGCTTTGGGTAAATATCCCGGCAATCCCGGACCTATCGGCCGGGAATGCTCAGGCACGGTCTCCGCAGTAGGAGATGGGGTCAGACATTTGAGCGTCGGAGATGAGGTTTTGGCAATCGCTTCGGGCTCTTTAGGGAACTATGTAATAACAAATTCTGATTTTGCCGTTTTAAAACCCGGTTTTCTCGACTTTGAAGAAGCCGCGTGTATCCCTATCACTTTTTTAACGGCCTATTACGGACTACATTATTTAGCCAAGCTAAAAAAAGGGGAAAAGGTCCTGGTCCATGCTGCATCCGGAGGTGTTGGACTCGCGGCTGCACAACTAATCAAATGGGCAGGCGCAGAAATTTTTGCCACAGCAAGCCACGGCAAATGGGAATTTCTTAAATCATACGGAATCAGCCATATCATGGACTCCCGATCTCTGGATTTTGTTGACGAAGTAATGTCGCTGACCAATGGGAAAGGTGTTGATATTGTTTTTAATTCTCTTGCAGGTGACTTCATCCCTAAAAGCCTTTCTGTCCTGGGAGATCAGGGGCGGTTCCTGGAAATCGGCAAGTCCGGCATTTGGGATGCCGAGCAGGTAAAAAAAATTAGACATGATATCTCATACTTCCCTTTTGACCTGGGAGACGTTGCACACAATGACCCTGCTTTTTTTCAATCCCTGTTTAAAAAACTTATGGAGGGGTTCAGTAAAGGGTTCCTTAAACCGTTACCGCAAAAACGCTTTCCAATTAAAGATTCAATAAGTGCCTTTCGCTATATGGCACAGGCAAAGCACATTGGTAAAATAGTCATTCATCTGAACGGAAACCAAAACAGGCAAAACCAAAAGGACAATGGACTACTGAGACCGGAAAGCACCTTTTTAATAACCGGCGGACTGGGTGCTCTGGGTCTTCGTGTGGCAGACTGGTTAGCAGCGCAGAATGCGGCGCATCTTGTCCTTCTTGGAAGAAGTGAGCCGTCCTCTGATGCACACAGAATCATACAAAAAATAGAAGAGAATGGCACCAAGGTTCATGTGGTACAGGCAGATGTGTCAAACAAACAGGCATTTTTGAAAGTGCTTCAAAAAATAAAGAATACCATGCCGGCGCTACGGGGCATTATTCATGCTGCCGGCGTTCTTGATGACGGCGTACTGATTCAGCAGAGCTGGGATCGTTTTGTCAATGTTATGAGGCCTAAAATTGAAGGGACATGGAATTTACACATCCTCACTAAAGACCTGCCTTTAGATTTCTTCGTTCTGTTTTCTTCCATTAGCTCTTTCTGGGGCAGTCCAGGACAGGGTAACTACGCCACAGCTAATGCCTTTCTGGATGGACTGGCAAATTTACGGCGTGCAAAAAGGCTTCCCTGCATTAGTATTAACTGGGGTTCATGGGCTGAAACCGGAATGGCTGCTGACCTGGATGACCGGACCAAACGGACAAAAAGCTCCCGGGGCCTGGGCGCAATTGATCCTGAACGGGGTCTTGAAACACTTGGAAAGCTGATAAGCAAAGATCATGTTCAGACTGCGGTATTGGAAATAAACTGGACCGAGTATATGCAGCAATTTTCTGACGGACTTTCTCCGCCTCTATTTTCCAAAATGCTGGAAGAAAGATCAGGACAGACAAAAGGAAATACAAAAGGAAATACAAAAAGAACAATAACCCGTACCCAACTCTTACAGCAAATAGAAACTGCACCAGCAGAAAGAAAAAGTCAAATCCTGTCCGATTATGTTAAAGAACAATCCACCAAGATCCTGGGGTTTGAATCAGATGCTTCTATTAACCCGGAAGAATCTCTGTTTGATCTCGGCTTAGATTCCCTGACTGCGATTGAACTTCGAAATACCTTTGAATTCTCAATCGGGTGTTCTTTGCCTGCTACCCTGATTTACGATCACCCGACGATTGAGACTCTTTGTATCTATTTAGAAGAAAAGATAATCCCAACAAATGAAATAATTGATAAAAATTATGAATTGCTAAACAATAACAACCCGTCCCGCAATACCAATAAAAACTCAGATGCCACGTCTATCCGGAAAACGAGTCAGTCCGTAAAAAAAAGCCGGGCCGTAAATCTTTCAAATGATAATAAATCATCATTTGTGACCATACAGGCTGTGGGAACGAAACCTCCTTTATTCTTTGCCCATGGCAACTCCTTAGCCATACACCGCCGCATGGGAACAGAACAGCCGCTGTATTTCTTACCCGACCTCTGGAAAAGGGGAAAACTCTTGTCTGACTTCTGCATAGAAGAAACTGCGGCTAAGCATATTAAGGAATTGAAAACTATTCAACCTGAAGGCCCATATTTTATTGGAGGCTATTCATTTGGAGGATTGTTAGCCTTTGAGATGGCCCTGCAGCTACGCAGACAAGGAGAAAAAGATATTTTTCTTTTTTTATTAGAACCAACAACTCCAGTTCAAGTTTCATCTGATAAAGGAACAAAGACAGTTATGCTCCGTCCAAAAAAGAACAAACCCTTTTCATTACGCAGAAAAGCTAAAAAAATCATCTCTAACATTATTGGTTTTACATTTAAAGGTTATGATTCGATTATAAACTCGGCGCTGCCCCTACCCTCATTCTTGAGATTAGATTACCAGGAAGTCCTGTATAAGATGTCACAGAACAATTCTTCATCCAGGACTTCGACAGGGAGAGCTTTGGCTAAAAGCTTATCACAATCCATTGTCAACTCAGGGTCAACGCTTCCTCTTCCTTTCAGGACAAAATATGTTCACCGTCTTTATAAAAAGGCCTGCAATAATTATACTGCCACGACTTATCCTGCACCAATTACTATATACAAAGTCAAGCAGGAATCTTGTGTTAATATCTCTGCATGGGAACAAATCACTGAGGACAAAGTCGAAATAAGGGAGCTTAATTTAAAAGGCCACCAAAGTCCAGTTGAGGATAAGAATAGCTTGGAATGGACTCAACTGCTGGAAAATGATTTAAATAAAGCCCGGTCAAACGGGTCAGGCAACAAAAATAAAAACCAGCTATGATAAAGGCCTTCGAATATATTTAATATTAGTACAACACCGTAATTTTTGAACACCTTAATAGAAAAAACAGAGGTCAGAAAGGTCCCCTGTTTTTTAACATAACCACTAGTAATATTAAAAAAACCCAAAGTCAACAGTTCGTGTCATATAGTTAAATATGTCCGGTGTTAAGTTTACTTTTGATAATATAAATATTACTTTTTATATACCAAACTCAGCCAACAAATCCCTTTCAAGATATTCATCATCAGCAAACCTTTGCTGGACTATCTCATCAGTCAGCCAGTCAATCTTAACCCCCTGCTTGGTATTCTCAAGAACCTTTTCAACAATAAATGGAGTAACAGTCTCTACTTTATCTCCCAGTATATTGAATATAATCTTTGCCTGCTCCCGGTCTTCATCCGTCATATTATTCAAATCATTTTTTATCAGATCAGTAATAACCATACCCGGTCCGATCGTTCCCACGATTACCGGTTTACCCTCGAGTTCGTTGACAAGAGACTCTGTCAAATATCGTACTGCTCTTTTAGTTGTACCGTAAGGAGTAAGCCCTGCAAGCACCATATCATTACTTCCGTGTCCTTCGAAATTGTATACCTGCCCTTCTCTCTGCTCAAGCATACCTTTTATAGCCGCCTTGCATCCATACATTAATCCGATAATGTTTGTATTGATTACAGAACTTATCTCGTTGGGTTCAAGCTCCCAAAGCATCCTTTTCCTATTTGAAATACCGGCATTATTAATCCATATATCAATTTTGCCAAATTTTTCCTTAGCCGTATTCCAAAGTAATTCTACCTGTTCATAATCATTCATATCACAAGTTTTTCCCGCTACTCGGTCAGCGCCAAACTCATTTTCAAGATTTATAACCTCCTGGTCCAGTTTATCCTTACTGCGAGCACTAATGAATACGGAACAGTCTCTTTTTAAAAATTCCTTTGCAAGGCCAAGCCCTATTCCCCGTGAACTTCCAGTTATCACTACCGTTTTCATTCTGTCACCTCATTTATTAAACGTTGGTATACTATTATTTTGCTTTCAAACAATAAACATAAGTTATGCTTTATTGTCAAGTGTAAATAAATATATCTGATTAGATTCCGAAATTTAGACAAAAAATGTTTTAAGCATAAGATAGTGTTATAAATATGAAATATATTTTTTATTTGACACCTATCACTGTTCAATTTATAATTACAAATTACAAATTGAAATATGAACTAATATTAAGGATGACAAATGACCTCAAAAAATAAAGACACTAGAGTTGCACAAATAGAAAAATATCAGGGACAACTGGAAAAGAAAAAAGCAGAGCTGGAAAAAGACGGCTTAAAAACAGAAGAAATAAATAAAGATAAAACTGTAAAACACCTTAAAGCAGAAATCAGAAGAACAAAAAATGCGATTATTTCTATAGAGGACAGAGAAAAAACTTTTCAGAAAGCAAAAAAAGCCAAGGCAGATAAAGCAAACAAACCTGCGGAAGGTACAAAAGATAAAAAAGGTAAGAAAGAAGAACCTAAAAAAGAAAAAAGCAAGAAAAGTAAGAAAAAGAAAGCTGAATAATTATAAGCCGGCTCTTAAGCCGGCTTTTTTATTGCCTACAAAATTCTCTCCATTTTTTCAAAAACCAGACCAGTTCATCCGGTGGCGTAAGCTGGATATCTGCCAAAGTCTCACGGGGCTCATCTCTTACCAGCACTTTTAAACCTGTATCACCTATTTGCCTGAAAGCATCCTCATCAGTTAAATCATCACCAAGATATGCTGACACTGTTCCAGCCATAGCAGTAGACATAATCTTATTAACTGCTGTTCCTTTATCAATACCATTAATCCGTATTTCTTTACCACCGTCAAAATCAGCAACACTCACTGACTGATTTTTAATTTTAGAGGAGATCTGATCAACCTTTGTTTTAATCTGATCTATCTGACCAGCACTGCAGCCTCTCCAGTGAACAGCAATTCCAAAAGATTTTTTCTCACAGTATTTCTCAAGGTCTTCAATTCTAAAGGCCTCTTCATAATCATGTATTGTCTCTTTAACTTCATTGCTGACAGGTTCATTAAAACGGGCACCATCCGGCAATTGCTTTTCATATCCATGAGAACCCCAAATCTCGGGCATGGATTCAAACTTAATTAAATTTAACAGATCATTAATTGTCCGGCCGGAGATTATAATTACTCTACAGCTTTTATCCACAAGTATCCTGTTAACAATCTCGGCCGCTTTTGGATAAGGATATGCTTTGTTTCGATCCGGATGAAAAGGAGCGAGTGTTCCGTCATAATCAAGCATTAATACCCGGTCTTCAGCATTTTTAAGCAATGAAAAAAAATGATTAAGATCCGTTTTTTTATTAAGAATTTCCATATAACAAAATTTTAGTACAGGGTTTAATAATTAACTTATAAAAATACGGTTTCATTCATCAACCGAATCACAGGTCCAGTATTATAATAATCAATAATATTTAGACAGGCATAATTCTGTTCAAGTACTGGGATATTATTGATACTTAATCCCAATGCATCAGCAATGATTATCCGGTTGACCCCGCCATGAGCAACAACTAATATCCGCTTACCTACATTATTCTCAATAATATTCTTCAGTTTAGGGATCACGCGCTTATTTACATCTGAAAAACTTTCACCATTGGTAACCCTGAAATCTTTGATATTCTCTGATCGCTTAGCTAAATCCTCCGGAAAATTTTTTTCAATTTCTTCCAGAGTTAGTCCCTCCCAAACACCGAGATCTATTTCCCTAAACTCTGATATAGGCTCATTTATAATTTCTAACCTGTTTCCTATAATCTCAGCAGATTCGATCGTCCGGTTCAGGTCACTTGAAAAAATCCTGTCAATCTGTTCAGTAAACAACCGACTGGAAAGCTTTTCAAACTGTTGTTTACCTGTCTCATTAAGTTCAACATCCATTTGTCCGACATAACGCCACTCTTTTGAAGTTACCAACTCGCCATGTCTGACAAGATACAGCGTAGTCGGTAAATCCGTCATTTTTTCATGTTCCTTTAAAAAAACTTTTTTTACTCCCAAGGTTAAATCTCCATGAATTATAAATAGGTATGATATGTCGATATTGCTGCAACTTCATAAAACATATTGTTTGATAATATCAACACAATATCGATTTTAGGGTGAGACCGGCGAAAGTCATCATTTAAATTTAAGCGATGTTCTGCCGGGATATAGATAAACAACGGAATTGTTATAAATTTATATTCTAAATTTCCGTTGTATTATGCAACATTCTTACTAAAGCAACATTATCAGAATGGCCGGTCATATTTGCAGTAATCTTACCTCTTAATGGGCGGCCCAATAAATACAGGTCTCCAATCATATCAAGTATCTTATGTCTTACAAACTCATTGGGAAATCTCAGCTCAGTATTAACTATTTTTTCATCATCAATAAGTATAAAATTGTTGAGCCGTCCACCGCTAGCCAGACCAACCTTATTTAATGCTTCAATATCCTTTAAAAAACCAAAAGTCCGGGCAGGAGCAATCTCATTTTTAAATGTTTCAGGATCATCCAATACAAAAGTATGTTCCTGTTTTCCAACTGGTTTTGGATAATCCATTTTATAATGAATAGAAAATTTATCAGACGGTTCAATCACAATATACTTCTGATCACTCTTTACATCACCAAGCACATGTTTTTTAGTAACAATTGCTTCTTCAACAGGTTCATCCTGTATCTCAATACCGGCTTCTTCAATGATCTTACAAAAATCAACAGCAGAACCATCCATAATCGGAACTTCATTATTTATTTTTACCAGCAAATTAGTGATCCCATAAGCATGCAGAACAGCAAGTAAATGTTCAATCGTTTTAGCTGCAGAATTTGTATTTTCAAGACTGGTTGCGTAATCAGTTGAGTTCACAAAGTCAATATGTGCGGGTATTGTCTCGCTATTTGAAATATTTCCAAATACTATGCCGCTGCCGGCAGGTAAAGGATTTAATATAAGTCCGGTTTTATCACCAGAGTGAAGTCCTCTGCCGCTTAGTACCATGCTCTTCTTAATACTCTTCTGAAAAATCACTTCGGACCTGAGATCCACAGAAAGAAGAATACCGTATTCTTTAATATGTTTCCTTAACGTTTTTTCCTTAATGTTTAACATTTTAGAAGTTTTTTTAATATCCTTATCGTTTTTTCGCAAAAAATATAACAAATAATTTTTGCGCCAGGCCGCTTCCGCTTCATCCATACTTTTATAACCTTCATAATAACGACCCAGATTAAACTGCTGCTCATCTCTTGCTGAAAAAGGTATATCATGCGCAGATATATTCGTTGTCGGTACAGAAACCACCAGTTTTTCAATAAGGTTCTTCAGCTCTTTAACATTTCCCAACCAGTCATAATTAACCAGTGTTTCAAGAGCATCATCATCCAGATTCTTTTCTCTAAATCCATACTCTTTACAGAAATACTTAATGAAAAAATGGGAAAGCACAGGAATATCACCACGCCTCATTCTAAGGGGGGGGATATTTATTGTCCGCGGAATTATTTCAAATAACTCAGAAATAATTTTTCTATCTTCTGAATTACGGTCTCTTTCAAGATCAATAATTGTAGCGGCAATTACCTTTACCGAAGAATTTCTTTTTTTCATATCCACCAGCTCTTCAGCCAGTTTTTTCTGTGTTTCATGGGAAAGAAAATCTATTGAATCCAGAAAAACAGTAGAATTGGAAGGATCCTTAAGAACTCCATATTTGGGAAATGAATTATTCTTAAGAGTTTTTGAGCCGAAAAGTTCAAGGTCAAGATCTTCTGATGAATATACTGCACAGTTTAATTTTCTAAAATTTCCGGAATTATTCCTTTTATAATTATATATAATACGTGCGACTAGTTCTTTTCCAGTACCGATCTCACCCTGCAGAAAAATATTGTCAGAAGAAAAGGAAATTTCAGGTATTAATTCCTTAATATGTAAAATTGAAGGCGTTTCACCGGATAGTACCAGTTTAGCTTCAGCTGGAGGAGAAGCATCTACAACCTGTCGGGATGTTACTATAAAATTCTCCTTGATCCTTTTAATTACCCCGATAACACTTTCCATATCAAACGGCTTCTCTAAAAAATCAAATGCACCGAGTTTAACGGCCTGTACTGCTGTTTTAACTGTACCATGACCGGTCATCATCACTACATTAATACCGGAATCATATTCCTTTATCAGTTTCAATGTTTCTATACCATCCATTTCAGGCAACCAGATATCCAGGAATATTGAATCAACATGCTGAGATTTAATTATTTCCAAAGCCTTTATTCCGTCAGGAGCAGTCAGCACAATATAGCCTTCATCCTCAAGACTGCCTTTTAAAGAATCTAAAATAGCCTTTTCATCATCGACTAAAAGTATTACCGGAGTCTTCATCTATCCCCTATCCTTTCATTAATAAACCTGCTTCATTAACTACAATCAAAACGTTATGTTATAGTACCTTCTTTAATCGATGACAAGTCTCCGACTGGAAGTTCTATTACAAAACAGGTACCTTTGCCATCATTATCACGTACTCTAATATAGCCGTTATGATCTGCAATAATATTATTCACAATAGCCAGCCCAAGACCTGTGCCGAACTTTTTAGTTGAGAAATAAGGTTCGAATATCTTTTGTCTGATGTCTTTAGCTATTCCCTGACCGGTATCAGACACTTCAATTATAACAATCTCTAAACTTTTATCATACTTAGTCCGGACTGTTATTCTTCCATCATTTTCCATTGAGCTTACCGAGTTGTCAAGAAGATTAATAATTACCCGTTTTATCTGATCACGATCAAAATTAAATCTTATATTTTCCCGTTCAGGTACCAACTCAATATTAATATTTTTATGAGCTTCCCGATAAAAAGACAACGTTTCAGTAAGAATTAAATTTAAGTCATTTAAAACTAAGTTAGTCGCCGGCAACCTTGCAAAAGTTGAGAATTCATTAATTAAAATTTTCAATTCATCAACTTGTGTAATTATTGTTTTAGTACATTCATCAAATATTTTCTGATCTTCTACAATCTGTCCCCCAAACTTCTTTCTCAAACGCTGAGCAGAAAGCTTAATCGGTGTTAACGGATTTTTAACCTCATGTGCAACCCGTCGTGCAACTTCTTTCCAGGCATATGCTCTTTGAACCTGCTGAATCTGTGTTAAATCTTCTGCAACAATAACCAGCCCCATATAATTTTCATCTCTATCAAAAAGCATTCTTGACCGGGTAAAAAGAAAGATTGTCTTATGCTGAAAAGAAAGAGTCAGCTGCTTTTCCATAGCAGTAAAACTAAACTTATTGATTTCATCAATATGATCACTTAAAATATTTAAAGGTTCGATGGCAAAAACATCTTTATAGTGGTGTAACAAAACATCATCCATACTGATTTTGAACATCTTTTCAGCATATTTATTAAAAGTGGTAATTAAACCTTCATTATCAACTGAAACAACTACAGCAGCAACATTATCAAGGAGTATTTCCATATTTAATCTTCTGTGATCAAGCTCAGTAATAGTATCTTTAAGATCATTAGTGGTGGATTCAACTTTATCCTGACTTACTCTCAAATCACTGGTCATCTTGTTAAAAGAATCAATTAAACTTCCAATTTCATCATCAGATGCGGGATCAATTTTAAAATCAAGATTACCCTGTGCAACCTGCTGAGTCGCATTTGCAAGTGAACTAATGGGCACAGATATAACCTTGGAGAGATGAAAACCAAACCAGGTTGCGGAAAAAATTATTAGCAAAGTTACAACCGAAAGAAGTATCACATACATAAATTTGATATCAAATTTACTTAGTTTAAGGTCTTTATACTCCATAAATGCCCTTTTGATTGTATCCATTTTGGAGACAAGGCTCTGCTTTACATAATAATTAACAACCACAACCCCAACGACATCCTTTTTATTCCAGGTTGACAGGACAGGCACAACACCTCTAATAATGTCACTCTTCCCAAACGAGTGAACATAGGTATTTTCTTTTCCATCAAAAGCCAATTGGACAATATGGGAATCAGGGCTTATAAAACTCTTGTCAGGAATCATTGGATTCATTACCTTAAGCAGCTCCTCTCTCTGAGAGGAGAAAACTTCTACCACTCCAAGGTTGTATTCAACCTGTTTTTCATTAACAAATTCACGAAGTTTAACAAGATTCTCTTCATTTAAGAGTTTATTATCTGTTATTTTATTACTAATCTGACGTGCATAATGTAAAGCATTTGATTCAGAATTTTTATAATATACCCTCGAAACTTTCAAAGCCTCTTCCAATGAAGACTCAACCTTAAAGCTGAACCAGTTTTCTATCGTATTGGTTATGAAACCAATTGAAACCCAGAACAGAAGCAGGGTTGGAACAAGAGATAGACCCACAAAAGCAACAACAAGTTTTGTTCTTAATTTTGAGCCAAGGACACCTCTTCTTCTTTCAAAAAAGAGTTTTACAATATTTCTTACTACCAAAAAAACTAAAAGAAGAAGCAAAATAGCATTTATATTTACCAGGACCAGCACCAGCGAATTTTGAGGAAAAAACTGAGTCCCACCCTGGTTGCCGATTAAATAAACGAGTAAGGATGTCAGCATAAAGGTAAAAATTATTGCCAGTATAATAACAATACCTTCCCTTTTGCGTCTTTTTCTTTCATCCTGAGGCAATAAAGCTGTTTTTTTCTTCATATTCTAATTTTTATTTTCTGTGAACTATTGACATGACATACTAACTTTAAATTATATATAATTAAAGGGTTATTTCAATAAACTTTATCAAATTTTATATGTGCGGAAATAAAGCAGTTTTTTTAAATAAAAGTTTAATAAAGTAGGAAATAAGCAGTATTAGATATTAAGTTGTACTATTCTAAACAACTTGACAATCAATGGAAATTATGTTTTTCTATATAATTAAATTAAACAAAATATATTAAACTTCTACATACATAAATAAGTTACTGAGGGAGATAAAATTGAGTAAACGAACATTCCAGCCAAGCATTATTAAAAGAAAACGCACACACGGTTTTTTACAGCGCATGAGTACAAAAGCAGGGCAGAACGTAATTAAAAGAAGAAGAAAAAAAGGCCGTAAAACTCTAAGCGCATAAGCAATACAGCCAAACCTTTCAAATTTCATGACATGTCTAAATTTTCTTTCAATAGAAAAGAAAGGGTAAAAAAACGAGCTGATTTTTTGGCAATTTATAAAAGTGGCCAAAACTTTAAAACCAGACATTTTAGATTAACAGTAATAACGAACAAAAGAAACTATAGACGCTTAGGGCTATCAGTCAGTAAAAAAACAGGGGGAGCAGTACAGAGAAACTATGTGAAAAGACGGTTAAGAGAATATTTCAGACTAAACAAGGAGTTATTCCCTGTCAATAGTGACATAATTATAACAGCAAAACACGGGGCAGCAGATAAAAGCTATAATGAAATTAAATCAGAACTAAATAACTTACTCCCCATATAATAAGTCCAGCTCCTAGCACCTCCTTTATCACTGATACTCACATAAGCCTGACTAAATGCCTGCATACAAAAAAAATTAGCTGAATGATTAAAACGAGGTCATAAACTTCTTGAGTAAAATATTCATAATATTAATTAAATGCTACAAGAAACTTCTCTCACCAATGCTTGGAGAAAAATGCCGTTTTACACCATCATGCTCAACCTACGCAATAGAAGCATATAAAAAATACAGTTTTATAAAAGCATCGGCCCTGACAATTTGGCGTCTTCTTAGATGTCATCCTTTTCACCCTGGCGGATATGACCCGGCATAAACATACTGATTATTCCAATGTTAAATTTTATGAATAAGCATAGAACTCGGATAAATTAATGGATAATGAAAAAAGAACTCTCCTTGCAATAACAGTATCAATGGGTATTCTGCTGGTTTATCAGGTATTCTTCACACCTGAACCCAAAAAACAGGAGATTCAGAATCCTGTAAACCAGGAAGAAAGCATAAATATATCTGCGCCTGAATCAATCACTCCGCCAGTACTGAACACACAGAAAATAGCAGCAGAGACATCTAATAGTTACATCCCAACTGACAGGGTTGAAGACAATATTATTATTCGCACAAATATGTTAACAGCTGTAATGACAAAATACGGTGCACGGCTTAAAAGTATAAAACTGAATAATTACAAAGAACGGATCAAGCCTCCAGCAATTGTAAACTTGAAAAATAAGTTTTTTTCTTCAAAGAACAAAAAACTGGCTCCAGAGGATCTAGAGGAATCAAAAGAAATACTTTATCCGGAGAAAAATCCTTTTGACATGCCATTGCGTGCTTCATTTATCACTCAGGACGGAACAATTTATCCAGATTCTAACTGGTCGGTCAGCTCCGACGCATCAAACCAGAACCTTAATTTTACTCAGAACAACCCGGAAAAACTGACAATTCAAAAAATTCTTCAGTTCAATGATGATGACTACAGAATCAATTTTACGCTTAAATTCAAAAATGATACCAACCAGACTCAAAGCGGAAGCGGTTTTGTAGAGTGGGCTGCACCACTGCCTGTGGGGAAAAGCGGCGGTTTATTCGGAGCGGCTGCCATATCTGACGTTCCTCGTTTTTCTTACTTTATTAACGATGAAATTGAAAAGAAGAACTTAGCAGACATAGAAGAAGAGATTATAATTGAAGGCAAAGTCGCCTGGACAGCTGTAGAAGAAAAATACTTCACTTCCACCCTTGTGCCGCTCAGCGAAAACCCCGCACAGGTACGGGCTTCTAAAAAAAATGAGGATACCGTCACCTACAAACTGATGTATCCGTTTATTTCATTAAACCCAGGAGAAGAAAAAACCTATACTTTCTTTCTTTATATTGGGCCCAAGGATATTGACATATTAAGTTCACAAAACGCTTTACTCGAAAAAACTATTAATTTTGGTTGGTTTGACATAATCGCAAAACCGCTTCTTTTAAGCTTAAAATACTTTTACAGATATATTGGAAATTATGGTCTTGCGATAATCCTAATAACTATAATCATTAAAATACTTTTCTGGCCCCTTGCCAATAAAAGCTTTAAATCAATGAAAGGGATGCAGAATATACAACCGGAAATTGCAAAGCTCAAAGAAGAACATGCAGACAATAAGGAAGCGTTTGCAAAAGCGCAAATGGCTCTTTATAAACAGTATAATGTCAACCCACTTGGCGGCTGTCTCCCAATGCTGCTCCAGATTCCGGTATTTATATCGCTGTACAGAGTACTGGCGGATTCAATTGAATTAAGACATGCAGACTTTATAACTTTTTGGATAAACGACCTCTCTGCTAAAGACCCAACATACATTGCTCCGCTTCTAATGGGAGCCTCCATGTTTTTACAGCAAAAAATGACGCCTTCAGCAGCGGATCCCACACAGGCAAAAATGATGATGTTTATGCCCCTTATTTTTACCGTAATGTTTTTAAGTTTTCCATCCGGCCTGGTAATTTACTGGCTTTTGAATAATGTACTCTCTATTGCTCAGCAATTATATATAAATAAGAAATCAAATGTTCCTGGAGGAAATGAATGCAGTCCATCGAAACCGAAGCAAAAACAGTCCAAGAAGCGATTAAAATAGCCTGTGATCAGCTCAAGACAACTGAAGAAAACCTAAACATTGAGATTATCGAAAACCCATCAAGTAATTTTTTCTCAATATTTTCCAGTAAAAAAGCAAAGATCAAAGCAACCCTGTTAAATACTGATACCAAATCAAACTTGAACGAATCTTTGGAAAAACTAAAGGATATTCTTGAAAATATCGTAAAAGAAATCGATTCCAATGCCTCCGTTAAAATTAACACGGATGAAGAAGAACCTGTACTTAATATCATTGGTGACGGAAGCGGGATTTTCATAGGTAAAAAAGGAATGACTTTAACAGCGCTTCAGTTTATCTTAAACAAAATCAGATTAAATAAGTTAAATGAACTACCACACGTAACGGTTGACTCTGAGGCATATCGTTCTCGTCATAAAAATTCAATAATCGCTCTTTCAAAACGATTAAGTGAAAAAGCAAGGAAACGCAGCGGCCCGGTATCAACAAACCCGCTTAATTCTTCAGACAGAAGAATTGTTCATATGGAGCTGAAAAATGACCCTGAGCTCACTACCTGGAGCAAAGGTGAAGGTAATTTAAAAAGAGTCATTATCGCACCTAAAAAGCAGCCATAACTGAACATGTACCATAAAGACACCATATCTGCCATATCGACTCCTGTAGCAACAGGAGCGATTGGAATAATCAGAATAAGCGGCCCTGATACTTTAAAAATCATATCACGTATCTTTGTTTCAAATAAGTTTAACTTCAACTCCCCGGTATCTCACCACCTTTACTACGGAACCATAATTGATTCTGATGACAGATCAGATATTGATTCAGTTCTGGTTGCCTACATGAAAAACCCGAATTCCTATACAGGCGAAGATATTATTGAAATCAATTGTCATAGCGGACTGGTTGTCTTAAATAAGATATTAAGTCTGACCCTCAAATGCGGAGCACGCCTGGCAGAACCGGGTGAGTTCACCAAAAGAGCATTTTTAAACGGTAAAATTGACCTTACTCAGGCTGAATCAATAATTGATATAATCGATTCAAAAACTGAAGCCAGCCTTAAAATTGCCGCAAAACATTATCAGGGATTACTTTCTGATAAACTGCGTGCAGTAAAAAGTACTCTGATTGATATTAAGTCCATACTTGAAACAACAATTGATTTTCCTGAAGACGAAAATGAGATAATGTCACGTGATGACCTATTAATTAAATATGAGAAAATCTCTAATTCCATTAAGGCTTTAATATCAACTTATAACGAAGCATCAATTTACAAGTCAGGAATAAAAACGGCAATTATAGGAAAACCAAATGTGGGTAAATCAAGCCTTCTAAACTCTATCCTGGATGACAACAGAGCAATTGTAACATCCGTTCCCGGGACAACACGCGATACAATCAATGAAACTATAAATATAAAAGGAATTCCTGTTAATATAATTGATACAGCCGGCATTGGTAGCACCAGTGATGAAATAGAAAAAATTGGAATTGACAAAACCTTAGCGACCATCGAAGCCTCGGATATCATCTTGCTCGTTTTTGACGGTAGTAATGAACTGGACCTTTTGGATCAAAATATAATTAAAGGTCTTCCAGATAAAAAGATAATAGCCGTAATCAATAAATCAGATCTTCCTCAAACCATAAATCCTGACGTTATCAAATCAATTAACGGCTTAATAAATATTGTTTCAGTATCTGCTCTTTTTAATCAGGGTATTGAAAATTTAAAAACAGAAATTCATAAAAATATTATAACCACAGATTTTGACATATCAAACGACATCTTAATATCAAACATGCGGCACAAAACGTTACTTGAAAAAACATTAGGGTCACTTGAGCTTGTTAAAGAAGCATTGAATAATTCAGTTTCTCCCGAACTGATTGCTGTTGACCTGCAGGCAGCTCTAAACTCCCTGGGTGAAATAACCGGAGAAACAACGAGTGAAGACATTCTTAATAATATTTTTTCCAGGTTCTGTATCGGCAAATAATAAACACCTTTCAACTTGACTCATAACTGCCTTTCAAATATACTTCCAGCAATATAATCAACCCATAAATTAAAAATAAAGTTCAAATAGAACATGAAAATATCTGTTGTAATCCCAGTCTATAACGAAGCAACAAGTGTTGGTCCACTAATAGGATCTGTGATAAAAAAGATCCCAGACGCCGAAATTATCGTGATAAACGATGGTTCCGATGACAATACTGCTGAGGTTGCTGCACAGGCCGGGGCAAAAGTGATATCGCATCCTTATAATATAGGTAATGGAGCCGCAGTAAAAACCGGAATAAGAAATGCAACCGGAGACAAAATACTTTTAATGGACGGGGATGGGCAGCATAACCCTGATGACATTCCAGAACTGATTGAAACTTCAAATCAATATGATATGGCAGTAGGCGCAAGATCGCCTGAGTCTCACGCCAACATGCTGAGAAGATTTGCGAATTTCATCTATAATATTTTAGCAACGTATATCACCGGTATCCGGGTAAAAGACCTGACCTCAGGCTTCAGGGTAATAGATCGGATGACCGCTTCAAAATACCTTTACCTTCTGCCTAACACGTTTTCATACCCAACAACAATAACGCTTGCATATTTAAGAAGCGGCAGGTCTGTATACTATGTGCCCATAAAAGCAGGTAAACGAACCGGCAAAAGTAAAATAAAACCGTTGAAAGACGGGGCCAGATTTCTATTAATTATGATAAAAATTGCGACACTTTATTCACCGCTAAGTATCTTTCTGCCCACAAGCATGATCTTTTTTCTACTCGGTCTGACTAATTATGCTTACACTTATTTATCTGTTCACAGGTTCACTAACATGTCCGCACTCTTTCTCGTAACCTCTGTCATAATATTCATGATGGGACTGATAAGCGAACAGATCACACAGACACGATATGACCGAATTGAAAACGGTGGTTAAAAAGTGGGAAACAAAAAAAAACTGCATTCAAAAGATATCTCCATAAAAGCAACACCAAAAAACTTAAAAGATATTTCCAGCACAAAAACCTCCGCATTTAAAGAAATAAAAAGCTCACTCCAAGCAAAACTTTCACCCTATAAAAAATATCTGGAAATCATTATCCTTATAGTAATTATCATATCAGGAATAATGTTTCGACTGGATGATCTCAGCACCTGGAAACAGAACAAACAGCGCGCTTTTTTCAACAACGAACCGATACATACGACTTTTGACGCCTGGTTCTATTTGAGTCTTTCAAAAGATATTTTAGAAAAAAGCTACCATAAGATTGATGAAAAACGCGGCATACCAAAAAGCCCGGAAAGGCCCTCCCCGGCTCCTCTTATATCTATTGCCGCCGCTTTGATCTCAAAATACACAAATATCTCACTCAGCTGGGTGGGTGCGTTACTTCCAGCTATTCTTGGTCCTTTGCTTGCTATACCTATTTTTTTAATTGGGCGTTTTTTCGGAGGCCCTATTACCGGATTAACCGCAGCTTTTATAAGCCTGTTATATCCTTACTATATTCACCGAAGCAATATCGGACGTTTTGACACAGACTGTATGAATGTGATTTTCGCCACCTCTGCCGTGTATCTTTTTCTACGTTTTGGAGTCTGCAAAAATATAAAAAGGTACATTTATTTTCTTTTTGGTTTGATTGTTTTCTTTCTATTTCTCTGGTGGTGGGACCAAACACCGGCAGTTGTTGGAGCAATTACATTTCCGCCGCTAATTATAGCGCTATTATTTTATTACAGGGCTCCCAAAAAAGAACTAATCACCTTTTACAGCATACTGACAATCGGCATTACTCTCTTCCTTGTTTTTACCGGAATAGATATGCCCATAAAGGCTTTCAACTCAATACTTTCTCAATTTCAATATATTTCAAAACAGACATTAACCCAATTTCCAAATATTGGGATTACCATAAGTGAACAGTCAAAACCTTCGCTTGAGATGATAGTTTCCTATACGTCTTTAAATGTCTTTTCTTTCATCTTTTCTTTAGCCGGTATTATTCTGCTTTTCATTAAAAAAACAAAAGAAAGCCTCTTTTTAATATCACTGATTATTCTTTCAATCCTGGCATTTACATACGCAAACCGTTTTATCATATTTTTCATCCCTCTACTTGCAATCGGAACTGGTTATTCCATTATGACCCTATGGTCTTTCAGAAAGAAGTTCATTGCTTTATATTTACTTTGTCCTCTCATTTTTATTCTAATGCTTTTGCCACTTTACAATGCGAACTCTGCTTACACTCAGTGGCCAAAAGAAAACGGCATCACCGTAGAAGCTATGGATTTTGTTAAGAACAATACCCCTGATGATGCAATTTTATGGGCCTGGTGGGATCATGGATATGCAATAACATACTGGGCCAGACGCGCCACCATTAATGACGGTTCAATACACAGCGGTGAACGTACTGTCTATAACGCAATCCCCTACGCAACCGACAGTTACAGGTTATCCGCTAATTTCATGCATTTTTATGTAACACATGGAATACAGGGAATAAGACAGTTTAGGAATAGTGTTAAAGATTCTTCGAAAGGTCTTAAAATATTAAAGCAGATACTGAATGCGGGACCCACAAAGGCAGATAATATAATTAACAATCTGGATCTAACTGCATCACCAGAGCTGAATAGTACTGAAGACTGGCTGGAATTTTTCTTCCCGGAAAATAAGAAACCTGTATACATCCTGGTTGACAGTCTACTGCCTAAAATAGCGTACTGGTGGTTTTGGTTTGGTACCTGGGACATAGAAAAGCAGGACGGGATACATCCTTCATTTAATCTTTACTATAATATCACAAGGTCAAATAACATCATTACCAATAATTCTGATTTAAAAATAGACGCTCAAAACGGCATTTTATACAGCGGAAACAGAAGCAGGTATCAATTATCACACATTTCTCAAATGACCAGAGATAAGCTTAGAAAAAAAGAATTTGACACAGACAGCAGTCTTGGATTTGAATATGTTGAAACCGCCGGATTTGGCGCCCTGTGTGATAACAACATATCTGAATCAGTATTTAACAAACTATTTATCCGGCACAGCTACCCTGAAAAATATTTTAAGCCAATTCGTTTAAGGGCACCATACTACCAGGTCTGGGAAGTTAAAGGTGACACCTACATAAGACCAAAAACCAAAAGTCCATAAATCAGGGTATCTGCTGCTCTGTTTTTAAAGCTTCACTGTCTTTGGCAATATTTTTAAATAAAGAACAATATTTTTTTTCAGTAACAGACCAGTCAAACCTGTCTTGAACATACCTTCTGCCCTGTCGGGAAATTTTTTCAAGAATTTCACTATTATCAAATAGAAGAGAGACTTTCTTAACAATATCTAAAGGATTTTTCTGTTCAACTAAAAACCCGGTTTCATTGTCTATAATAATATCATGAACCGCAGGAAGACCTGAAGCTACCACAGCACATCCACACCCCATTGCTTCAACCATCACAAGCCCAAAACCTTCCATGTCCCCTGTGCTGTCTTCAATAAATGGAAAAACAGCAATACTGTGTGTCTGATAGATTCTATAAAGGGTGTCATGTGTAACAGCACCCATCAGTTTTACAGAGGATTCAATTTTATAGTTCAAAATCTGTTTCCTGATATTTGATTCTTCAGGCCCCTTCCCTACAATAACAAAAGATGCATCTGAATATTTCAGCAAAATCTCATTGAACGCATCAATTAAATATTTTAACCCTTTTTTCTCAACCAACCGTCCCACAAAAAGGATCGATCTTTTTTTCTTTACATCATCTGATAAAACAAACCTGCTTTTTAAATCAACACCCATGGGGATAACATGTACATTCTTCTCATCCGCACCAAGTGATAACACCTTTTCTCTCATCGCCTGACTAACAACCACAACTGATCTTAGCCTCTTGATAGTAAATTTTTTAATATAATTAAAAAACAGACTGTTTAATGAAAAGATATCTCCGCCATGAACTGTACAGACAATCATAGTTTTTTTTCTAGTCAAAATTCCTGCAATCACTGCTGCAAACCCCTGTGGAATAAGCCAGTGGGGGTTAATAACCGCAAAATCCTTTTTTGGAATCAGCCTGGCAAGAACTAAGATCTCACTTAGAACAAAAAATGGGGTCAATAAATAAAACAGCTTATTCTTCTTAAGTTTATTCAGTATCCCGGTATCATAGGCGAGAAGTTCAAACTTATTGATAAAATATCTAAACCGTTTAACATTCACGCCCTCTATTGATTCATTAATTTTAGATTTTGGGAATGCCGGGCACAACACATTGATATCAAAATTATTATTAAGCCGTTTACAAAGATCAAGAACAAATGGCGGATCAGTATCATTTGTCCATCTTGGAAAAGTAGATGTAATAATAAGTATCTTCTTTTTTTCTTCTTCCATTTGAATCCAATAACAAAATCAAAAAATATTTATTAAACTAATTCAATAAAACTGAAGTGCAATTCTATTGACAAAAATTCCATCATATGCGACTTCTATTATTGTTGAAAAACTATACTAAACTACACCCTGGACAATATATGAAAGAATACTTTAACTTGAAATCAAAAAACAAGCTAATATTCATTTTAATATTATTCGCTTTAATAATGAGCAGCTGCCATCAGGGTTATATTGTACCGGGTGAAGTTGATGTAATAAGGAAATTATCCAGGACAGTGCATCATCGATGCGCAGATTTAGTAATCTTCCCCTTTAATACATCAGAAGATTCACCGGCTCTTTCATTGAACGTGGCAAAACTTTTTAATCAGGAAATCAGCAGGAATAATCACGTAAATAAAATCACCTTAATTGAAGACACATCCTTATTCTCCGATATAGATACGGAAGAACTGCAAATTCAAAAAGCTCTTTATATTGCAAACAGTTTATACGCTGACATGATAATGTTTGGATCTATAGATTACTATTTTGACTCAGTTTCAATAGAAACAAAAGCAATTATCAGTACAATGATAATCAATGTAAAATCCGGAGAAAAATTATGGTGGGGGACAAAATCGGTTACAGGTAAGCCCGGGAAAAAATCTGCCTTTTACTCTGACCATATGACACCTGATCCTCCGTCAGCTCAGGAGCTACTAAAACGCGCTGTTGAACAGATTGTTTTCAGCATGTTCTGTATTAAAACCTTCTAACAGGGAAATCAATGACATATCTTATTTTTATTCTTGCGATAACTCTAAACGCAGTTGCAAACATACTGCTTAAGGTCGGCGCTGAAAAAACTAAAGAAAGTAACAATATTTTCGAACTGCTTTTAGGAATGGCCACAAACCCAGTAACCATTTTGGCTGTATTCTGTTTTGCTGCGGGCATGGCTGCTTACAATTATGTTTTAATGAAAACAGACCTCAGTGTTGCTTATCCCATAATGACAAGTGTCGGTTATATAATTGTACTTCTAGCCTCCTGGCTCTTTTTAAAAGAAACGCTTACGATACTTCAGATGAGCGGAATAATCCTGATTGTTGCAGGTGTATGGATGGTCGCTGTAAATTAGAAAGTATAACATGAAGAATACCCTGCCGGTCTTAATACTAAGAAGCATGCGTCCTAAACAATGGACAAAGAATATTATTCTTTTTGCGCCGCTCATCTTTTCACAAAACATAACCAATAAGCAGCTGGCAATAAGCTCTTTTATCTCCTTTGCCGTCTTCTGCATGCTCTCAGGCAGTGTCTATATCCTAAATGACCTTATTGATATCAATCAGGACAAGGTTCATCCTTTAAAATCAAAAAGACCGCTGGCATCTGGCCGTTTAAGTCCGATATATGCAGTTATAACATTACTGGTACTGCTGGCCATTTCAATATTTATTTCATTAAATTATTTAAACTATTCGTTCATCTTAGTTGCAGGATCATATCTCATCCTCCAGATCGCATATTCTACCGTACTAAAGCATATCGTAATAATTGATGTTTTCTCAATCGCGGCAGGCTTTTTGTTAAGAGTAATAGCTGGTGCAGAAGCAATAGAAGTAACCTTTTCAACCTGGCTTTTTTTGTGCACAATTCTTCTAGCACTTTTTCTGGCGTTAAGTAAAAGACGTCATGAGATAATACTTCTTGATGATAAAGCAATTAGTCACAGAAAAATTCTTTTTGAATACAGTGCGGATCTTCTTGACCAGATGATCTCAATTGTTACAACGACCACGCTTATTGCTTATATTCTCTATACGATCTCTCCTGAAACAATTGCCCATTTTGGAACAGACAATCTTAAATACACAGTTCCGTTCGTATTATATGGCATATTCCGTTATCTTTACCTGATACATCAGAGAAATGAAGGAGGAAGCCCCGAAAAGGTACTCTTAAATGACATGCCAATACTCATAACAGTAATACTCTACTGTTTGACTGCCTGCTACATTCTTTACAGCGCATAAATTTACCCAATCAGAACAAAAACAAAAAGGGACATGTTAAAAAAAACATGCCCTTTTTTTATAAGTAAAAGATTAATCCAGACAAAGATGTGAATAAATTATTATGATGTCACCAAATTACATTCTCAATAATCAATATTAGCCCCATATTTAAAAACGAAGTCATTAATCCCAGTTGGCCGATATTATTTCATAACCTCAACCACCCCTCCACATTGCTGGTAACACTCACGGTAATCGTTATCACAAAACCTAAAATTTGCGTATTCACGGCACCTTCTCTCGTAACAATCCTTTTCTTCACATTCCTCTTCATAACATGATGAACGATCGCTCGCGTACTTCAAGCAAGCATAAAAATCCTCTCTTGCCTCAACTTGACATTGAAAAAATTCTTCATCGGTACTTGTTTTGCATTCAAAATATTCTTCAGCTGATTTTTTTTCGCATACCTGCTTTGCAGCCCTGGCGTTTTCCAATTCACGATCACGACAAGTATTTTTCATAGACAGGCATTGCGTCACACACTGTAATCCGGCCTGTGACGTTGGTGCTACATACTTATAAGTTGTGGAACACCCCGTCAGTCCAATAACAAGAAAAGAAATTGCTGTTATCAATATTCTAAATTCCATCATAATTGTTCTCCTAAGTGGTCAAATTATAAAAATTATTATAAGCACTAACGCTGAAGCTGAGACGCGCACAGCTTTAAGCGCGTCGATTCTCAAATGTCTTGTTATAATTTAGCCCTTTTTATTTTTGATCTTCAAAAAGTTTAATTCCCAAACATCTATTCAAAATGTTTGGTATAAAGAATTGTATTGCAATCAAGAAAACCAATGCGCCAGTAGTTAGATCGCCAACAGAATTGCCTAAAATAGATGACGAGAACTTTGGCAAAACCAAACAAAAGATTAATAAGAATAAAAGGATCGTCACGTAAAAAGAAAAAAAGGATAAAAGCATAATGCGTATCAATTTGGAGCAACTTGGGCACTTTTTATTTAGACCAGATAAAATAAATGGTCCGCAAAAAATGAGAAAAAATGTTGCATTTTTTTTACAATATGGACACTCATAATAGCTCATAGCCTCTTATGCCTTTTCAAAATTATAACACTAGCATAACCGGCGTTTTTCGTGACGCGAAGCGGCGCGAAAAAAGTCCGTGTTTATGCATTTGTTAGCTGTTGGATAATTTATCAGCAAAGTTTTCAATATCTATATTCCATACAAAAAATGCTTTAAAAAGTTGAACCCATAGTGCTGTATCAAGTTCCTCATCGATTTGAAATACCTTAATTCTTGTTCCAAGTTTACCAGCACTATTTACATGTGATTTAGTACGATCAAGAGATTCTACTTCGTTAAATATCCTTATAGCACCATCGCAATGAATAATTTTTTCACTTTTTCTGTCGAGTATCGAATGGAAGTATCGAGATGATCGGCAATTAGAAAACTCAGGTTTTGGGCACTCCTCGCAACGAAGATGAATTTCATTATCTCTAGGGGTCCATACAACGTCAGTAAAAACCATGTCCGCTCTATCTGGAAAATCTGGCATCCATCGATGCATACTCTCCTGCTTTAAATCGAGAATTTTTTGCCAATTTAATGGTTGGCCAAAGACAAACATTTTGTAGAACATTGCACTATATCCCTTACGAGAAGAATGCATTAAAGGATCAAGTCGAATACGTGGTCTGATATTACTGGGAAGCGAATTCAAGCAACATAGTGTCCAATAAGATGAGTTATGTGCATTTGTTGAAGGTAGTATTTCAAATACGCTATTTCCAATTGCTAAGCCTCCATTGGAACTATCAAATTCAGAAATATCAACAAGTCCATTTTTATCAACTGCTACATCGGATAAATCAGGGAGAATATAGGGAACAGGTCTTTGCGAATGCTTATTTTGTAATAATGAATCAAGCCTGAGTTGTGTTGCCTCACGCTGCAACTGTATTTCAATAGTATAATCTGAACCCGAAATTTTGTTGATTTCTTTTGCCTCTGATTGAAGCTGGTGACCTTCTTCAGAAGCCAGACGAGATACTGTTACATAAGCAGGCATGCTCGATTTTGCTATGAATTGAACAAGTTCTTCACTGAACATGTTTTCCTCAATTATTAACCAGCTAACGCTGCAAATAACCGGTGCTAATGTAGCGCAGCGAAATTAGCATCCAAGTTAATTTGCCTTGTTAGAACGATTTTCCCGGTACAACTGAAAGATTCGAGCTGACAGAATAAAAACCGATATAATGCCCATGATATTGACCAGTGCGAGGCAAATTGTCCGCATTGACTCAACACCAAGGGCCGCATGTTCCGAACCCAGATTGGCCACCAAATTTTTTTTCTGTTCGTCTGTGTATGTCGTGATGCCTTCCCAGTTTTCATTTATTAATTTAACGATCGCTTGAGAATCACACATTTCAATTTCAATAAAAACGTCGGCAATTTTATAGATATTTTGTCGAGTAAAAAGAATCATGCCGACAACTGCTATTATGCTGATGAAATAGACGATTATTTTTATATTATTTTTTTTCATATTCAGTTCCATACATCGTTTATTCGTTCTAACGTTTAAACTGAGGGGCTGCCTGGAAGCGCAAAGCTGGAAGGCAGTCACTCTCAAGTGATTTGTTAGGTATTAGTTTTTATGTTTCTTTGATTACTCCGTAGTCCAATAATAACTGAATGAAAATAAAGAGCCGGCGCTAAAATAATACACCATAATAAAATATCCGTTGTTGTAGTTTGCTTACTGATTATCAATAGATAGGTTTCTCCCATTAAGGCGATTATGAACGGCACTATCCAGCCTCGATGTCTCAACCCTCTTATGGACAGAATAACGCCCGCTATAAAAATTAAATCAACTATAATTTCGACCGCGAGAATCTCAGAAGAGTTATTTGCCCATGTGGGAAAGATACTTGATAATGCAAATACCAGAAGCAGAAATATATATACAATACCTACTATTTTAATTTTCATTATTTACCTAACGTTCAAGCTCAGGGGCTGGCGGGATTTTACAGCACTGAGTTTTGATTTATTTGGGATTTAAGCAGCAAGGCTGAATTTCTAAAAACCGCGCTGCCCGCCAGTCCCTTGCAGCGCCTTGTTATCTTTGGATTTATTTGTCTTTGTGTTCTTATGTTTTATTTCTTTTAGTTTTTTAGTGTAAGGGTATTTTTTGTGTTAAGAATTTGATATTTGTTTTTCCATTTTTTCATTAATCTGAAAAAGAAACCACAAGATCAAACCTAAGACCCCACTGAATAGTCCTAAAAATGCCCAAACCCATTGGCTTTTGCCCGTTTTTTTACTTTGCATAAAAAGCCAAATTGCTGAACCAATGTAGACTAACATTTGGAATAAATAGAAACATAAATGTAATATCTTCGTTTGTATTGTTAGCGCATCACTTGGAAAACCTGGTGCGTATAATTGCCATGCTTTTGTTGTCCAACCCACTGAAAGACTGAGTAAATATAAAACTAATAACAATAACGCTAATTTGTTATATACCTTTGTAGTATGAACATTCATGCTTATTCCCTTCATAATGTGGGTTTTAACTGCTGAGAGAATTCCTATTTTTCATCACTTATTCTGAACACACAACTCATAATTTTGTTTGTATAGATAACGTTACGGATGAGGGGCTTGTGTGGAAGCGTCAGCGTACACGCAAGTCCCTCTCAAGCCGATTGTTATACAAGATTCCAACTATCTAAAATAAATTACATATGTCATTAGTGCCAAGCCAATAAAAGAACCAATGGTTTTTCCAGTATTGTAGTTTCTTAAATGTGGCATGCCCCTATTATCATACTGCATCATTAGTGAACACCCTATATACAATTCAATGACAGCAATTATTAGGAATGTAATAATTGGAACTTTCATGTCATATGAAAGGTTTATTAAATAAAGAAGCCCTGCAACTCTTACAGCCGATAATGAAATGAAAAGAGGGGATGCCAAACTATCCTCGGTGTCTACCCCAACTTTTATGTCCATTTCCCTTGTTTGGCGACCGATAGTAGCTGCAATGACCATCTCGAAAATCCAACTGATAAGAAAAAATCCAAAAACAACTAATATACCTTGTATCATCTTTTGCTCTTATCTTTTTTGAGGATGTATAACTATTAATATACCGACTATTGGGCGTGTTATAACACGCCCATTTGGCATACGATTGCGTGAAATGCCGCCATTTGGCGGTCTATTACTCCGATACTGCATGATAGACCGCCAAATGGCGGCATATTTACATCTCTGTTCGTATTAACATTTGTAAAAATACCGCTTAAAACCTTAAGCATAAAAGATGAGTTTTTATATATTAATATTACATTTTTTTCTTAAAATTCTTATATACATAATTATTTTTAATTAAATTAGTTCTAAATTATAATAATATAAAGTAATTATCAAGGAAATATTATGAATACAATGTAATATATAACAAATAAAAAGGGAACATGTCCTATTCGAACATGTTCCCTTAGATAATACTATTATGTTTAAATGTCAGCTATTTATTTCTGATTACACGTGTCTGAGCTTTAACTTTTTCTAGAAATTCTTTTTCTGCTTTCAGGGCCTCAGCTCTGGTATTATATAAACCAATCTTTACACGGTACCATATCCCTTTGTCACCCAGGTTCACACGTTCAATATATGCATTGTAACCCAATTTATTAAAACGACTTACATCGTTTTGTGCAAGTTTAGATTTTCTAAATGATCCTGCATGAATTGAATATGTTACTGACGGCTTAGCAGGTGCTGCAACCTCTTTTTTTACAGGTATTGGCAGTGCCTTAACTTCCTTTGCTTCAACCTTTTCAACAATAGGTTTTGGCGGCACTTCAACTTCGTTTACTTCAATAATTTCTTCAACCTTTTCAACAACAGGTTCTGGCGGCACTTTAACTTCCTTTGCTTCAATAATTTCTTCAACCTTTTCAACAACTGCTTTTTCAACTGGTTGCTCAACAGCTACTACAACCGGCTGTTCAGGTACTTTTATATCAACAGGCTCTTTCTCTTCAACTAAAGCCTCTTCAACAACTTCTTTTTCAGCCTGCGTATCAGCTTTTGGCCCAAATTTCTCTTTTAATTGTTCATCTTTAGCAATTTTTGCAGGATCAGATTTTATGAGACTCTCAATTTCAGGTTTAAACTTCGTATAAGCAATTACGCAAACTATAATCAGTATTACAAGCACAGCAATTAAACCGAAACTTGAGGATTTCTTCTTCGACTGGTCCATATCCTTAATGGGATCAAGTTCCTCCAGCGTCCTATCAAGATCTTCTTTGGAATCGGTTTCAGCAGCATCATCAGAGCCATCAGCTTCAACAGAATCGTCCAGGGCAAAACTCTTTTCCTCTTCAGTAAGAGCGAGTTTATCAAAATCAATTGAAGAAGGTTCTTCATCAATTGATTTCATTTTCTCATCAACAAGACCTAACTCTTTTTCAAGGTCATAAAAATTATCCTCCCCTTGATCCGAAGAAAGTTCTCCATCTGTCATCTCATCATCAAGTGAAAACTCCTTTTCCAAATCAATTGAAAACTCATCTCCGGATTCATCAGATTCAGGAGCGGAACCAGTATCTTCTCCCTCTGAATTAAAAGGTTTTATCTCGGGTTCTAATTCAGGTTCCGGCATTTTATCATCCATTTCGAGTTTATAATCAGGTCCAGGCACGCTTGCATCCTCTACTTCTGAGTCCGGTATATCCTGAGAAGAAGACTGATCATCAGACCCTGAAACACTTGCATCAATATCAGCAATCAGTTCCTGTAATTTCAAATCCTCAGATGTAGGTTGTTCTATATTTTCTACCGAAGATTCAATTAAAGGTTCACTGCAGATTGGGCAGGTGACCTGATCTTCACCTTTAATTTCTAAAGTACATTTAGGACAATACATAGTTAACTCCTTACAATAACTATATTTTTCAGTAAATAAATCACGTTTTAAGTTTATATATATATAATATCTTTCGGCATTAAATACAAAATAATAATGTTTTTATTTATTAGTAATGAAAAACATTTTTTTAAAGATTATATCTACAGGATGTAGGACATGAGGTAAGATAAAAACATTTATATTTTAAGGCGTTATTAGCTACAGCCCGGTTATAGATTCATTCTCCAAATCATAGAGGACTTCATCTTCATCGTTAAATAAGAGGCGAAACTCACGTTTTTCTTTAATTTCCCCAATTACTACAGCTTCAATACGTTTTTTTGTAAACTCAGCAATAATTTGATCTGTATTGGCCTTATCAGAGGTTAATATGAAACCATAACTTAAAAAGGCTTTAAGCCAGTCAATAAAACCAAAACTATCCGGTTTTATGATCTTATTTAAATCAATTACTGCGCCTTTTCTTGAAGATTCAAGAAGAAGTGCAATCGTACCCAGGATACCGCCATTACTGACATCCTTTGCAGTACAGCATAAACCCTTCTCAGCAATACAGGGCAGAACCTCCAGTCTTTCCAAAACCTGGTCCGTTGTTTTACCTGAGTTGGTATCCCAACTGATAACCGGTCTGCACTGATACCCCTGTCCCTCAAGATCAACCGCGAAAATAATATCCTGTCCGGCCAGGGCATTATCACTTAAAAGAAGCTTTTTCGCCCTGCCGAGTATTGAAACAGAAAGGGAAACTTCTTTTGTATCCGGATGAAGATGACCACCAACCATCGGAACTCTGAACTTTTCACAGCCCTTTTTTATTCCGCGGACGATTTCTGAATAATAGCTGTCATCAGGGACACCGATAACATTAATAAGGGCAAGAGGCCTGCCGCCCATTGCGTAAATATCATTTACATTGACCATAATTGAAGCCTTACCGGCATTATAGGGATTTGCTTCGATAAGACCTGACCACATCCCATCTACCGCAAAAAGCAAAAACTCATCACCGGATTTAATGACAGCGGCATCCTCACCAAAATCTGCAATAATATCACCGAAATTTTTAACAGACTGCAAATGATCTGTTATCAAATGGATATTTTTCTTACGTGTTATTCCGGGATAAGCTTTGATCTCATTAATAATATTTTCCAGATTATCACCCTTCATACTTCACTCCTCACATTTCATGGCTTTTCTTACAGCTGGGCTTCCATTAACTGATGTTTTTTTCCGTAATGCAAAAACAACTTACCGGATTTTCCCCATTTTAAATTTGTAAAAAATTTAACATTCTCAGCCTGAATGGTCGCCTTAAAAATTTTTGCATTACTTTCTTTTACGATATCAACTGCCTTTAACACCAAAAGTTTTCCGGCCCGCCCCCGATATCCTTTTTTCACCGCCAGTCTTCCTCCGACCCAGATATCAGCTTCTTCTTTATAGATCCTTACGGTTCCAATAATCTTGTCATTTCTAAAGGCAGCTAAATGAACTGCAGTTTCATCATGCTGATCAATATCCGTATTCACAAACAGTTTTTGTTCATCCACAAAAACCTGTTTTCTGATCTTAAAACAGGCCGAGCGTTCATCATCATCCTGAATTTGTCTGCAAATAATTTCTGACATTTGAATTTTTAGTTTTGTTAATTAAATATATTTAACCGCAACAACAAAGTAGGCAATAAAATGTATTTTTCAACCCCCTGTTCTTTTCTACGAACTGAACTCATTGACAGGTCGGTTGTTAATTGTCTTTTTCACTTAATTCCCAGACCCCTTGAACCCTTTTCTCTATGCTATTCAAATTCAGTAATGGCTGAACAGGCACCACATCGGACACATCCGGCCTTTGATTTTTTAGAGGACAAGTTGTTTCGCCTGATAATTTCTGACACATTCTCATAAATTTCAATCATCTCCGCAGGAGACGGCGGTTTATACCTTTCAAGTTTAGTCCCGGGAACAGGCCGCAGAGGAAGCACATAGGGATACACACCGATCTCAGCCATTATTTCAGCACTTTTAATGATCCCCACAATATCATCACCAATTCCGGCGATCAGGAAACTGCTTACCTGGTTTCTGCCGAAAATTAAAACCGCTTTTCGCCAGGCATCAAGATAAAATTCAATTCCGAGTTTCGCTTTTGCAGGGGCGATCTTTTCAAGCACATGAATAGAACAGGACTCAACGTGTATTCCGATGGTATCTGCACCGGCTTTTTTGATACTTTCATATATCTTTTCCTGATCAACCGGACATACCTGAACATGAACAGGCAAAGAGGATCTTTTTTTAATTGCTCTGACACACTCATTAAGATGTTCGATCCCTTTATCAGGAATCAACCGATTTCCCATCGTCAGGGTAACGTGACTTACTTTATCAAGTTCTTCTGCTTTTAAAGCTGCGAGACCCAGGTCCTCACTTATTTTTTCTTTAACCGTCTTTTCATTCTTAAGAGACAGACCTATACCGCAAAAGCTGCATGGCGTTCCCTGCTCAAAATAACAGCAGTCCTGATAAACAGTGGATGCCAGGCAGTCTTTTCCATGAATGAGTGCTATTTTTTCAAGTGAAATACCTGCGTCGGTTTTTAATTTGTAATATTCGGGACTGACAGGAAAGGAGACTTCACACAGTTCATGATTATTTTCAATCAGATAAAATGATCCGCTTTTTTTTACAATATGATAAGGAGAGTCTTTGACAAACCAGCTGTTTGTCGGAACGCTGATATGCGTACCATTAACAATGATCACTTGTCCTTCAGACGGACCCGCCCCGCCCTTTCTTCCGGCATGTTCCTCCGGAACATTAACTCCCAGGCTCTGAAGATTAGCTCTTAATATTTTATGATTCATATGAATATTAATATTAATTATTGATTTTCCCTGTTCAGGAAGGAAATAATATCTCTTCTATATCTGTTGAATTCATCACTGGTGACATCACGGGGAAAAGCCGTATCAACCGGAAGGGATAATAAAATTTTTCCGGGTCTTTTAGACAGACCAATAATTTTACCGCTTAAATAAACAGCTTCATCAATATTATGGGTTACAAAAATAACTGTTTTTTTTGATTCTTTCCAGATCTCATAAAGAAACTTCTGCATCATCGTGCGGGTCTGTGAATCAAGCGCACCAAAAGGCTCATCCATTAAAATAACAGAAGGATCATTAATCAGCGTCCGGGCGATCGCAACACGCTGTTTCATCCCGCCGGAAAGCTCTTTTGGATAACTATCCTCGAAACCTTCCAGACCGAAACGACTGATATAGTTTTGTGCTTTATCCTTTCTTTGCTTAGATTTTTCACCCTGTATCTCAAGACCGAAGCTGATATTCTGCTGAACGGTCATCCATGGAAACAGAGCATACTCCTGAAAAACAAACCCAACTTTAGAATTATCCTCACTATCTATGATACAGCTGCCGTCCGTTGCAGATTCAAGACCTGCAATTATCCGAAGTAAAGTAGACTTGCCGCAGCCGCTGGGTCCGATAATGGAAACAAACTGGCCTTCATCCACCCGAAGCGAGACATCAGAAAGGGCCTGTATCTCATCACCGTCCTTATCAATAAATGTTTTTGTCAGGTTCTCAATTTTCAGCATTTAAATAAATCCAAATTCTGTTTATACGCTTAAAACTTATTTATTATCGACCAGTATTTGTAAATTCCCGAGCATTGATTAGTTTATGTACAGTGTTCTTTTGTTTTTAAAACCCCATTCAACACAGCCGAGTGTTGTGTTTGGCTGCGAAAGAAGGGTTCAAACTGTCTGAGCAAAGAAAATTTTTGGACCCGCCGCAAACAAATACATAAACGAGGGACGCCACAGGCCAAAGTTGCGGTCAGCCTTTCTTTTGCTTCGTTTTCTTTGGCCATCAAAGAAAATGAAGAAAGAAGTTAATAATTCCTCGTTATAAAAAGCTACCGACTTTTGTCCCTATTCCCTCCACCGAAGCGCACGGCTTTCCAAGAACCGAAGCAAAAGATCAAGAAAAAACCCGATCAGGCCAATGGTGACCATACCGGCTAAAATAAAGTCCGGCCGCTGGATATCCCGTGCAGTCATGATCATATACCCTACGCCATAACCGCTTTTAACCCCGGTAAATTCAGCTGCCACCAGGGTCATCCATCCGATTCCCATTCCAATACGCAGTCCGGTGTAGATAGAAGGAAAAGATCCGGGCAAAAGTACTTTATAAAACAAATCGCGTTCTTCAGCACCCAGGGTTTTTGCCGCGTCAATTAACACCTTATCAACTGAAAGTACCCCGGAAATGGTGCTTAATATAATCGGGAAAAAACATCCTAGAAAAATAATAAAAACAGCGGACTTTAAACCAATGCCAAACCAGAGTATGGCCAGAGGTATCCAGGCAAGCGGAGGAACAGGACGAATAATCTCAATGATCGGAATAAACATATCATGTAAACGTTTTGACCGTCCCAGGACAATACCCAGCGGTATGGCAACTGCAGCTGCAGCCATAAAACCGCCAAGGACCCTGATCAGGCTGAACAGACAATGATAAAATAGAATTTTTCCCTGAGGAAGACCGGTAATCAGAAGTTCTTTTAACGCTGAAATAATTTCAAAGGGAGACGGGATGCGGTTGGGCGGTAATATTCCTGAAACGGAAAGCAATTGCCAGACGATAATAAAAACGAATGGAAATAATATCTTATTTTTATTTTGATAAATCAGCATTCAATACACACATTTTTATTTAATAAAAACAGTCTTAATGGATCTTGGCTTATTCTGAACTTTGATATATCCTAAATTATTTAAAAAATCAACAAACTGAACCGCCTTGTCCATGTCAAGCCTGTTATCGTATTTGATCATTGAAACTGCTTTTTTAACTGTTTTTTTATCCATGCCGGTATATTTCTGTCCGATCAGAATAGATTCCTCTATGTTGTTTTGAATAAACAAACAGGCCCGGGCATGCGCCTGAATAAATTTTTCAATTTTCAAAGGATATTTTTTATAAAAAGCTGTATCAGCAATCACAACACAGCAGGGATGATCTTTCCAGATAGATGAAGATGAGATCAGCGTTCTGCAGTTTCCTCCTGTTTCTGCCTGTGATGGATAAGGTTCCCAGGCAATAAACGCATCAATGTTTTTATTAATCAGCGCCTGAAGCATCTCAGGCGGCTTAAGAACAATTATCTTAACTTCATTATAAGCAAGACCGGCATTCTTTAACGCTTTTCGAAGGAGAAAATCCTGCATTGTCGCATGGCCCGGTATTGCAATGGACCTTGATCTAAGGTCTGACACAGAACGCACAGGAGAATCCTTCCTGATTACAATTGAAGACCCCTCCTGATTGGATTGGGAAAGAAACTTAATATCTGCAATATTGTTAAGATACGCTGCAGTGGCAGGCGCCTGCCCCACATATCCCACATCAAGTTCACCGGCAGCAAAAGCGCTCATCAATTCAGGACCGGCTCTAAAAATACCGGAAATCGAAACATCAAGACCCGTCTGTATGAATAAACCTTTTTCAATAGCAACAAAAAGCGGCAAATGATGAAGATCATTCTGGAGATATCCCAGTCGTACCGGTTTTTCAATTTCATTTCTTTCGCATGATGCAGAAAAAAATATGAGAACAAAAATCAGAAGAAATTTGATGAAGCATTTAAAAGACATCAAAACACCTTAAAAGAAAATTCCCCGCCTGTTACAGCAGAGAATTTAAAATATATAATAATTTAAAAGCTATTTAGCCTCTGAAGCAGCTTCTGCTGCCGGTTTTTTTTCTTCATCGTCATCACCCAGCGCCATACAGACCAGTTCTGTAATATCACGCATTTTTATGGGTGCATCCATTGCCTGAATACCCACCTGCAGCCCCTGATAACAAAAAGGACACGCTGATACCAGTTCAGTGGCTCCGGTTTCAAGCGCATCATCGACCCGTTTCTGTGATATTAAATTCTGCATGTCCGGATATCCGGATTTCAATCCACCGCCTGCACCGCAGCATCTTGAATTTTCACGATTTCTTTCCATCTCTATAAATTCTATTCCGGGAATTAAAGACAGCAGCTCACGTGGTGCATCAAAAATACCGGCGTGCCGTCCGAGATGACAGGGATCATGATAGGTCACCTTAAGATTCACCGGTTTTGTTAATTTCAGTGAACCTGTTTTTATGAGATCAACTATAAGCTCAAGCGTATGCTTGACCTCAAAATTCATCTTTGCAACTTTTTTATAATCCATTTTAATGGTTTTTAAACAGCCCGCGCAGGAGGTTACCAGCGTTTTAATTCCAAGATCGTTAAACTGCTGAATATTTTCAGTGCTGATCCTGTCAAAACTAACTTTATCCCCCACTCTTAAAAGAACACTTCCACAGCATTTTTCCTTACTGCCCAACATTCCAAAATCAACATCTGAATGTTCAAATATTTTTGTTGTATTAATGGCGACCTCTTCAACATTGTTATCATAAGAAGCCGTACATCCAACATAATAAAGTACTTCCGCACTCTTTTTGCTGATATCCTTAGGCACATCTTTGATTCTCTTCTTTTTCTTGGCCATCTTGGCCCATCTTCCTCTTGAACTTCTCGGCTGTGCCCAGGGATTATCATAATTTTTAGTATTGATAGTCAGCGCTTTCTGATCCGGCAGCGGTCCATGACCAATATCAACAATGGTTTCACGAATTCGTTCCCAAAGTTCAACCGTATCAATGGCAACCGGACAGACATAGTGACACTGCATACAGGTGCTGCAGGCATACAGATCTTTAGCGAAATCATCCATTTCAGCAATTGTTACAGGTTTTTTACCAGTGATCTTGCCCAGCAGACTGTCTGCGCTGAACATGCCATGCTGTCGGCCGATAATGTCCTTATAAAGAGTTGCTCTCCCGCGTGGTGTTAAAGATTCCCGTTGATCCTGATCGTAGGCCGGACACCAGTTAGAACATTCACCACAGCGTGTACAGGCATCCAATTCCATGAGCTGTCTGGGGCTGAACCTTTCGATCTTTAATTTAGGAGCCGGTGCATTTTTATCGATCACAGCTTCGGCTTTTTCTACCGGAGATGCCGTTACTTTGTTTTCTTCTGTTTCTGTATTTTGAACTGCTTGTTTGGTTTCATTTTCCATAATAAACCTCCTTCTATGCCCGCTCTGAAGCGTCGATTACGATTTCAAGTGGACTAACAAAAATATGCCACGCTTTACTGAACGGAATATAAGCTAAAAATATCATAGAGATTATCGCATGTACCCAGACCCATAACTTATAATCAATCAGTCCAAGTCCTACTGCTTCTAACATTTTCGCAAGAATATTTCCGGCAAAAGAATATGATGCAACAGACGCATATTCAGGATACATCAGCCTCACGCCTTCACAGAAAAAACCTGTTATGGCAATTACCAATAACAATACCAGAGACATCGTATCCTTGGATAATGTCTCAAGCTGTTTTGCAGGTATAATAAACCTTCTAATTATAGCTATCATAAGACCAAAGATAAGCATCAGTCCGAAAACATCTCCCCATACATCAAGAATATGAGCGCCTGCACCGTCTTGATAATCAAAAAAAGTTTTAGACAGAAAATTATCCGGAGATAGAAAATGACTCATGAATGCCATCAAAGATGTTTCTGCCAACAGACCCATGAAACCGATAAAAATACAGAAATGCATCAGCCATCTAATAAAACTTATCTTCAGTATCTGAAGCTGCAGCAGAACATCACAAATAAATGATTTTATTATTGCAGGAATATTAAGAGAATGATGCAGGCTGGGTTCCTTTCCTTTCATCCACAGCGTTACACACGAGAGCATCCCGGCAATCACGATCAGGACCATGATTACAGAGAGGGTGTAGAGCAGTGCCGTTGCTTCGAAATAGAGTTTATTAGAGTACATTGTTTCCTCCTTTGTTCATCTGTAATACTGTTATTTTTATATCGAAAATATATTTTTAGAAATTTCGCGGTTGCTTCCCTTAAATTAAAAAACAGCTGAGTTGCGTTTTTAACTGAATCTTCAGGCTGATCCTGACTGTTTTTCAGAAACCGCAAAGTTTCCTTAATTAATTCGAGATATTCGATCAGTTCAATTATCTCGTCTTCTTTAATATATAAGTAAGCCTCTTTATTATCAAGACCCCGGGCCCGGCTCCAGATCGTCTCAAGAAAGACCCTTATTTTTTCCGGATCATATACTTTCCGGCCTATCAGCCACTTATACGAAGAACGCTCAAGTGATAATGCTATTATTCTGGAATTACTTACCTCACTTAAAAACTTTTTATAAAGCTTCTTTATTCTGCCAGGGTCAGTATGATCAGCCGTTGAGTGTGCTATAATACTCTGTCTGGATCTTGACGCAAAATTAAATATTATATCAAAAAGTATTTTATTTGCATCCTCAAATTCAGGATGTTCAAAGTGAGGACCGAAAAGAAAAAAGATCCCCTGCCCCAAATTTTTTTTTGCTGCTGCCACACTGCCTATAATTGTTTCCCGTGCAGTCTTTTCATCAATTAAAAATTCAGTCTTTTCTGTAAAATCATCATAGACAGCCAGGACATCTATATCTTCAGAAGGCAGTAAGCCCGGACCGCCATATAAAGGAGCCTTCACCACCTTATCTTCATAACAGCCCTTAAACTTTATTTTAACCTCTTCCCGTACCGGATGAAACACATACTGACATCCATATTCTGTACAGAACTTCTCAGCTTTTCTAACGGGTAAAGGCAGATTTTTTGTCAAGTTTGTAATAGGTGAATAAACAAAATTAAAATCATTCAAAGGTTTTAACGAGGATCTTAACGGTAAATATGCACCCGCACATGAACCGATGTATACACCTCCGTTTATTACAAACCTTTCAATTTCTTCTGCCCCGGACTTTCCGAGCCCCTCTGCAATAGCAAACGTATCACCGCCTGATATAAAGAAGACGTTACAATCAGTTAATAAACCTTTTTCAACATCTGCTTCGTCTATGAACTTTACATTATAACAGCCAAACTTCTCAAATATATCTGCAAACCAGGTCCAGGAATGGGATGCGCCATATCCTACATATATAGCGATTACTGGCTGGTTTTGTTCATTCATCTGAATAATCATATCATAAATAATAAAATTTAGCGTACTAATTATATCGAGGAAAATATATCAGATATATATATTATACTCAATAAAATTTTAAACTTTCTATTTACAAGCTCAGGCAAAAGACTAACTATGCTAAACATTCTAAATCAGAAATTTATAATTTTTTTGCTGCTTTCTATTGACATATTTATTTGCTATGCGATTATCGTAAATAATTCACTATATCGTAAACAGATCTTTCGGATACAATTATTATCTAAAATCAAATTATCAATATTTTTTATTTATCAAAGTAAAAGATCTAACTATGAAAAAGAAAATCCCCTGGCGACTATTACTACTCTTACTAATATTTCTCCTTGTGTACTATGGAGCATACACTGCAATAAACTATCAGCTCTGCTACTGCCCGGACGACACAAAGAGTCTGCAAAAAAATAAAGATATCAACGGAAATAAAAAACCATGTGACTGTGATTATTATACAGTATGGTGCGATGAAACCACTGATCTATGCTGGCAAAGCCCGCAGAGAGAAGCCTACAATTATGAAGACATCGGTGTGATCTCAAAAGACGCGATCAGGTACTGTGAAGATCTTGTTATCGACGGTTATGATGACTGGCGCCTTCCAAACATTGATGAACTTAGAAGCCTTGTTAGAGGCAATCCCGACACAATGGCTGGCGGTGATTGTCCAATAACTGAAGGAAGCGGAACAGATGACTATGATAACGCAGCCTGCAAAGGTTCAGCCGCGCACCATGAAGGTCCCGGAGTCGGAGGATGTTACTGGCCTCCTGGACTCGAAGGCACCTGTGATAAACCGGACCCTTTCGCCTTGGAACATCCTTTAAAATACTGGGCTAAAAATCCGGCTGCTAAAGATCCTGAACACTGGATCGCATTTGTTTCATTTGAAAGCGGAACAACCGGCTTCAACCATGTTCACAGCTTTGGCGACGTTAGATGTGTTAGAGATGCTCCCTCACCTGATATTCCCTGTGAAGAAAACTTTTCCGAGTGTGAACCCGGCAAGACCAGAGCGTGCAGCTGTTCAGACACACGAAAAGGTGCCCAGGTTTGTAATGATGAAGGGACCTGTTTTGAACCCTGCGACTGCACAGGTTTTGAACCGACACCGCCAAGAGAGGATGTTTCCGACCAGTGTGACAAATTAAAACTGACCATCAAAGTCCCTGAAAAACTTAAAGGCAAACCCTACCAGCTAATTGCTTTCTTTTATCATCCTGACAAATTTCCTCCAGGCGGCCCTCCTTGCGGTGGAACCGATGAAAATCAGATTGAATACCCTGATATTGACGTTGATAAACCTTATGTAATGACAGTACCAGGCTGTACCTATTACCGTGAGAGCTGTCTTACGGGCCCCTACCATCTGTACGCAGCCTTAATGATAAATAAAACACTGATGCCGATACCAAAAACCGGAGACTTCACATGGGGACTTGACCAGGGACCGATCACACTGGGCAGTGGACAGATACTTGATATAGAGAAAGAGATTACGCTTGTTCGGGTTAAATAATTATGTTTATGCTATAAGATAAACTTGTTTATTAGATTTTAAATCAAATCAATAACTAACAATCAGAGAGGGGTACTAATGTCAGATATCAATCATGAAACCTACAAGGTAAAATTTCGCGACCTCACCATAACTGATGCTAAAAAAGGATTTAAAGCTCATTTGACGTCGTATATCATTATGAACACGATCATGGTTATCATTAATATTACAACTTTTTCAGGCTCATGGTGGAGTCTGATGAGCATTGCAGGATGGGGCGTTGGTGTCATTGCACATTATATCGGCGGTGTCGTTATCCTTGAAAAAAAGATGATCAAGATGGAAGCCGAAGCTGAGACTCTGGCCGGAAAATCCGATTAGCAAGTACCCTGATATAGCTGCAAATCCTATTGTGTGCCTAAAATTAAGATAGTTTGAAAATAAAAATAATTCTTAAATATTCTGGAGACAGTCGGCAATAATCTCTGCCTGCTGTCTCCAAACAAGTACAGACAAACCCGGACCAGCACACATCCAAAACCCATGAGTTCATCCCAAATAGACTTCCATATCATTTCAATCACAAATCAGCAAATAATCCATTTCCCATAAACTAAATATTTCAATAAATTTTTAATGAAAACTCTGAATCACTATAGTATAATATTTTGATAATTCAAAAATTTCACTGGATAAAACAGTCATAACCGTAAGCCTCTAAAATAGGAATATTTAAGAACACAAGCACACTAAAAAAAATAGCCCTAATAAATACCGTAAAGGGGAAATAAACAGAATTTAAGAGGTTCTGGTAAAACTTATCCAACCCACACAAAAGAACCGGGTTGCATAACGTATATTCTGTTAAACAATATAACAGATCAGACGGAATTTATTTTTTTCTAGGAATGGATGACAGAAAAGGATCTCAAATCCCATATCATCTACACATTTTAATGAGGTCGCATTTAGTGGAAAGCGGGGTATCATCATCTTCCAGTAAACAAGACACTCAAAGCCCCTAATACAGGAGCTTGAGACTTTATATGAAAACAATAAACTGTTAAAAAAATACAATGATTATTTGAAAGGAACTTAAATGTCGACAAAAAATATCTTAGCGCTAATATCCAGCCCGCGTAAAAATGGGAACAGTACTATCTTATGTAATAAAATTGCAGAAGGAGCAATGAAATCCGGTGCAAAAGTAACTACCATCAACCTCAATAAATCAAAGATCAAACCGTGTACGGCATGTGACAAATGCCACATTTCTGACGGCAGTTTCTGTGTTCTAAAAGATGACATGTCAAAAATTTATCCAAAAATCATCGCAGCAGACTCGATCATATATGCGAGTCCGATTTACTGGTTTACCATATCAGCCCAGCTAAAACTGTTTATGGACAGGTGCTATGCCCTCGGTGGTCCATCAGGTTATGCTCTTAAAGGAAAGAAGATGGCCGTTGCCCTTACTTACGGTGACGCAGACCCTTTTCGCTCCGGTGCGGTTAATGCGCTTAGAACCCTTCAGGACTCTTTTGCTTATGTTGAAGCTGAATTAATCGGCTCTGTATACGCCTCAGGACTTGAACCCGATGATGTTCTGAAAAATAAAAAGGCACTTAGAGAAGCCATCGAACTGGGAAAAGCCCTTTCAAGATAAACTTATATTTTATAAATACCCATAAACCTGATTAATAATAAGGCTATAAAAATGAACAGTAAAACACTAAAAGTTATAGCAAAGATAAATGCCATTCCAGGCAAAGAAAGTATATTACAGGAAGTATTGATCAAACTTATTGAACCGACAAGAAATGAACCCGGCTGTATATCCTATATTTTATTAAACAATATAACAGATCAGGGTGAATTTACTTTTTTCGAGGAATGGATAACAGAAAAGGACCTTGATTCCCATATGCAGTCACCGCATTTCAAGAAAGCAGTTAATAATTTAAACGGCCTGATATCTTCAGATCCTGACATCAAACAATACCATTCCATTGAAATAGGAAAAAATCAACATGAATAACAACGATATCCTGAAAAAACTTAGAATTGCGCTGGAACTTAAGGATATAGATATAATCGAGATACTTAAACTTGCGGATTTTGAGATATCAAAAGCCGAAATCAACGCTATCTTTAGAAAAGAAGGACATCGAAACTATAAGGAGTGCGGAGATCAACTTCTAAGACGCTTTCTCAATGGACTAATAACAAAAAACCGCGGGGCAAGAGAGGTAACTCCTGTTAAGAATAAAAAAATAAACCTTTTAAGAAAGAAAAAATAGTAATTCAAATGGGAACACGTGAAAGAAAAAGACCAGACACCTCCGGTAAACCGGGATACATAACAACAGAAGGATATCTACGTCTTGAGAAAGAAGCCGACTATCTCTGGAATGAAAAACGCCCTAAAGTCACTGAGGCGCTATCAGTTGCTGCAGCAGAAGGTGACCGATCTGAGAATGCAGAATACATTTACCGGAAACGCCAGCTGGGAGAGATAGACCAGCGGCTTCGTTTTCTTGGGAAAAGACTGGATGTCCTAACAGTGGTGACAGAAAAACCAAAACAGGACGGCCGGGTCTATTTCGGCAGCTATGTTATTCTTGAAGATGAGGATGGAGAAATAGTGAAATACCGTATTGTCGGTCCTGATGAATGGGAAATTGAAAGAAATGAAATCAGCATGGACTCACCAATGGGAAGAGCCCTGCTCGGAAAACAGGTGGAGGATGAGGTCTTTATCCGCCGCCCAAAAGGGGATACCTACTTTACCATTATAAAAGTTTCAGTTGAAAATAACTTTAAGCAGACATAATTAACTCTGAAAGAAATTCAGCATGTGTGAATTCTGCACCAAACACGGTGACGGTAAAGTCTGGTATAAAAATGCGGCAAACTATTCAAAAGATCTTGTCTCTGATCTAAATCGCAGAAAATATATTAATGATTTCTTTGAAAAAACAATAAAAGATGGATTTAAAACTCTTGGAAGGCTCGAATCCCTTTTTCAAAGGAAAGGAAGGCTCCCTGAAAAAGTAACAAAAGCCATGGTCGAAAAAGCTAAAGTTGAACACTTCGGTCAGGTCCTTCCAATGGAAGAAATAAGTGAAATAGTATTACAGGCTTCAACCATCGTAAGGATGCCCTGTGCCTGCAGATGGACATCCCTTAAAAAAGAATTAAGGTGCTGTTATGCGATAAGCTATACACCCGAGGCCTGGTACAAAGGTGTAGACATGAGCTACTTTGGAACGGCATCAGATGAACACCTGGAATCAGTTTCTGCAGATGAAGCAATTGAACAAATGAAAGACCTTGAAAAAACCGGGGCCATCCATACCATATGGACAATGCTTACCCCCTTTATCGGTTCCGTGTGTAATTGTCAGCTTCACGACTGTATTGCCATGCAGACTTATTCAGGTATTAATGTTGAGTTAATGGCAAAAGCAGAACATGTCGCATATGTTGACACAAATTCATGTATTGGCTGCGGTGCCTGTGTTAAAGCCTGCCAGTTTAATGCAATTACCTCAATTCATCTTAATGGTGAACATCGCGCACAAATAAATCCATACAAATGTTTCGGATGTGGACTCTGCCGAAATGAATGTGAATTAGAATCCATCAAATTAATAATTAGATAACCTCCCAATAAATCCTCACACCTAATATTTCAAGTTATTAAGCTTTTTTTAACTATTAGGTATCAAACCTCTAATATAAAATGACGTCATATCGATTCAAATGCTTATACCGTGTACTAACATTCGTCAAGCCATGGATGATAACAAAACCGTGTACTTTAACGCCGACCATCACGACTGTCTGGTCGGCGCATCTCACTGTGGAATGGTGACGGAAAAGCAGAAAATTATGTCTGGCGAATACCTGTCAACAACAAACAGTTTTTTTACTTATAAAGGCGCTGCCCGCTTGAAAACCGGCATGGTTAACCTTCCCCAGGGAATGGTTAAAGGAATAGGAGCAGCCCCGCTTGATAATGTACCTGATGGTGTTAATGTTGACTGGATAGTGGTTGTCGCCAACCCCCATAATGCAAACCAGATCGCAGGCTGCAGAGTTATGCAGGATGGATTTTGCCCTATGGCGGATTCGGTACTTCGCTTTGCAGTGAAATATTTTCAAATCCCTGGCATAAAAAAACCTGATCATAGCCTTTGGCGATTTTGGCGGAAAAATGAATAACAGAATAAAACAGGATCAGCTTTTTGTCGTAATTCCAATAGAATTTGCCGATTACATACCCAAACTTTTTGTGGATATGAAAATTGATGTAAATACAAATCTTGCTTTTACAAAACCGAAAGGATCTCCTTTCTGAAATAAAAAAGATGTAAAGACTGAAGACTATGTAAAAGAAGCTGAAAACCTGGATATGAAAACCAATCCTCCTGTATATACAAAAAAAACTCTGGGAACTCAGTAACGAACTAACCGGTCTCACATAACACAAACATAGAAACACAAAATACCGTACTGATTTAAAGTAGAAGGAGAAATTATCATTTTAACAGTATTCATCTCAGGAATTGCAGTACTGCTACTTGTACTTTTGATTGTATATTTAAAAAGTTACCGGGGCCTTCCTCAAAATGATTTTAACCTAAGAGTACTGTGGATCAGAGCCGAAATATATTTCTGTTCCTGTTTAGTTATTTCATGGGTCACCGGTACCATGACTAAAGTCCTTCAAAACCCAATTATAACCCAGGATCAATTAAGCAACTCGGCATGGATCATCTGGACAGCAGGATGCTTTATTTTAGTTTTCGTTGCCTACTGTATTATCTGGGCAAAAATGACGCTTACATTTAACCGAAAGCACTATCTGATTACACAAATATTATTTGGACTGATATGGGGTATTTGCACAGCACAGATATTTCTAGTGATTTGGAACTTTTCCGGAATATTCGACTGGCCATTATGGGGAAGATGGGTACTCGGCTATATCCTAATAAGTGCATACATTGGATTCTGGCAAGATCTCTACTGGGATGTTTATGTCGTTCCTGAACATGACACCCCAAATCGATCAAGCGTCAAGTATGGACATCTCATGTCACAAATATGAACTTCAGCCTTATCTGTCTGGCTCTGTATGACAACCAGATTATTTTTATCTTGTTGCAGACCCTTGCGCTGACCGGTGCATCCATTTTTTTGAGATTCCCGCCATTTTGGGAAAAAGAAGACGTGACTGCACCCAGAACTGAGCCCGGACTTTTGGGGCTTCCCCATGCTGCAGGATATATAGTAGAGGATTAAAGCGTATTCACCAGGTAATTGGGAGCAAACTATAGTTTGGCCTATGAACTGCTCCCTGTAAAACCATAAAAGAACAACGATGCCAATATACTGCAGCGATCTTCCACATCAGGAACAGATTTAACAAAATCAGGGTGATTAACCGTATCATGCTGACTATTCAGCATAAACATCATCACATCTATGCTGATATCCTTCCTTATTAGACCGATCTTTTGAGACTTTTCGCAAAAATCAATTGTCATTTGCTTAATTTCCTTCTGTTTTTTATGAAAATAAGAAAGAAGTGGTGAATTATCATCAGTGATATCCTGAAAGAATGATTGTCCAATAGCATGAGTCTGAGTTCGGCTGATCAATAGAATGTTTTCAATTTTTTCAGAAAAAGGAATGTCCTGTTTTAACATTTCATAGTATCTGAGCTTTCCCTCACTATAAATTGTATCCAAAACAACTTTTGCAATATCAATTTTATTTTTAAAATATTTATAAAAAGTCATCTTACTGATATTTGCCGTTTTACAGATCTCATCAATCGTTATCCTTCTGAAACCATGCGCATTAAACAACTCAGTTGCCGTGATTAATAACTGGGTCTTTTTCTTAGACATTTTTTTTAAGCCTGATAAATTATTAATAGTCCCGCGAATATGTTAATATATATATTTACGTGAACCGTATGCTGTTGTCAATAAGCATAAATTTTTTTTATAAATATATAAATAATTTTTACGCATTAAAAGAAACAGCTTACTAACATTATTTATTTGTCTAAAAGTTAATGATTAAATCATAATTATCAATGAGGAAATCGTTTGAAAATACTAGAATATACCTTTGAAAAAACAACAGAATATTTAAATAAAGAGTTTAATAAAGGTAAGTTTCATGCAGCTGGGATATGCCGTGAAATCTTTAAAAATGGAAATATAAATATTAGCGAAGCAAAAGAGTTTGATAATTCAAAAGAATTGGCAGCAAAAGTAATGAGGAGAATTTCAATAAATCCTGGAACTATTCATAACATAGAATGTGAAGTTAATACAACTAAATACATTACTAAACTTAATGACGGACTTAAGGTTGAAAGTGTCCTCGTTCCGATGAATAATTATACGACACTTTGTGTTTCATCTCAGGCAGGTTGCCGTTTTGGATGTATTTTCTGCGAAACAGGCAAGAAAGGATTCAGCAGAAATCTTAGCACCGAAGAGATTGTAGGGCAGCTTTATAATGCTAGATTTATGCTTAAAAACAGTTCAATAAAAAATATTGTTTTTATGGGCATGGGTGAACCCCTGGATAATACAGAAAATGTAATTAAAGCAGTTAAAATAATAAGTGACCAGCGCTGCTTTAATATTGCACGAAAGAATATAACCATCTCAACTATTGGCATACCGGATCAAATTGAAAAATTAATCTCTGATTTAAATCCAGTCCCAAATCTTGCGCTGTCACTCAACTCCGCGGTTAATAGTATCAGGTCTAAAATAATGCCCATAAATAAAAAACATGATCTAAACGACTTAAAAACCGTTTTACTTTCTTACCCATTGCGAAGCTCATCTGCAATTTTAATCGAATATGTGTTAATGTCCGGGATTAACGACTCATATGATGATGCCATGGAACTTATTGAATTTGTTAAACCGTTTAAAGTCAGGGTGAATATTATTCCCTACAACGAAAATTCATGCGCAAACATTTCAAGCCCTTCATATGATAAAGTTAAAGAGTTTTCAAAATGGCTTGCGGATGAATCAGTATTTGTAAGAATGAGGACTCGTAAAGGTAGCGGACTTATGGCTGCATGCGGCCAACTGGGAAAAAACTTTAAAGGAAGTCGACAACCTCCCGCATAGCGATTGCTTGAACATACCCCACAGGCTCATGCTTTAAGGCAACATTAGTGCCAATGGCATTACTCTTCATGAATTGATTTTTGCGGAATTTCACTCAAGCGTCTGGTACGTACCCTGAATTCTGTACTTTGTTAATGTTCTAAATGAGACTACAGATAAACCCTAAGATAACGATTTCCGGGTTTGCAACTAGTTAATTTCGCAATTTATTATTTTCCAAAAATTAAAAAAATGGACTTTTTAGACAGTCTCGATAGTTATGATAAAAAAAGAGGAGTTTTTTAAAGTCCACACCTTTTTCTAAAAATTAAAACTTTTAAATTTAGAATTATTTATCTAAAAAAGCTTATTTAAAGAAAAGTTTACTGTTCTAGTGAATATTTATAACGCAAGGAATATTCTCTATTTTCATCAACACAGCGAGCAATATATGCTTTTTCAGCATCTGTTATATCTCTTAAAGTTTCCAGCATTTCACTTCTATTACCAATATTTATAATTGTATTTAATTCAATAAATTTTTCCGGGGGAATTATAACCTCTTCAAGGATAGAATTACTCCTGACAAAAACAGAATCACCAATATCAACACATGCAAGTACTGTTTTACATCCCACAAAACATCTGTTTCCAATAGCAGCCGGTCCGTGAATTACTGCCCCATGGTTAATAATTGTCTCATCACCAATTTTAAGAGTCTGTTCAGCATGAACATGGAGTACTGAAAGATCCTGGATACCGCAGCCTGCACCGATTTCTATCCTTGCCTTTTCATCATCTGCCGAAAACCGGTCTGCCCGTATAACAACGCTGGGGCCGATATAACAGTTAGGACCTACAGTTACCCGTCCAATGATTATGGCAGATGGATCAACATAAGCAGTTGAATCAATATGAGGTGTATCACCGACTACATTTTCTCTCAACATTTCATTACCTCCAAAAGTTTTATGTTCAGTTTAAAAACTCTAGCATAATACTTAAAACAATACAAAAATTAATGGGCATTTTCTCTTTTTAAATTACATGTGTAAGACATTTATAACACAAACCATAATTAATTATTTATTCACAGTTTAGAATGATTTATCAAATACTTACAATTAACTGTTAATATCATGAATTAAGTAATGCTTTGGTAACATAAAACAATATTATTACTGTTCAATAAAGCCTTATAATGTTATAACTTTTGAAACAATTTAAACAGCTAAAGAAAACAAAATTAACCATTTAAAGATACTTATTATGAAACTTGATGAAGTCCTTGAGAACCTAAAGAAAAACATTAAATTTAAAGATGATACCAATATCAACGACACCATTCTAATCGGTATGAAATCAGGACTTTTTTTTGGTATTGTCCAGGAGATAGAACAGAATGTGAAAAAAGGCTGGTGGGACGTATCTTTTAAACTTCTGGTAATGCCCCCTATCGATGTAACCTGGACCCTTAGAACATCTCAGATGACCGGTGAAATATTTACCATGGACAATGAAGAGCAGTTTGTAATTGCCGTAGACACACAACGGATAAAAAAACGCTCTCCGAAAAAAAGAATCCCGAAGATAAAACCAATTAAAAAAGGAAAACTTACTCTGATCAAAAATGAATAAATCGAATTACAACAAATCCAAAAAGATTAAGACTATGGAAACTCTCTGCTGTTAAGTGACATAAGCCTCATCCTCGGAACAAAATTATAAAACCGTTATAAAGAAGGAATATCAAAGTTGAAACACGCAAATTTTGTACATTTACATGTCCATACACAATACAGCCTTCTGGACGGCGCAATAAGATTTCCTGATCTACTGGATAAGGCAAGAGAATATCACATGCCGGCCCTTTCCATAACCGACCATGGCAACATGTTTGGAACAATTGAATTTTATCAAAAAGCACGAAATGCCGGAATAAAGCCTATTATCGGCTGCGAAATGTACATTTCACCCACAAGCCGTTTTGATAAAGAATCCCACGGAGGAGTAAAACCAACAAATCATCATCTGATACTGCTTGCAAAGAATAAAGCCGGATACCAGAATCTTTTAAAACTGGTATCTGCCACTTATCGCGAAGGCTTTTATTATCGTCCTCGAATAGACAAAGAACTGCTGAAAGACCACAATGAAGGACTGATTGCCTTAAGCGCCTGTCTCCACGGAGAAGTACCCTCTGCAGTACTATCTGGAAATGCTGAAAAAGCCCGGAAACTTGTAAAAGAATACAGTACTATTTTTGACAAGGACAGGTTCTATCTTGAACTCCAGGAAAACGGCATTGATGATCAGAAGATTGTGAACAATGGTCTTATTGAACTCTCAAAGGAGATGTCCATCCCACTTGTTGCCACAAATGACTGTCATTACCTTAACAAGGCGGACTCTAAGGCTCATGAGGTGCTTTTGTGCATCCAGACAGGCAAAACAATGAGCGCCCCGGATAGAATGCATTTTACAACCGATGAATTTTATTTTAAATCACCGGAAGAGATGCAAAAGGCTTTTGCCCATGTGCCTGAAGCTATTTCCAACACAATAGCGATTGCTGAGCAATGCAACCTCGAAATACCCCTTAAAGATTACATTTTCCCGAATTTTGACCCGCCGGGAACAGAGACCAACCAAGAGCTGTTTGAACGTCTCAGCCGTGAAGGCCTTCAAAAGCGTATTGATAAGCTACAAAGGACAGCTCCGGACTATATTAAAGACAGAGTTCCTGAATATCAGGAACGACTTGAAGTAGAAATAGAGATGATCCGAAAAATGAAGTTTACCACCTATTTTCTGATCGTTTCAGACTTTATCAATTACTCAAAAGAAAACAAGATTCCGGTGGGGCCGGGCCGTGGTTCAGCAGCAGGAAGCCTGGTTGCATACTCACTAAAGATCACTGAAATAGATCCAATTAAAAATGGGCTTCTTTTTGAACGTTTCTTAAACCCGGAACGCATCAACCCCCCTGATATTGACGTAGACTTCTGTATGAACGGCCGTGACAAAGTCATAGAATACGTGACCCAAAAGTACGGCAGGGACAAGGTGGCGCAGATCATCACTTTTGGAAAAATGCTTGCAAAAGGGGTTATCCGGGATGTGGGCCGCGCACTGGATATGCCGTATAGTGAAGTTGATAAAATAGCCAAGCTTATCCCCAATGATCTGGGAATAACCATAGACAAAGCAATCGTCATGGAGCCCAAATTAAAAGAGCTGATTAAAAGCGACTCACAAGTTGCAAATTTAATTACTGTTGCACGGGCACTCGAAGGCTTAACCCGTCATTCCTCCACCCATGCAGCCGGAGTCGTGATTGCAGATGCGCCTCTTGATAATTACGTCCCCCTGTTTAAAAATCCAAAAGATGAAGAATTTGTAACCCAGTATCCCATGAATGATGTGGATAGTATCGGGCTGATTAAATTTGACTTTTTGGGACTGCGTACCCTAACGGTTATAGACACCGCCGTAAACCTGGTACTATCAGATGCTAAAAACAGTCTCCCGGACATTAACGACCTGCCGCTTGATGATCAAAAAACATATAACCTGCTTTCTCTCGGTGAGACAGAGGGAATCTTTCAGCTTGAAAGCTCCGGGATGAAAGAACTTCTTACCCGGATCAAACCCGACTGCATTGAAGACTTAACAGCGCTTCTTGCCCTGTACCGCCCCGGCCCTCTTGGCAGCGGAATGGTTGATAATTTTATCGATGGTAAAAGCGGGAAGATAAAGATCAAATATGATCTTCCCCAGCTGGAAGATATCCTGAAAGAAACCTACGGTATCATTCTATATCAGGAACAGGTTATGAAAATAGCCAGTACCCTGGCCAGTTTCTCTTTGGCTGACGCAGATCTTCTCAGGCGTGCAATGGGTAAAAAGAAACCGGCTGAAATGGCAAAACAGAAGAAGAAATTTCTGGAGGGTGCTAAAAAGAATAAATTTGATCTTAAGAAAGCTGAAAAGATTTTTGACCTGATGGCAAAGTTTGCTGAATACGGTTTTAATAAATCACACAGTGCGGCATACGCCTATGTATCATTCCAGACCGCTTATTTAAAAACACACTTTCCAGTTGAATTCATGGCAGCTCTTTTAAGCTCTGAAATGGACAACACGGACAAAGTGGTTAAGCATATCAGTGAATGTAAAGAAAAAGGAATTGAGATTCTGCCGCCTGATGTAAATGAGAGTTATAAGGATTTCACGGTTCCAGAACATAAAATAAGGTTCGGTCTTGCCGCTGTAAAAAATGTAGGGCTCAGCGCAATTGAGTCAATTATTGAAGCAAGAGATAAAGAGGGTAATTTTCTATCACTTTTTGACTTTTGTAACAAGGTCGATCTCAGAAAAGTAAATAAAAAAGTGATTGAAAGTCTCATTAAGTGCGGTGCTTTTGATTCCTTTAAAATGAAGCGCTCTCAGCTGATGGCTGTTTTCGAAGAGGTCGTAAGCGCTGTTCAGAGAATTCAAAAGGAAAAAGAGAAAAACCAGATGAGCATGTTTGAAGCCATTGCCGAGACAACCGGAACAAATGAAAATGAGCAAGTCAATTATCCAGATATTTCCGAATGGGACCAGAAAGAATGCCTTTCATATGAAAAAGAATGCCTTGGCTTTTATATAACCGGACATCCCCTGGATAATTACAGCAAGACTCTTAAAGCTTTCACCAATGTAGACACTGCTTCTGCTTTAGCTGCTGAGAGTGAAAGAGAAGTAAGAATCGGCGGGATGATCTCAACCATAAAAAAAATCATTACCAAAAAAGGGGACCCAATGGCTTTTATTAGTTTTGAGGACCTATCAGGAACGATTGAGGTAATCCTTTTCCCGGAGACCTTCCGCAATTATGATACCCTTCTTGAAGCTGACCATCCTCTCCTTATAAAAGGGAAACTAACCTTTGAGACTGACAACAATAATAAAATAATCGCAAGCGAGATAGTACCCCTTGACCAAGCCCATGAAATCGCTACTCCGGATATTCATCTAAAATGTTCAATCAGCAAACTAGGGCTTGAACAGGTCGAAAAAGTTAAAAATACAATTAAAAACAATCCTGGAAAATCTAAGATCTTTCTTCATGTAGTAATCCCGGAAAAAAGCGAAACCATAATAACTCTTGGTGAATCCTATCTGGCCAGCGCATCAGGTCTGTTTACAACTGAGATTGAATCCACACTTGGAAAGAACAGTGTGCATTTACAGTGAGAAATGAAGAGTGAAACGATAATAAACTTTTTTATAATTTGTTTACTCAAACCCTTGAATCCTTTTTATTGCCATGCCTTACGAAGAAAGATCATATAGGAAATACTCACAGACTGAAGGCTTAAAATCTTTTAACATAACAGTGAAAGAAACAGACCTTTTTATAAGTGCCTCAAAAACGCTTAGAAAAGAGGCTCTGGATGCTGTAGTACAGTCACGCTTTATTATTGAACAATATATTAAATCCCATCCTGAATTTGCCACATCACTTGTTCCCCTTCCCCTGGATAAACATGCTCCAATTATCATTCAGAAGATGATTAAGACTGGAATGAAGACTAAGGTAGGACCCATGGCTGCGGTGGCAGGTGCTGTTGCTGAATATACCGGTCTGTCACTTCTCAAATTATGTGATGAGGTCCTGATAGAAAACGGAGGAGATATCTTCTTTAACGTTAACAGAGAACTAACTATTTCAATTTTTGCAGGCGAATCTCCTCTAAGTGAAAAAATAGGCGTAAGAATTCCTCAAAAAGAAAATGCATATTCAATATGCACATCATCAGGGAAAGTAGGCCCGTCACTCAGTTTGGGTTCATCTGATGCCGTTACCATTACCTCTGTTTCAGCCACATTAGCCGATGCCGCTGCAACTGCAATTGGGAATATCATAAAAACAGAAGATGATATCCAGAAAGGAATAGATACCGCTCAAAAAATTCAACATATTGACGGTATTATCATAATAAAGGATACACAGCTGGGTGTCTGGGGTGATATCGAACTGGTTCAACTGTAATTTGTAATCACCAAGTTTAAAGTTAGAGGTTTAAAGTTTGCTCCCCTGGTAGCCCAAAAGTCAACAGCCACCCTCATAGAGGGTTGCTTGAACATACCCTGTAGGGGCGTGCTTCAAGGGCAACATCAGTGAGAATGGGACTACTCTTCATGATCCTTCTCATAGGCAAGGGTTTTATAAAGACAATAAAAGGTTATCATTTTCATATAGCAAAAAGTACTATAGACTTCTTCAAGCATTTTAATAATTAAAGATATTATCGCTAACATTGATTTTTGAAGTGTGCTGAAAAGTTAATATTATCTAAAGTTATGTACAGTATTATAATACTAATAATTATTAGTATTGACAAAGCAACTAAAAAACTGTTATGAAAAATTTTCCTTAGAGCTGACGTTAATTCTCATGGTAAAATTAGCAAGATAAATTGCAAAAAATATAAAATAAATATTATCTTGGTTGTGGTTGGAAAACCAATATTCTAAGAAAATGTCTAGTTAATCAGTCGCACTTCAAAGTTGAATCCGCCTATTTTAAATTATCAGCTAAAACTATTTTGACATAGCAAACCTTTTCCTATCATTTAGTTCACCACGTTTTCCAGGATTCCAGCTGCTTATTTTGGTAAAATATCCGGTTATACGGGTAATGCCTTCAACCATTAACCCCCTGTTTATTTCATGAATAAGCTGATCCGAAGTCAGCTTATCAATTTTCCAATATTTAATAGATGTCTTCCTGTTTTCATCATTTCTGTACCAGTCTACATAAATATTTCGAAAACATAACTGCTCATTTTCAAGATCATCAAACCATTCAATATTTTCATTTTCACCTAAAAAAGTGTTGAGCTCCTGTTGATTCATTTTACCCTCCCCTTAAAACAGTTATTAATTTGTATGCTGTTCAATCTGAAAGTATTTATTTTAGTTACAATCTGTACAAACCCCATTTAACTGCATCTGGTCAGAAAAAATTTTAGCAATATTAAATCCATCTGGAACTTCTATTTCTGGCAGGCTAACAGCATGTAAATCTATAATCTTTTTACATTTAGTACATATAAAATGGTGATGAGGTTCCGGGTTTCCATCAAATCTCCCAAGATTTGTAAGATTGTTAATCCGTTGAATTACACCTTCTCTAACAAATGTCTCGAGGTTTAAATAAATCGTATTCATTGAAAGACTTGGATATTCACTCTTAAGATTTTTGTAGACCATATCCGCACCGGGATGGTCTGTACGGGAGAGCAACTCTTTTAAGATTGCTATTCGCTGAGCTGTTGGCTTTAATCCTGCACTTCTTATCTGATCAGCCAGTTGTTGATTTGTAATTTCCATATATCTCCTTAGTATCTAATAAAAATTACTATTTAAATTCTTTTATGTTTAATATTGAATATGAAACTAGTTATAACAACCTCTAGTTATTAAATAGTATGTATTACTATTCTATAGATCTGTCAAGGTTTTTTAGACATATGTTGTTATTTTTGATTTTAGAAATACAACATGTAGTAAGATGTGAGGATATTATATATTAAAATATAATAATTATTAATATTTTAAGCTAAAAGATTTAATTTTTTATATGCTTTTAAGTACTCCTGCCAGATGTTTAATAAAATTTCCTTAGCTGGCTCAATCTTATTAACCTGTGAACAAACCTGCCCTATTTCCAGTTCGCCCTCATTCAAATCACCCTCATAAATACCCTTTTTAGGACGACCTGAACCAACTAAAGT
>Ga0307989_1000075_pt1 | contig 77598 bp, 61 predicted proteins | sample EllFjometagen185_FD_203164 | JGI IMG/M metagenome (GOLD analysis project Ga0307989, IMG submission 203164) | Marine microbial communities from Ellis Fjord, Antarctic Ocean - #185 | ecosystem: Environmental > Aquatic > Marine > Unclassified | place: Southern Ocean | collected 2014-10-08 | reverse complement strand
ATAAAAAGGCTGTGGCTATTGTCACCATTCATAAAAGCAAAGGGCTTGAGTATCCGGTTGTTTATCTGCCATACCTCTGGGAAGGGCCGCGAAAGTCTTTAGAAAAAAATATTCTTTTCCATGATCCTGAAAAAAATTATAGACTGACGCTTGATTTGGGATCAAAGGATCTGGAAAATTCCCGATCACATTATGAGAAAGAAGACATGGCAGAACAAAGAAGGTTATTATATGTGGCTTTAACACGGGCATCTGCCATGTGCAGGATCATCTGGGGCGGGTTCAAATCCGTTGACACCTCAGCCCTTGGCGCCCTGCTGCATCCTGAGGGCTGTAAAGATGATCAATTAATGATCAAGGATCTAAAACAGCTTAGATCCCGAGCAGATAAAAGCATCTTTGTGCAGCCATATTCCAATGAATTATCTAAAAGGTTTATTGACAGGACAGATTCATTGGATTCTGTCTTATCTGCCAAAAGGATGTCCCGGGATTTAAAAGTTTTTTGGAAAATGTCAAGCTTTTCAGCTATTGTCCAGTCCCAAAGTCCGGAAGGCCTGCCTGAAAAAGAGAAGTCGCATGACCATGGAACCAAAGATATTATATCCCTTGCCCGGTTCCCCAAAGGTGCGGGGGCAGGAGATTTATTCCATTCTATTTTTGAAATAATTGATTTTACAATGGATTCTGAAAAAATTTTTAAAATAATTCAATCAAAGCTTGATACATTCGGTTTTTCGGGTCAAGAGATGATTCAAATGGCTGATAAATCAGTAAAAGAGGTTCTTGAGACGAGGCTTTCAGACTCAGCATCAGGGTTTTCCCTAAATGACATAAAGCCTGATCAGCGCTTCAACGAGCTTGCGTTTACATTCTCTGCTCGATCTTTTCAGATGTCATCTGTAAAAAAAGCCTTTGAACAATCAGATTTAAAATTTGAAACATCAGGGTATGTAAAAAAGCTTTCTAAAATGACTGATCAATCCTTTAAAGGGTTTATAAAGGGATTTATAGATCTTGTAGTCCACCATAAGGGCAAATGGTATATTGTTGATTATAAATCCAATTATCTGGGAGATACCTATGATCAGTATTCACAAGATGCCATGTTTGATGCCATGTCAGACCACCACTACTTTCTGCAATATCATATATATCTTGTGGCCCTGCACAGGTATCTTGGACTGCGTTTAAAAAATTATGATTATGACACCCATTTTGGTGGTATTTTTTATCTGTTTATCAGAGGCATGCACCCTGATCATGGTTCTCAATATGGCGTGTTTCGTAATCGCCCGAAAAAAACTGTTATAAATTATCTGTCAGATAATTTATAACGAATTTGTCAATTGATGTTTTTGGGTGATATTTATGGGTAATATTGATGAGTAATATGATGGGGATAATTAGGATCTTTTCTTGCAGTCATTTTTTTTATGGGCTAAGATAAAGTTGACTAATTTTTTTTGATAATACAGCCGCTGCAATGATTGTAAAATATAGCGCAGAACATATGGAGGGTGATCATGGATTTAGAAAAATATAAACTTGTGGTTTCAGATGCGATTCAAGGTGAAATTGATGCAAAACAATTTTATGAAAACATAGCTGAATGGATCAAAGAACCCCATCTCAAAGAACTGTTTGAGAAATTTGCCAAAGAAGAAGAAAAACATGAAAAAATATTGACCCGTGTTTTAAATCAGGAAAAAATGGACATATCTTTTTTTGATTTTGACAAGGATTTCAAAGTATCTGAAACTATTAAAATGCCGGAGGTTAATGAGAATATTGATCTCAAGGCTGCAATTGGAATTGCTATGAAGAATGAAGAAGCTGCAATGAAAAAATATACAGCCCTTGCACAAAATTGTGAAGAGCAACAATTAAAAGCAGTTTTTTTGGATCTCGCAGCCATGGAACGGGAACACAAGTTCAAAATAGAGCAAAATTTTGTGGATGTTGCCTATCCTGAAGCTTGGTGAAGAAATCGGCCATTGGGCAGTTTAGATATGTGAACATTACATCAAGTGGATTGGAAAAATTATTCTTTTTATTTTAAAATTTTATATTCCTCAATTTTTCGATAGATGGTCCTACGACCTATGCCGAGCATACGGGCTGCTTTAGATTTGTTCCAATCAGTTTTGTTTAAGGCGTTAATGAGTTCTTCCTTATCAGGTAATACTTTTTCCAAGCCAATGGGTTTTTCAACGCTTAAATATTCTTTTATTTCCACGGGCAGGTGGTCGAACAACAGGGTGTCACCCCGGCATAAAACAAAACCATGCTCAATGGCATGTTCAAGCTCTCTTATATTCCCTGGCCAGGAATAGTTCATAAATGCATTAATAACTTCATTTGAAAACCCTTCAATCTGTTTTTTAAAACGCTTGTTAAATATCTCTAAAAAATGATCTGATAAAAGAGGGATGTCTTCGCGTCTTTCCCTGAGCGAAGGGATTGGAATATCCACAACCTTGATCCTGTAATATAAATCCTGCCTGAACTCTCCAAGTTTAATCTTTTCTTTTAGATTACAATTGGTCGCAGCAATGATACGTACATCTATTTTTATCGGGGTTGAATCACCCACCTGCTCAAATTCTTTTTCCTGAAGAACTCTTAAAAGTTTGAGCTGGATTAAAGGAGAGATATCACCAAACTCATCCAGAAAAATTGTACCCTGATTTGCCATTTGAAATCGGCCTGTTTTGTTTTGAACAGCACCTGTAAATGCCCCTTTAACATGGCCGAACAATTCACTTTCAAGAAGATTTTCAGCCAGGGCACTGCAATTGACTTTTACAAAAGGTTTTTCTCTGCGGGTACTGTTATAGTGAATGGCATGGGCCACCAGTTCTTTGCCCGTTCCGGTTTCACCGGTAATCAAAGCAGTACTGTCTGTTTCTGAAAGATTTTCAACAAGCGCATACAGTTTTTGCATCCTGCTGCTTTTCCCAATGATTCTGTGAAATTGATGACGTTCTTTTAATTGCCGTTCTAAATTAGTAAGCCTTGTGATGTCTCTGATAACAAGCACCATTCCAGGTGACTTACTGCCACCTTGCCTGAGCGGTGAACCCGTTAAAAGCACCACTTGCCGGTCATGCTCAGAATGCTGACATTCAATTCTAACTTCTCCAATTGTTTTTTGGGTCTTTAAGGTTTTTTTCACGATATCCATACATGGTTTATCGCAATATGTTTGAATTTCAGCAAAATTTTTTCCCATAATATCTTTGGCGGAAAATCCGCAGATATCTTTTGCCGCATCATTGGCCTCCATCACCTGCAGGTTATGATCTATTGTGATAACAGCATCTTTTAGACTTTGAAAGATGGCCTCCATTTTATGGCGAACCCTTGAATTCTCCATCTCTAACTGCTTTTTATTGTCCAGAAGTTTTTTATGTTGAAGGCCATGGCTGGTGATGCGTAAAAGAGCTTCCTTTCGAATCGGTTTGGTTATATAATCAAATGCACCAAGTCTTACTGCCTGGGTTGATGTCTCAATATTGGGTTCGCCTGTTATCATAATAACAGGACAGGTAAGTTTTCTGTCCTTTATTTCATGGAGAAGATCAATTCCTGTATGGCCCCCAAGGATAATATCGGTAATGATCAAATCAGGGTCGGTCTCTGAGATAACCTTTAGAGCTGAATCAAAGTCCATGGCTGTCATAACATCATAGCCCTGATCCGCAAGGATCATTTTAAAACCAAAACGAATATTTTCTTCATCATCAACGATAAGGATTTTTGATTTCATATTTTTTCCAGTGATGATTGGTTGTTATTAATGGGCAGATCAACAATAACTTTTGTATAGTCACCTTTTTGACTTTCAAACCAGAGGCTTCCCCCATGGTTTTTGATAATTCCATGGCTGATGGAAAGTCCTAACCCTGTGCCTTCACCCTGGGGTTTGGTCGAAAAAAAGGGATTTGCCACCCTGTCGATGAAATCCTTTGAAATTCCTAAGCCTCTGTCATAAAATGTTAGGCGTACATAGTTTTTTTTTCCGATTTTGATTTTTTCTCCATTGATTTCGAGAATTTTATTCGCATGGAATTTTGGATATTTTGTCTGTAAGGCATAGTGGGCATTACTGATGATATTCAAAAAAACCTGCTGAATTTCCTGACTGCGCGCATTGATTTGTGGAATATCAGAAGGGATATTTACAGACAGATTAATGCCATCCTTTGCCATCTGTTTTTCCACAAGTTCAAGTGCCAATTTGAGGATATCCTTCACATGGGCAGGGCTGGACCCTTCCTTTTTATCCCTTGCAAATGAGAGCAGGTTTTTTACAATTTTTCCGATTCGTTCTCCCTCTGTGATAATTCGTTGTGGGATTGTTTTGTCCCCGCCAAGTTCATGGAATTTATCCGTAAGAATTTCAGCAATGCTGATAATGCCTGTAATCGGATTGTTAATCTCATGTGCAACCCCGGCAGCAAGTTCGCCAAGAGAGGCAAGATGGCCGACACGTATGGCCTCAGCTTGAAGATGTTTTTTTTCTGTAATATCTCTCATCACTACAACAGATTTTATTTCTTTGTCTGACTCCTGAAAAGGGGAAAAAATAATATCATAATGTTTTTGATTCAAAAAATCGGTCTCCAATTGCTTAATACAATTCTCTTTTATTGATTCCTGCATCTGGCAAAAGCTGCAAGGTTTACTTCTTTGAAAAAGGCTTTTATAACATACTTCTCCTATGGATCCTCCAAATTGATCTCTTACAATATTATTCTGAAATTCAATAATAAAATTCTTATTGACAATATACAGGCCTTCCCCAATACCATTTACAACATTTTGAAGTTTATCACGCTCGTTTCGTATTGTTTTTTCAGCACGCCTAACGTTTTTTTGAGATCGTATTGCCATAATACCATGGGCCAGATCGTTTGTAAGCTCCTCTAAAAGTTTTGTCTCTTCAGCACTAAAAGCATCTTCCTTGGAAGCATAAATGCTCAAAGCTCCAAAAACCTGGTTTTCAAAAGTCAGGGGCAGGGCAATATTTGAGAGATATCCGCGCTTTTGGGCTTTTTCTTTCCAGGGTAAAAAATTTGGATCAGAACGGATTTGTTTGCTGATAACAGGTTTGTTCTCACGTATTGATTTGCCTGAAGGGCTCTGGCCAAACCGGGTATCCGCCCATGTAATATTCAGATTGTCAAGATAGCCTTTTTCCAATCCATGCCGGGCTACCGCGTGAACTGTTTTTGCTTTGTCATGGCCTGCAAAACCGATCCAGGCAAACCGGTAATTTCCCTGTTCAACAATAACCCGACAGATTTTATTGAGAATATCAGATTCATTTTTGCCATGCACAATAATTTTATTACATTCGCTGTATAGTTTCAGGGCCCTGTTTTTTTTTAAAATGATTTTCTGCTTCCGCTTGTACTCGGTGATATCTTCACCAAAGGACTGATAGGCAATATGATTTCCATGATCATCAAACACGGCGCAGTTGGCCCACCTTTGCCAGCGGATATCTCCTTTTGGCGTAATCAATGGGAGTTCGTGGGACTGTATCGGCGAATCAGGTGTGAGCGCTGAAAGTTTGTCCATCATGATTTTTCGTTTGGCTTCAGGTACCACGGATAGAAAACTTGAACCTATCAATTCTTCATAGGTCTTGTTGAAGTGTTCACAATAGGTTTTATTAGCAAATGTGATTTTGCCGTCCGGCAGAAAACTACAAATCAGTATAGGCATATCCTGTACTATTGAGTTGTATTGATCTCGAATTTCCGGTTGTGTTTTTTCAGCTGTTTTTCGCCTGGATTTTGCAGGGTTGATTTTTTGAATCTGATATGGAAGGTTTTCAGATGTGAGTTTTTTGGACACAAGCGTCACCTATATGTTTTAGGGTGTTTCAAACAGCAATTTTCTATATAGTGTTTGAACGAAAACTCACTCATCTGCTTCGTTGCTGCAAAATGTTGAAATCCTCATGTACTACAGTACACTCCGGTTTCAAAATTTCTTGCGCCTTGCATATGAGCAACTTTTCATCCAAACACGGGTTTCCGGTCAAGCACTATATAATTTATAATTTGACTCTTTATACTATAACAGTCTTCCATATAATAACCAAATTGTAAGCGTAATTTGTTTTATCTTGATGTATCCTTCTATTGAGCTTGTTTCGATATTTTATTCCTTAATAGATAAAGTTCAACTGATCTGTTTTCTAAAGCGCCCTAATAAAATTTCACCTCTTTTTCAAAATAGTATCAAATATTCAATTAAAAACCAATGAATTATATGTGTCAGGCACATATATGTGCTGCACACTTTTATGCCAGGCACACTTATTATAACCCCATTCAGGTTTCGCCTTTAGGGTCTTATACGTTTAACTATCTAATAAAACAGATAAAATGAATTATATTGAAATTTTTTACTGGCTTGGCATGCAAGTTGAAATACAGGGATATAGTTTAATACAGAATTTTAGTTCAATAGTGGGCTTTAGTTCATACAAAATAATTTAAATAAAATACCTGAAAGGGATGCATTAAATTATTATTAATATAAATGAAAGCATATACGCTTTTAAAGATCATAATTAACCGTTAGAATTAGGAGAAAGAAATGAAAAAAATATGTATAATCACACTATCTATTGTTATAGGGCTGGTTTTTTTGTCGAATGCCTCTGCTGCCGATAAATCTAAATATATGGATAAAAGCAAGATTAACCAGATGATCTCTTTTTATCAGGCAAGACTGTATCTTTTGGATTCAGAATACACGATTTTATCAGATATTGGCAAAGATGCATCAAAGAGGATCAGCTATCTTCAAAACAAAAAAGTCCGGCTTGTTCAGGAAGAAAAAGACAGAAACCTTGAATATACTCAGTCAAATGGTTTTGCAGAGGACGCTACTGAATCAATTTATAGAAACAAAATTGACCAGATGATCTCTTTTTATCAGACCAGACTGTATCTTTTGGATTCAGAATACACAATTTTGTCAGATATTGGCAAAGATGCATCAAAAATGATCACCTATCTTAAAACCCAAAAAGATCAGCTTGTCCAGGAAATGAAAGATAGAAAAGTTGAATTTAGTTCTGCCAAAATGAACAGCTATATTGTAAAGAAGGCAAGAATTGGAGATATGAGTTAGGGATGTACAAATTAGAAATTTATCAAATTATTTGTATCGTCTCCATTTGCACATAAAGGACTCTGAAGCTGGGAGAATAATAAAAGGTTTTATTGGCAAAATATTCCTTTAAAAAAATCTCAGCTCAGGGTCCTTTTATTCTTAGCTTTTTTAAATTTTCTTGGGGTTGCACAGGTTGTCAGGTGAGACGGCTAACCTGCCGCAGCCCTCACAGGTATATTTCAGTTTTCCAAGTTTGGGTTTGCAAATATGTTTGGCATCCATGGAAGACTCGCCGCAGTCTTCGCAGGTGAACGCTTTTTTGATTTCAACGGGATCACATAAATGTCCCAGATCCTTTGCTACTTTTCCGCAACTCTTGCAAGTATGAAGTTTTGTCATGGGTCACCTCTATAGTTTAAAAGATAATATTAAGACAGTTGGAGATAGACTTCGTATAGTATGGCGAAGAAATAATTGAATGTCAACCATGGGAATTCACCATGGGAATTCTATCCCAATGGGATTTTACACTATGGAGATTTATCGGTACAGATTATTGTCTATTCCTTTTATAGAAATAAATGACCACTAAAAGCCTGGCCTTTTTATCTCCAAGGCTTTTGCCGGAATGGGGGATGCAGGAGTCAAAGTAAACATTATCACCTTGTTCTAAAATATATGTTTGATCACCATATACGAATTTAATGTTTCCTTCCATTATATACATAAACTCTTCGCCTTCGTGGGAGTACATTTTTGTGATCTCCCAGGGTGCATGGATGATAAAGGGCTCCATGTTTTTTCCTGGTTTGTTTGCACCAAGGATTTCATAATCATAACCTGAAAGCTGGGAGGTTGCTCTGATGATATTTCCTTGATCCTTTTTTTGAACGCTTATTCTTATGTCATCCAAAGGTTCAATATTTTTTTCAAAAATGCTTGTTACCTCAAGCCCCATAGCACCGGCAATCCTATTCAAAGTGGAGTAGGGCGGAGCTTTTTGGGATCGTTCAACCTTTGACAGGTATCCTTTTGTGAGGCCTGTCAGGGCTGCCAATTTTTCCAGAGTAAGATGATTTTGTTTTCGAAGCTTTTTAATATTCCTGCAGATTATTTTCTCATCCATATTTTTATTCTTTCTTAAAAATAAGTGTAACTATTCAGTTCTTATGCTTGACGTCGCCCAGTCTGATCGATATTTTTTTTCGATGCTAAACGCTTAACCTCCTGAAAATATCCATCAGACTGGGCTTTGAGATAACCGCTTTTAAACGGGCTGAACAATTACAAATAAGTTTTCTAATTGCCATAAACAACTCCCGGAAGCCATGTAACAAGGCTTGGCCAGATGGCGATGATGGTTAATCCTATAAGTTGTAAAAATACAAAAGGTATTATGCCTCTGTACACATCAGTGGTTTTGATTTCCGGCGGGCAAACCCCTTTAAGATAAAACAGGGAAGGCCCAAAAGGCGGGGTCATAAATGATGTCTGCAGGTTTACAGCAAACATGATGCCGAACCAGAGTGGATCATACCCGTAATCAACCACAATGGGTGCTATAATGGGTATATGGATGTAGGTAATTTCAATGAAATCAAGAAAGAAACCAAGAATAAAAATAAAGATCATGACCATGGTTACCAGTTGCCATCCGCTCAGATTCATGCTGTCAATAAATTCCCTGAGAAGATCATCCCCGCCAAGACCACGAAAAACAAGAGCAAAACAGGTGGCTCCCATGATGATGATAAACACCATACAGGTCATTTTGATGGTTCCCTTTGCAACTTCATGGAGCAATTTAAATGATAGTTTTTTATTTATGGCAATCAGGATAACAGCACCGACAGCACCCATGGCACCTGACTCAGTTGGAGTGGCGATGCCGGCAAAAATTGTCCCAAGGACAGAAATAATTAAAAATAAAGGGGGTAAAAGCGCTTTGAAAATTCTTAAAATAAAGGCTTTATCAAAGGTGGCTGCTTTATCCTGGGCAGCCGGAACATGTTTTGTCCCAAAAAAGGTAGACAGCCAGATAAACGTGCAATATAGCGCCACCAGAATTATTCCCGGTATAACAGCGCCAATAAACATATCTCCAATGGGCACTTCCATCACAGGTCCCAGGAGTAGTAAAACAATACTGGGCGGGATTATCTGACCCAGGGTACCAGAAGCGGCAACAGTGCCGGAAGCAAAAGATTTTGAATACTTGTGCTTGAGCATCGTGGGCAAAGACATCAACCCCATTGTAACAACTGTTGCACCGACAATACCGGTGGATGCACCCAGTAAGGCCCCAACAAGGACAACTGAAATGGCCAGCCCCCCTCGCACATTTTGAAAAAGCTCTTCCATTGTTTCCAGCAATTCTCTTGCAAGGCCTGATCTTTCAAGCGCAAGCCCCATAAAGATAAACAAGGGGACGGCCATTAACATGGTATTGTTCATTATGCCCCACATACGCAGGGGCAAAAGGTCAAAAAAGCTGGGGCTTAATCCGATAAGGCCAAAAAGGAAGGAAACCCCCATCATGGTAAAAGTGACGGGGAATCCTCCCATTAAGGCAATTGTCAATACAAGAAAAAGCCAGGCAGCCAGGTAATCAGCAATCCAAAATGGTAAATAATCAATGAGCATTTATTCTTCCAAATAGTGATACAATAACGATTAACATGAATTATATTATGAATCTTCCAAGGGTTTTCCCAAAAGGGTTAACAAGCTTTTTACAAAAAGTGAGAGTCCTTGAATCAACATTAAAAAATAACCCATGGGCACTGTTGCCTTTAATAAAAACCTTGCAGGAATGCCGCCGGGATCAATGGAGACTTCTCCGACTTCATATGCGACAATAACCCATGGGATTGATGTTCGTAAGACAACATAACATGAAGGAATCAAGAAAAATAAGACACCCAACAAATTGATTAATGCCTGTTTTTTTCTATCCACCATTGAATAAAAAATATCCACTCGGACATGGCCATCATGCAGCAGGGTAAAGCCCGCGCCCATAAGAAAAATAAAAGCAAACACATGCCATTCCAGCTCAGACATAAATACAAAACTGGTATTGAAAACATACCGCATGATCACATTTGAAAAAATGACCAGAATAAATAAAAAAACAGCAGATGTAACGATAAAACTGCCAATCCATTCATTGATTTTATCACAGAAAATGACTGCTTTTTTAATAGTTTCCATAAATTTAAGCCATTGTATTCCAATATACTTTTTCAGACATCTTTCCCCATACAGCTGTTTTTGCCTGGAATGCCATATAATCTTGGTGCACTTTCAGGGCAAAGGGATCTTTTTGTGCTTCTTCTTGAATTACCTCTTTGGAGATGGTTTTTAATTTTTTCAATACATCCTCGGGATAGACCTGTACATTCACTTTGTGCTCCTTGACCAGCGTGTTCAGGGCAGCACCGCTTTGTGAGTCAAAAGCGGCCAGGGTTCTGACATTAATATCAGCAGCAGCGATATCAAGGACGCGCTGAAAATGTTTTGGCAGGTCATTGTATGCTTTTTTGTTGAAAAAGATATCCAGTGTAGGGCCTTGTTCATGCCATCCCGGAGTGTAGTAATATTTGGCGACCTTATAGAGTCCGAGCAAAATATCATGAACCGGTCCGACAAATTCAGCTGCATCCACCACACCTCTTTCCAGGGCAGGGAAGATTTCTCTGGGTGGTACAAACACGGTGGTTACTCCCACTTTGGAAAGAACTTTACCGGCAATACTTCCAATTCTCATTTTCAGACCTTTAAAATCTTCCAGAGAATTTATTTTTTTTCTATACCATCCACCCATCTGCATACCTGAATTACCAATAACCCGGGGTACAAGATCAAACTGGTCATATAATTCATTCATCAGGGCCTGACCATTGCCTGCATAGTACCATGCATTGATTGATTGGGCATTCATTCCAAATGGAATGGAGCCAAACCAGTTAAACGCCGTTGATTTTCCTGCCCAGAAGTATGGAGATCCCGTCCCCATCTGGACGGTCCCCTTGGATGTAGCATCAAAAGCGCCTGGTGGGGGGACCAGTTCGCCACCGCCATAGAGTTTGATTTCAAACTGGCCATCAGTCATCTCACTTACGTTCTGGCAAAAGTTTTTTACCATGTCGAACATGATTCTTACTTTTGGATTCCAGAAGGATGTGGCCGTCCATTTGACTTTTGGAGATGCAATGACTGCAGGAGCACCAACAGTTAATGCGGCTGCGGCTGTTGCTGTTCCAATGCCTGCTTTTTTTAAAAATGCCCGTCTTTTCATGATTCCTCCTTTAAGGTTATTATGAGTTAAATGGGACTTCTTATTTGATCATATCCAGGTTTTATTATAAATAAGGTTTTATTATAAACAAGGTTTTATTATAATAAAGCCTAATTAGTGCTTGACCGTAAACCCGTGTTTGGATGAAAAGTTGCTCATATGCAAGGCGCAAGAAATTTTGAAACCGGAGTGTACTGTAGTACATGAGGATTTCAAAATTTTGCAGCAACGAAGCAGATGAGTGAGTTTTCGTTCAAACATTAATTATAGTAAAACTTTACCTGTTATGGATTCTTTAAAACAGGCAGGATATTTTCAGCAAATGGTATAATATAGCCTTTCCCTTTTAGGCTTTTAATGTATCTGTCAACACTGTCGGTATATTTAAATCCAAATGATTCAGTCTTAAGTTTTGAAAAATCTGAAACAAGTGTTACATTAAAACGCTTAAGGATATCCATTACTCTGAAGGCAACATATGATGGCATATTAAAATTTACAGCCAGTTCTTTGCCAAGTTTTTCAGGATCATCCTTAAAGGTATTTAGAACAGATGAAAATGTATCATTGCCCACACCCTGTGAGCATCCGGCAACAAAGAGAATATTCCCGCCGTCTTTGACAATATTGACAGCATTGAAAAGGGCTTTGGTGGATTGATACAATTGTCCATCAGACCTGTGTCCTCCGGCTGAAATCAGTGCGAAATCTCCTTTTTGGGGGACTTGTATGCTACAGGCCTGGTCAAGCATTTTGCAGCCATGCATAAATGTTTTGTGCAAAGGGCCGACATCAGCATGAAAAATATCATTGGTTCCATTAGCTGCAATCGCAACATAGGTGCAGGTCTTATCTTTTAAAAACAAGTCTGCAGCTTCATTCAGGTCTTCATTTACTGGATTCCCCCAGAGTCTTGCCTGCCTGACCATGGGGTGGGCTGATCCATCTTTTCTCATGGCAAGAGAATGATTCTGCTGGATAGAGTCATACCCTGCAATACCCGGAAATATATATTTTCTCCCGCCGCCGAATCCAGCCAGCATATGGTGGAGGATACCGCCGAAGATGATAATATGGTCTGCTTTGGCAGCCTCTTTTGTGATATAGAGTTGCGTTTTTTTATAGGTTTCACCGATATGAACAAGGCGGTCTTGATTTTTATTTGCAGAATTAAGGATTTCAACTCTTTGACTGCAAAAGGTTCCGGCAAGCTGGGAGAATTTATCTTTATCCAAATCATCATGGGTCCCAAGTGCAATGATGATTTGGATATTACCTGTTGGAATTCCCAGATCTAAAAGAGTTTTTATAATTTGAGGAACAAAAACGTCTCCCCTGGCCCACAGCCTTGTATCATCCGGTATTATGACAGCGATTTTTTTGTGAATTATTCCTTTCGGAATATGTTTTTTTATCCCTTTGGAAATGATTTGTTTGATTTGCTCATGACCTATTGCCGGAGTATCTTTTCCAATAATGATGTCAAATACCTTATCATCAGGAATATCGATATCAATCGAGGTCAGACCTTTTTCCAATTTAATTTTCATAATGGTTTCAGCGCCGAAGCAATAAGATTTAAAGGGTGCAGAACCTGTAAATTATCATTATCATTTAGATTGCCGGCAAGGTTCATCCTGCAGACCGGGCAATCAGTGAGCCATATTGAGGCCTTAACAGCTTTTGCATTCTTTATTTTTTTGTCCACCATAATTTTTGAAACCTCGGGGTGTTCATAAAAAAAGGTACCGCCCCCACCACAGCATTCGTCAACATCCGGTGTTCTTTTGTAATTCACAAATGGCAATTTTTCTAACAGGTTTTCAAAAATTATGTTTGATCCAAAACTATTCTTAGTATGGCAGGGGGCATGATAGGTAACAGATATTTTCTCTTTTATGTTGGAATCAAATTCAAGGAGGTCAAAATTCTGATCAATAAACGAGAGAGCATCCATCACCTTTGAGGCAATTTTGTTTGCTTCAAAAGGATCTTGGCCCTCATTTTCAATCATGCGCGGATATTCATTTTTTAATGCCTCTCCACAGGTGGAACAGTCCACAAGAATTTTATCTGCCTCAAAGTTTTTTAATGTATTGATATTGGTTGTGATATTTTTTAATGATTTGCCTGCCGCTCCATGAAACAACAAGGGGATTGAACAGCAGGTCTGATCTTTTGGGATAATAATCTTATATCCCATGTGCTTTAAGATTTCAATAAAGGCAAATCCTGTATCATCATATAAATAATTTGTAGCACATCCAGTAAAGTAGACCAGGGTTCCAATTTGTTTTTTATCAGGAAGGATAACTTCATCATTAGCTTTTCGAAATGGTATGGAATTTAGTTTTGGAAAATTTTTTAAGGGAATATTTCCAAGTTTATAGTTCTTAGCAAAACTGTCAGGTATAAATTTTTGTCCTGTTCTGGCAAGGCCGGCTCCAAATTTCAATCGATAATCTCGGCTTAAAAGATAAATCAGGCTTTTGATGGCAGGCTCTTCGCCCTGGGCCTCCACCATGTTCTTTCTCATTTCCATGAATTTTGAATAGTGATTGATGCCGGAAGGGCAATTAGCAGAACATGATCCACACATCAGGCACTTTGATACGATCTCTTTTAGAAGGGGAGAAGTAGCAAGGTTATTATTCTCATAGGCTTTTATCAGCTGAAGCTTGCCCCGAGGGGATGACTGTTCTTCTTTTATTATTTTATAAACCGGGCAGACATACAGGCATAGACCGCATTTGCCACAATTTTGAAGTAATTTCTGTGTCATACAAATTTCCAGTTATACAAATTTACCATTATACAAATTTACCCGGGTTAAGGATCAAATCAGGGTCAACAGCCTGTTTGATTGTTCTCATAAAATCCATGGTATCCTTATTCATCACCAAGGGAAGATAGGGAGCTTTGGCAAGCCCGATCCCGTGTTCGCCAGATAGGGTACCCCCAAGCTTAGCTGCGGCCTGAAAAATTTCAGAGAATGCTTTTTCGACTTTTTCCCAATCTTCTTTATTCTCTTTGTCTGTAGGAATCATGGGATGCATGTTACCATCTCCTGCATGGGCCAGAATATAGGCTTTTAGACCATGTCTATCTGCAATTTCCATGATTTGACGTATCATTAAAGGTACTTTGCTTACAGGAACGGTCACATCTTCAGTAATGATATCAGGAGCAAGCTTTGCAAATACACCATAGGCAGACCGCCTTGCCGTCCAGAGGTTTTCTCTTTCAAGCTCAGATGCGGCTGTCTGGATATTAACAGCGCCATTTTTTTTGACTTTTTCAATGATCTTTTTCATTTCTTTTTCGCAGGCTTCCATGACGCCATCAATTTCAATAAGAAGTGATCCTTCGGCTTTTCTGTCCAATCCCAGGTTAGCGCTGTCTTCAATGGCGTTCAAAGTCAGTTTGTCCATAAGTTCCATTGCAACAGGGATGATGCCGGAACCAATAATGTCTGTAACGGCTTTTGCAGTGTTATCAAGATTATCAAAGGTTACCATCATAGTTTTTACAGCCTCGGGCATTGGCATGACTTTTAAGGTTGCTTCGGTGATAACTCCAAGTGTTCCCTCTGATCCGCAGAAAAGCGAAGATAACTTGTAGCCTGTGACATCTTTAATGTTTTTACCGCCAAACCTTATGACTTTACCCGATGCCAGGACCACTTCCATCCCAAGAATATAATCAGCAGTGACACCGTATTTCAGGCATCTGGGGCCGCCGGCGTTCATGGCAATATTTCCGCCAATGGTGGAGGTGTTCATGGAGCCCGGGTCAGGCGGATAAAAAAATCTAAAGGGCAACAGAGCTTTTTGTACATCGGCATTGACAACTCCGGGTTGTACAATAATATGTCTGTCACGAGTATTTACTTGGATTATTCTATCCATTTTTGAAAAACAAAGGACTATCCCGTGTTTGATGGGAATGGATGCACCGCAAAGACTTGTTCCTGCACCTCGGCCTGTTACAGGTATTTTATACCTTGAAGCAGTTTGTAATATTTTTGATACTTCATTTGTTGTTTCCGGGAAAATAACTGCATCGGGCAAAGACTCTACTAAAAATGCATCATAGGCATAACAGGATATTTCCTCGTGCCGGTCAAGATATCTGTCTTTACCGACGATTTTAATCAGCTCATTTTTTATTTGGGTTTCCAGCATAAAAAGTTTTCCTTAAAATTATAGATATAGATAGCATGAAGCTGAATCCAATGGTATTTTTATTGAGAATGAAATCAAAATACATCATTAGAATGGAATAAAGTATTTGTTTGCTATTTGTCAACTTTTATAAAAAAAATTTTAAAAAATATAAACTATAATAGACAAAAAGCTTGGAAACCGTTTGATTGCAATGAATTATTTTTATAATAGGGTTTTGAAGGTAGAATGAAAATTTTGCCAATTATTTTCTAATTAGGAAACTTTGTTTTCGTCCTTCCCATCTATCGATTATTCTAATTCAAGATTCATTTCTAATTTAAGGATCAGATCAAAAGATAAATATTGCCCGCCAAAACGCCATCAATTTTTTTTTTAATTCGCAAGAGCATAACCAAAGATATAAAATCGGCTTGATCCTCAGGTTTCAGGGGCGTATGCTCACAAAAAAAACAGCTTTCCACACGCGTTGAATGGAATTGATGAAAAGGTAAGGAGTAAAAAGTGGCATTGATATTGAATATTCTATGGTTTATTTTTGGCGGAGGACTTCTGGCCTGGATTTTATGGGTTCTTCTGGGCTGCCTGCTTTACATTACAATAATCGGTATTCCATTTGGGATTGCGGCATTCAGAATTGCCGGTTTTGCAGCATTCCCTTTTGGAAAAGAGCTTGTGGATTCCCGGGCCTTGGGAGAGGAAAGGATAGTTGGTACTACCCTTGCTAATTTTTTATGGATTATCCTTGCCGGGATCTGGCTTGCCATATCCCATATAATGGTCGGTGCAGGTTTGTGTCTGACCATCATAGGTATACCCTTCGGATTTGCACATTTCAGGCTGGCTTTAGTCTGTTTTGCACCCTTGGGGAAAAAACCCATACCTAAATAGTGCTTGACCGGAAACCAGCATAATGCATTTACTAAATAGTGCCTGACCGAAAACCCTGTGTTTGGGCGAAAAATTGCCTATATGCAAGGCGCAAAAAATTCTGAAACCGGAGTGTACTGTAGTACATGAGGATTTCAAGATTTTGCAGCAACGCAGCAGATGGGTGAGTTTTCGTTCAAACACTAAATGCATAGAACAATGTTTTAAAATCATTGCGACCTTAGCATTTATGATTATTATAGGGCTTCAGACAATTAGAATGGGAGATGTAAATATGCCGGAAAATACAGAAACAGAAAATAAAGATTTTGTTAAAAAACAGACCCTGATGATCTGTGTTGTGGTGTCCTTGTTCATTGGATTTGTCGGCGGGACTATATATTCTTCATTTAAACTTACAGCAGGCAAACAGGTTGGGCAGCAGAGTATTGCAGTTCCAAATAATAATCCTGCAGCAGGACAACAGGATAATTCAGTGGAGGTTTCTGCAAAAATTTTACAGGTTGAACAATATTTAAAGCAAAATCCCAAAGATGCCAATGCCTGGACCCAGTTGGGCAATCTTTTCTTTGACTCAAATCAGGTGAAAAATGCCATTGATGCCTATGAAAAATCTCTGGCAATCGAGCCGGGGAAAATTGGGGTGATCACTGATCTGGGGGTGATGTACAGGAGAAATGGTCAACCTGAAAAGGCCATTGAAGCATTTGATAAAGTCATAGTAATTGATCCTTCCTTTGAAACCGCAAGGTTTAACAAGGGGATTGTGTTATTGCACGACTTAAACGATGCCAAAGGCGGTATAAGAGCATGGGAAGAGATTATTAAACTAAACCCCATGGCCATGGCTCCCAATGGGGAATCGGTTGATGCCCTGGTTCAGAGGATGAAAAAACAAAAATAGATATCATAATATGGGGAACAAGATCTGGAAATTAAAAACAGAACACCTGAATCTTGGAAATTATTCCTTTGAGGTCATAAAAAAAAAAATTAAAAATATTTATTTCAGGATCTATCCGTCTAAGGGTAAAATAATTGTTTCTGTACCTGTTTCAATTGATCTTGAAACATTGAACAAAGCAATTCTTTCAAAATCAGACTGGCTTAATGGCCAGGTCAAAAAGAGTTCAATTGCAGAACCTGTATCTGTTAAAACATATACAACAGGTGAAGCGCTTTTGTTTAAGGGAAAAATCCATTCCCTTAATGTCAGTTATCAAAATACAAGATCAAAGGTCTTTATAACCTTAGACAACTGCATCCAACTCGTGGTCAAACCAGGAACAACTGTCTCTCAACGTGAAAAAATTATAATCGCCTTTTATCGAAAAGAATTAAAACGATCCATTGGCATTTATGTTGCCAAGTGGCAGCCTCTGATGGGTGTAATAGTTAATGAGTTTAATGTGAGAATAATGAAAACCCGATGGGGAAGCTGTAACGTCAATGCCAAAAGGATCTGGCTAAATCTTGCCCTTGTAAAATGTGCTGACCCTTTTCTTGAGTATGTGATCGTGCATGAAATGGTTCACCTGCTGGAAAGAAAGCACAATGCCAGGTTCAAGGGTTTTATGGACAAGTTTATACCGGATTGGAAAAGACTTAAAAAACAGTTGAATCAATTTGCTTTGTAACGATGCCTTTGCAAACTTAATCAGGGAAAGCAGTCCTGCTTTGGCGCCATTTAAAACGAGAGGGTTAAGGTCAGGGATCCTATCATCTGACCCTGTTTCTGGTTGTCAAATTGTTTGGTTCTGAAAAGATGCCTGTAGGTAATTTTGAACATGTCTATATTAAATGCTAATCCCAGAGAAAGATCTGTCACTATATTTTTTTTATCAACACTGTGGCTGTTCTCCCAGGTGTTTCCATCAAGAAAGATGTCATGAACTACGCCTTCAACCTGGGAACTTGCAAATACATGCATGCCCCATGAGGTTTGTCCTTGTTTTGAGCCTGAATTGACAGGTGCGGTGACTCCGGCTCCTGCGCGGATCACGTCAGATCCGAAATCCTTGGGGATATTATAACCAAAACGGATTTCACCTCCTGCATTGCCCGAGGTTTTCACATTACCAAGAGCTAATCCTGCATGGGAAATTAAGTCATAATCCAGAATATCAAATAACGCTATGCTGTGCATCCTCCATTTTCGCTGCCAGGAAAATCTGACGGCGGGTTCGCTATGGAGCTGGTTGTTCCATCCCTTTGCAGTGGGGATATCCCGGATTTCATGGACGGAGTTCTGTGCGAGTTCCGCTTTGGCAGCAGGACCCACAACACCCAGGACAATTTCAAGCGTGTCAAGGATGGTATTGGTTTTGCTGTGCAGAGCCAGTCCGCCATACAGGAACCCGGCATAGGGTCGTTCTGATTTAAGCAATGCAGTCGTCTGGATATCAGACGGTGTATAAATCTGCTGTCCCAGTAAAATACCGACATTGTGAATACTTTTCGAATCGCTTGAAAAGGGGATGGTCCGGATGATGGAATGGATTATGGGTATGGACCATTCAGGCAGGCGCGGGTCATCCTTGTATTGTTTAAGGTCGTTTGAAATCCAGGTAATCTGGACGGCATTGGTATAATATTTATCCGTGTCCCCGAAAAGGTCATTTTCAAAAAAGATTTGAATAGTCTGAAGTTCGTGAGGATCCTTGGACCATGCACTGGTTGAAAAAAACAAACCACTAAAAACTATGCTGATACTTAAACAGCCTAAGACTGAAGAACTGAAAATTTTTCCGGGTACTGGACAGGACTTGAGCCAATTTGATAAAAACAAAACTCACCTCTATTATATTAGAAAGTCACACTTAATATATTTTGATGAATTTGAAAAGCTAAATAGCTTGTGGGGTATCAGAAATCTTATACCAACAATTGGTCATGGTTTGAAATAAGCCATTTAGACCCGGCCCCACTTTATTCTCAGTGACAAAAAGTACACTTCTTATCAAACAATTCCATTCCTGCCATAATAGATTCGTTCATTTCAACTGCTGGTGCTGAAGCTGTTTTTTCCCCATATACCAGTTCTCCTCCAAAATAACCAAGACCCACCACTAGCAAAAGGGCCAAAAAATGTATCTGAAACCGCCGTGACAGTTTTTCTTCATATTTTATTTTGCAGTTTGGTTGAAAGTTGGGATTTTTAGAAAAAAAGCCAGAAACATAAAGATAAAACTGGCAATAACAAGACCAACAGGTACGCGGGTGAGCGCCGGGTGAACGGGGTGATTATATCCTAAACTTTTTAAAAAATCGTAAAACAAAGATGCCATGTAACCCCCCTCCTAATTTTTTTAGTTTTAGGCTTAACTGATACTTTGAATGGATAAAAGGTGATCCCGGAATACTGTGGGTGTATTTGGGGATAATCAGACAAGCAAAATTAAATTCTAATCTCCTTTAACATGCTTTTGTTGACAAAAAGCAAGTATGTTCCTATTTTTAACTAAAGATCTATATAAACGTGCTTAGAAATTATCTTCAAATTTTCACGCCTAACAAGCATTTTAAGATTTCTTAAAATAACTTTTCTGAAAACTATGGAAGGGAGTGTATACTTATGAAAGTGAAACTTATAATACCCCGGACGATATTTATGGCAGTATTCAGTCTGATGGTTATAGCATTGACCACCAGTATTGCAATGTCAGCTAATAGGATATTCAATCTGCATCTTCAAAATGCCACTGGCGCACCGGTTATTTTTAATTTGACACCGGGTAGTTGCTATGAAGGGCATAATGATAATGGGATAGTTCAAGGGCGGATATCAGTGCAGGCGGGCAGCTATTACACTTTTCGCGTGGCACGAGTTCAGGGCCATGGCTGCAATGGGAAACAAGGTTATTTTCAAATTCAGCCCAATAACATGCAAATCCAAAAATTTGATTTCGACAACGGCGGTCATCTTCAACTATCCAACAAAGTCTTTCAATATATTGGGCAGCTCAGCGCCAAGAGGAGTGACGAAAGTTATGTCTGGACCATGAAGCCATGTCCGTCCGGCGGGTGCGCAGGCCAGGCGCGAAAAACAGAGCCGCAAACAAGTTCCGACGAGAAGAAATACAATAGAATATTCAACCTCACCTTGCAGAACGCTCTTGGCAGGCCTGCTGTTTTCAATATTATTCCCGGCAGTTGCTATGAAGGGCACAATGCTCAGGGGATAGTTCAAGGACAGAAACAAGTGCAGGCAGGCGGTTATTACACATTTCGTGTGGCAAGGGTTCAGGGGCATGGTTGTGATGGGAAACAGGGGGGATTTACGATTCAAACAAGCGGTCTGCAACAACCACAGAAATTTACCTTTGATAACGCCGGCCATCTTGGTTTATTGAACTTTCCAGATGCCTACAACGGTGAGTTGAGTGAAAAGAGCGAGTATGACGAGAGTTATACATGGACCGCTAAATTGCCTGATACACGCGTTTCACGCACCAAAACCATGATGATCAGGCACTCCGTTAGCAAGCTGTATTTAATTCAAGGTTATCGTGGCGGTAGGGACGATAAGCGTAATGCGGAGGTTCAGCCAATCGAAGGGGGAGACCATAATTACCGGTGGTTAATTCAGCCTGCTGGCGGTAGCTGGTATTATATCATGAATGTTAAGACAGGGCTGCTATTAACTTGGGACGGAAATGATTTAAATGTGTCGAACTGGGGCCACACAGGCGGTCCCAATAACCAATGGCGGTTTCAAAAGGGGCCTAATGGTTACAAGATTATCAACAAGGGAAATAATCGGGAATTGGAACAGGCCTACCACGGCACGAGAGACGACAAACGTAATGTTACAGTGGATGGTGGCGGTTCATGGATATTTGAAAACGGTCCAATGACTGATCTGGCTAAGGTCACTATCATATCGGCAAAGGCGATCAAAGCCTCTTCGGGGCAGGATCAAGGGACGAAGTTTCTATTCCAGGGAATCCAAATGGCTGCGGAAATGGCCGTATCAGGCGGCTCTTCGTGGGTTGCTTCGAAAATGGCTCAAACTGCAGGAAAAGAAATAGCCAAAAAGGTGGTCAAGGAATCTCTTAAACAACAATTGAAAAATAAAACCAAAGAGGTTATGAGCAAGAAGTTTTTGATACAGAAGATGAAAGAGCAGGTTACCCAGAAAGCTTTGGCAAAAAAGGCGGCGAAAAAAGCAGGACTTGAAGCATCGAATAGATTTTCAGGTTCTGACGCTGACTCGGCGCTGGAACTTGCTTTCAATGAAATTTATGGCGAGAGTCCCGATCAGCTCAACATCAAAGTGAATGGCGTATCTATTTGGCCAAATGGCGGTCGGGACTGGAGGAATATTAAGTCACAACAAACACTGCCGGTTAACACCTCCTACGTATTTGAACGGCGGAGAGGTTTTTCCATCCAATTGTTGGAATATGATAGTGGCAGCGCAGATGATTCTCTTGGCTGGATATCAATGGACACACAGGACATCATCAGCCCTGAGACCTTCGAAGAAGTAGTTGTGATAAATGAGAGCGAGAAAAGCATTTATCTCGTGACCTTTAAGGTTGAACCTCTGGAGCCAGCCCTGCATAAAACCGCTCAGGCGGCAGACAGTTGCAGGGGATTTGGCCAGATGCGCTCGCCTACTTCCGGCAGCACCCCGGTCACCATCCAGTTCACGAACCGAACCCAGTCGAATCGTTCTGTTAACTGGCTCGATTTCAAAGGCAAGTCAGTCCTGTACAAAGAACTCAGGCCGAATGAAAATTTTTCAATCAACACGGGTACTGGGCATCCATGGATGTTCCTTGATGGTCAAGGTAAGTGTACAGAGATATTTGTCCCTAATTCTGGATCAAGGCAATTCGCTATAACGCGTTAGTGCATCCTAACAATTTGGCAGTGTGTGTCAGCAGGGGTTGGCACACACACGCATGCCGTCTGACATGACTTTTAATTGGTTCACATGCTGGAAGCCGCATGACCAAGCTTAAAATACAAAAGAATGCTAATTGTGATGGAAGTTGAGTTATGAGATTGGGTGTTTAAAAACAATTACAATCTTGATGCCATCACAGCAGCACCAATGGCACCATTTTCCTGGGCTGATTCCCCCACAATAAGTTTAAATCCAAGGCGGTTTTCAAGGGCTCTTACCATACCTTTGTTTTTTGCCACACCTCCAGTCATCATCACCGGTTCTTTGATTTTAATTTTATTGGCAAGAATAGCAACCCTGGCAGCTGCAGCTTCATGAATGCCTGCAATAATGTTTTCTCTTTTTTCTTGTCCTGCGATCATGGAAATGACCTCTGATTCAGCAAACACAGTACAGATACTGCTGATTTTAGAAGGTTTGTCCGCTGCAAGACTGAAGTCACCCAATAGTTCCAGGTCCACTTCCAGGGCCCTGGCCATGACTTCAAGAAATCGTCCAGTGCCTGCGGCGCATTTATCATTCATGGCAAAATTTTCCACATGGCCCATTTTATCCAGAAAAATAGCTTTGCTGTCCTGACCACCTACATCAATGATTCCACGGATTTTGGGGTTCATAAAATGAGCCCCGGTTCCATGACAGATGATTTCTGTCAGGGTTTTATCTGCAAAACTCACACTTGCGCGACCATAGCCGGTCGAAATAATAGCTGATATTTGGGTTTTTGAAATTTTGATTTGTTTTAAAAGAGTATCAAACACCTTAATCCCGGCATTTATGGGGTCATACCCCGTAATTATAACATGGGTGCCCAAAAGGCGGTTATCTTTTATCAAGGCTGCCTTGGCTGTAATAGAACCAATATCAATACCTGCATAAATCATATGGCGGCGGCCTTTCCATTAACCATCAGGGGTCGGCCAGTAACAAGACACATTTGATCTTTAGGGTCAAAGTTCATATCAATTACTCCTTTGTTTGATGATTTCCATGAACGCATCAATCCTGGTTTCCACCTGGGATTGTGAAAAGCTTCTGGGGTCCACCATATCGGCTTCTATCATGAGAACAGGAATATTTGTTTTCTCCCGGACGATTTTCATAATATCCATCTGACCGAACGAGTAAGGTTTGCACGATCGATTTGAATGCATCACAAAACCATCGGCATCATAAAATTTGATCATGTCAAGCACCTGGTCTGCCATCTGATCAACACCGATGTTCAGATATATCATGGTATAGGCTTGGGCAATGGAACCTAAAAAATTGTTTTCATCAGTATATTTTATGGCACCACACCAGGCAGAAGTATAGGTGTCTGCCACAAGACAGGCATTGTGATCGGAGAATTTTTTGGAAAGCCATTTGAGTCTATACCAAACGGGCAGATTATCCCATAAAAGCCTGTATTTCTCATTGGGAACCATACTGATGCCATCTTTTATTCGCTGCTCCATTTCTTCTAAAAGTTCTTTATAAAAATCAACGGCGATTTGAGTACCACGCAAAGTGACAATCAGGGCAAGAAAAAAGAATGCGTCAAAAGCAGACATGGGAGATGGCTTGTGGGCTGTGGTATTGAGAACTTTCTGCCAGAGCAGCTGGGCTTCATAGGCAAGTTTGCCAACCTGTGCCATTTTTTCATAATTAAATTTTCTTTTTGTAATCGTTTCAAGAAAAACAATATATTCGTCAAGCTGAGTCTGGACATACTTTGCAATTTCAGAGGAATATTGAGTATGGCAGACAGGGGTATCCAGAATAAACAAAGGAACCTTATAAAACCTTGCCTGAACCTCATACCATTTTAGTACCGTACCGCAGATATTATTGCAGCAGATCAGCATATCCGGTTTTGGTAATCCTCCCAGGGGTCCTCCCTTAACAACCGAGCATGAGATATCGGCCCTTGCATAGGAACACAAATCAGAGCTGTAACCCATATCTTCGGCCTTAATGCATAGATCTTCTCCCATTTTGGAAGCTCCGATCATGGCCCCATGGTTTTCAGGATAAATGGGAATGATATCCATGGCCACCAATGGTTCGACAGGACCTCCGGAAGTTATCCAGGCAACTTGTTTGTTGTTCTGCTCTGCCGTCATGGCGTCAAGATAATAGGTGGTCATGATATCCCGCATTTTTTTTGCGGATTTAATTTTTCTTTTATCTGCAGGCTTGTCTGACATTTGGCGATTCCTTTTTAAATCATATGAATAAAGGTTTCAAAACGGGTGGCTAACTGCCCTGAGTTCTGCTGCTGATCATCCATTTCAATGGCCAGGTTTTTTATGCCTTCCCGGTCAAGAAATTCTTTTAAGTAAGGATAATCAAATGCATGGGGATCACAGAATTTGAGCATCATAAAAATGACTCCGTCGGCCTTGTTCTTTTTTGCAAGTGAAACTAGATTCTCTCCCCGGGCAAAGGGTGAAGAATGTTTTGCAGGACAGATGATGCGATCCAGGAATCTTGTGGAAATGGCATCTATGGGATTTTCATCTTCCGGGATTTGTCCTTCAAACCATCGCTGGCCTGTGCAAAGATCATCTCCCACGATAACACCACCGGCCGCTTCTATGGCTGTATAAATATCAGGAGAATCACAGATAGAACCTGCGACAACGATTCGTTTGGCTTTTTTTTCAGGAACATCTAATTTTTCAAGATGGGTCACAATGACCGGCAAAAGATCGATTACTTCATCTCTGTCCATCACCATAGAGCCTTTTACAATGGCATACAGATCAGCTCCTTTTATTATCCCGGGCTTTTGGGATTGAATAGCATAAATCTTTGACAAATTTTTTCTGATAAGATTGAATTTTTTAATGGCTTCCAAAAGATCTGCATCAGTGATTTCTTTTCCTATGGCGGTTTCAAGATCTTTTTTAAATTTGATCAAAACATCCTTCATATATGTTCTTGCACTTTGGGTGTTGAGTTTGGCAGGCAATACCACATCTGCAAAAAATTCATATTTTCCATTCATGCGCCAGATATCACTCAGCCGCTGCATGGAGTCACAGGTGTGGGGAAACACTGTGCCATCAAGAAAATCAAGCCGACCAGACAGACTGTCCTCAAGCACTCCCCTGACCAAAGAACAGCAATAAGCCTGTAGATGTTGTTCAGCCAGTACAATATCTGATTTTGAGGAAAACAGTCGCATGGGATGAAATCCAGCTGCATATATCATTTCTTCCGAAGCATAGGAACAAAGGTAACCGATAATTTTTTTTTGCTTTGTTTTGATTTTTGAAGCAACTTTTGACACATCTTTTATTGCATCATAAAAAATATTTATTTCTTTCATATAATTTTTCTCCTGTGTGTTCACCTCAAATGTCCTTAAACATTAACAAATAAGTATCTGCCGGTTTTTATATCGAACGCCGGTCGATATGTCAACCGCCACTTGATTGCCTTTTGATTTTATGGTAATCAAAACTAATTGTAATTGTTCAGCCCGTTAAAAGCGGTTATCTCAAAGCCCTGTCTGATGGATATTTTCAGGAGGTTAAGCGTTTAGCATCGAACAAAAATATCTATCAGACAGGGCGACGTCAAGCATAAGAGCTGAATAGTTACAAATTTTTATGTAGCCCTAGGGTAAAGACTGATCAACAATTAATATACATGGGATGACCGTTCAAAAATGGTAAAAAAAGACACGTTAATCAAGCTCAAAGAAAAAGAGCGGGAAATTAGGCAAGCCCTTATTATTGAGGCAGCAAGACAGGTTTTTGGAAAAAAAACCTATGATATGGTCAGTATGGTTGAAATTGCAAATGCTGCAGGAATTGCCAAATCTTCCATCTACACCTATTTTAAAAGCCAGGAAGAATTATATGCCCAGGTTGTTTATCAGGATGCAGGCCTGTTTTTAAAAGAGTTAAAAAAAAGGATACAAAAAAAAGATAAAGATGTCGTAAAAAAAACCATTGAATATTTTCTGGATTATTATATTACCCATGAAGCTCAGTGGAGAATGATAACCCATTTTGCACTGCATGGTAACAAGGATATGGGGTCAGTGGATAAACTCAACAAGATCGGTCGTAAACTCATGGATGTTTTTGATACGATTTTTATTTTTCCCGGCTGCAAAACAGATACAAGGCTTTTGTCCCATACGCTTTTTTCGTGTCTTTCCGGTGTTCTTATTGCTTTTAGAAATTATCCAGGCAGGTCTGAAGAAGACCGGATTCTCCATATGAAGAAAATCGGCTCTCTGATTGAATCAATGATCAATACCCATATTAATAATTGATCATCTGTCAAAACCCTGCCGGAATAAAGAATATGTAACCTCTATAAACAAATCGCTTCAAAGAAATTTGGCTTAAGCACAATAACTACCTGACCTTAATAAATTTTGAAAATTATACTGAAAGAAAAATTTCGATTTTATATTGCCATAAAGCCCAAAAAATATTAATTATAAGGCAAACGCTTTTTCTCTTCTTTTTTTTTATCAATTAAAATGTGAGGATCAATTTGCAGCAATATTGTCCCATAGAAGGTTTCAAAGTTTTTAACAAACCTGAGTGGATCGACCAAAATGTCAGTGATAAACTTGTGGCAAATTATTGGACAATTGGTGAATCCATTATCTATAGCAGGCCAGAGGGATTTTCCCATTTTCAAGGACTAAAAAAGATAATGGCATTAAACGAAGAAGTTGCGGCATTTGTTTCAGGGGGCAGCAATCCTTACATCCAAATAGAAGATTATTCCTTTTTAAAAGGATCCAGTTCCAACGCAAGAAAATATTTCATTAAAACAGCAAATGAAAATAATCGCCGAAAATCGATTATTTTCTGCAATACAACCCTTCCATTTAATATTGCGATTAAAATAGGGAAAAAATTTAATGTAACAAAAAAGTATGTACATGTTTCCAAGAATTATAAAGATGCAATTACACACGCAAAAACACTGGCGGATTATGTACAAAAACCAGTAGACCCGGTTATTTCCAATATTTTGGGGAATTTTAATTATACAGGCAATTCTTTATCACCTGTTGAGCTGCTGTCTGAAAAACACTGGCAGATAGAAACCCCTGAATTATCGAATCATGCTGTTGTCATAAATAAAAATATTTTACATTCAACAGCAACAGGATTTTTAAGGTCAAAGCACATACCTTTAATTGATGATATGCGGCTTAAATGCCTGTCCAGTTTGCCGGATAATTCCACACTAGAGTACATTATTGTCAACGGTGGTGAGTTAAAGGGCGGCAGCCGTTCAGCCAGATTGAAATTTATGCAGTCATTAAAGGAATGGTACAATAGGTTTCCATTTAAAATGTACATTACATATAATGCAAATATAGTAACAAAGACAGCGTTTCAAATAGCAAGACCAGTGATGCCTTTTAAAATTAAAATAGCTAAAGATCTTGAGCAGGCACTGGAATTTGTTCATCATGATCAAAAGAAATCTTTGCCAATAGAGCTAAAGGTAAAAAAGAAAAAAATCAGTTCGATTAACCAAAAAGATATTGAAAACCTGCTTGCCTTGATAGGTAACATGGATTGGGAAGTTGAAGGATTTAAAAGTTCTTCTAAAATATCCGAAGATCATCCATTTTTCTACATCCATCAATCTATCAAGTTGATAAAAGAAGAACTGGATGATCTTTTTGCTGATCGAACGCGACTTGAGGGTCAATTGCAACAATCTCAAAAAATGGAATCCATTGGAACCCTGACAGGCGGTATTGCCCATGATTTTAATAATATTATGGGCATTATTCTTGGAAATACTGAGCTTGCCTTAGAAGATGTTCCGGAGTCCAGCCCGGCTTACTCCAAACTTAAAGAGATTAAGACAGCAAGCCTAAGGGCTTCTAATATTGTAAAGCAGCTTTTAAGCTTCAGCCGGAAGACGGGCAATAAACTGCAACCCATTCACATAACTTCTGTCATTAAAGACGCACTCAAGTTTTTGAGATCAACCATTCCAACCTTTATAGAAATAGACCAGGATTTTTCCACCACTGATGAAATTATTCTTGCAGACCCGACCCAGATTAACCAGATCGTTATGAATCTGTGTATCAACGCTTCCCATGCCATGGAACAAACCGGGGGAAATCTTAAGGTCATTGTGGAAAAGATGATTTTGGACGATCATTCAGCCAAAGCCTATCCTACCCTGGAAGTCGGTAATTATATCAAGGTAATAGTAAGCGATACAGGCCCGGGAATCGATCCAAAAATAATTGATCAAATTTTTGATCCATATTTTACAACCAAAGAAATCGGCAAAGGTTCTGGTATGGGACTGGCCGTTGTCCACGGAATTGTCAAAAATCATGGAGGAGCAATTAGTGTTGAAAGCAGCCCAGGCAAGGGTACTAAATTCAGTATGCTTTTCCCATTGGCTAAACAAGAACCTGTTGTTGGAACCCCCAAAAACCAGGAGATTCCAAGAGGAAGTGAAACCATATTATTTGTGGATGATGAAGTATCCATTGTAAAGATGGTGCAAAGAATGTTTGGACGCCTGGGATACAAGGTTGAAACCGCTACAACACCGCAGGATGCCTTGGAAAAATTTGGTTTAAATCCCGACCATTTTGATCTTGTCATAACAGACATGACAATGCCCGGCCTGACGGGTGTGAAATTATCTGAAAAGCTAATGGCAATTCGTCCTGATATTCCCATCATCATCTGCACTGGCCACAGTAACCTTATCGATAAAGAAAAGGCAAAAGAATTGGGTCTGGCAGCCTTGCTCATGAAACCGATAGACATATCGAAAACTGCCCAGACCATTCGAAAGGTGCTGGATAAAAATTGATATTTTAATGCATTATTTTTATTATTTTATTCATAGATCAAACAAAATCACAAAAAAAATTCTAATTAACTTCTGAACCTTCCATGTATGAAATCAGTGTTTCAAGATAACGAGACTTTACCTGTTTACTAGCAAGTATCTGTTTCACAGGGGGCAGTTGCAGAATCACTCCCAAAACTGCTGCAAGGGCACGGTGACTGAAAAGTACCTTATTATCAAAAAACAGGTGCTGAAGTTTTCCTCGTTCAATGGCCATGACTACAGCTTTATGGGTCCCGTTCAATGGAGTGATGACCCTCTGGGGCAAGGGTTTTAGTTCGAGACTGTCTTCATTGCATACCCGCACACAAAGGCCGCACCCAAGACATATTTTTTCATTCAGGCGGGCTTTTTTCTTTTTTGGTTTTTTAGAATCATTGGCAGACACCAGAGTCATGGCCTCAACAGGACAAATGGTAACGCATTTGCCACAGCCTGTGCAGGAATCTTTATCTATTTTTGGGATAAAATTTGAAGTGTGTACTGGGTTGAATATAGAAAACCTGCGTGCTGCAATCATGGCCTCACAACAACATCCGCAACAATTACAGATAAAATTAACCCGATTCCTGACATTTTCACCGAACTGGACCAGGTTTGATTCATAGGCTTTCGCAAGAAGGTCCAGACCTTCTGCAACATCAACTGCACGGGCATGGCCGTATTTTATCAGAGATCTGCCGGACGTGTTAAAGGTCATACAAATATCCATGGGACTGTCACAGGCTTTACCCATATGAACCATTTTATGGCGGCAGTAACATGTGCTGATACCCATGTGGGATGCAGTTTTGATAACCTGTGATGCCCGCTCGTAATCCAGGACATGAATCGCATTATCATTGGACAAAACCGGTTCATGGACAAATACACGACCCAGTTGAGTCTCACCCATAGTGAAAAGATCTTTTATAAAATCTTCTTCCACGTTCAAATACTGATAGAACAACTCACCTAACACCTTTTGATCGATATCATGTCGAACCCGCATCATGGAAAATTCGAAAAATCCCGCCATTGGAGGCGGCAGAACATATTGAGTCGTGCCATTTTGATCAATATCCACAAGGATTGCTCTGGACGCCAGCCGGTCCAAAATTTTTTGGGTTTTCAGCAAACTCATTTTCCATATTTTGGCTGCCTTGTCGGCAGTAATCGGTTTTATGGGAAGCAGGGAAACCAAATGGGCTTCAGTTTCCGAAAACAGCATAGCCAGAATTTTGTCCAGAAGTTTAGAGGGAGGTGCTCCTTGTGGAAAAAGATTTATGCGATTTACCAGATTGGTATAACCGGGTTTATGAGTATGGTGGGCCATATTTGAACTCCTATAAGAATTTATAGAACAAATATTTTATAAATTTAATTTATTTCCGGTTTTTGAGCTTTAAATATTTTAAAAGATACCCATTCATATGCCCCGCCTTTGTTTTTGATCCCAAATCCTGAAAAATTATTTCGATAATATACCTCATAGGTTGTAAGAATAGTCACATCATCAATCAAAACATGCATGGCGCCGTCCTGAAATCGTATCCATTTTAGAACATGGATATTGCCATCATTTATCCTCGAAAATTTTGTTGCAGCACCTATAACAAATTGTCTTGAATTATTCTCTCTTAAAATCTCAATGGGTTTGTCTTTAGAATTTTTAAGGTTAATATTTAGACGGTACCGGGGTGTCAGATTTTGTGTGCCTAAAAGTACAATTTCCATTTCACCGGTCAAAGATGTTGATATAAACTCCATATTCAATTCAAAATCGGGTGGGAAAATAGTTTTGGTAAATATAAAAGCGGGTTGAACAGGTTTTAAGGGCTGGGCCGGTTTTGTTTCTATAGATTTATCATTTTTTTTTGATCCAAAAATATTGTCCATCAATAATCCAATGGCTTCCTCTTCTAAGGAAGGTGCTTTTTGTGGGTCAACACTTTTTTCTGGTTCTTGGTTTCGGACGGTGACGGAATTAGATAGCTTTTTGGCCTTGGTAACAAAGAAATTACCTGATTTGACGATCCATTTTGGTTTTTGAGTATAATTGCTATCCCTGAAATTATCTTTAAAAAACACCTCACGCAATTGTGATTTGTACTTCTCCACCAGGGTTCGAAGCTCATCCAAAAAACTTGGGTGAGCAATCATTCTTGTGTCTGCATCGCTGATCTTTTTTTCAAGATCCATAATCAAGTTTTTAAGTTGAAGGTTCCCTTCAGTTTCAGATGCTGATAAGGGTGAAAGGCATAAAAATAAAAAAATAAACAGAATAGCAGAAAAACAAAAGATATTTTTTTTCATAAGGATCCCCTAAATATAACTATTTTTATTAATCCCAATTTTATTTACAATATATTACTAGCCTGGCATAGTCAAATGGTGTTCCCGGGCTAAGCATGATTGTTTGCATGTTAGAAAAAATCCTCAAAAAAAACCGATTGTTTAAATTGTTATCATTTGGTAGGCAATAAAAATTACCCAATTTTTTGAATTGATAAATAATTATGTTTGATGTTGCAATTATAGGGGCCGGACCGGCCGGAACAGCTGCGGCCTTTGATCTTTTGGTAAAAGGTTTAAAGGTGCTTCTTATTGATAAAACCGAATTTCCCAGGAAAAAGGCTTGTGCCGGAGGAATCACTCCAAAAGGATATCACCGGTTTAGGTATGATATTTCCTCAGTGGTGAAAAAAGAGTGCCATACCATAAAGATTAATCCATTAAATCAAAAATTATTTCTCATAAATGATGAAAAAACCCTTTGCTACATGACTAAAAGAGAAGAGCTGGATCTTTTCTCTTTAGAAAAGGTGATAGAAAAAGGGGCTGATTTTAAGGTTATCAAAAATATTGCATCCATTAATGAAACACCAACTTTTGTACGAGTAAATACCCTTGGTAAATCGTTCAAAGCTTCTTATCTGATCGGTGCGGATGGAGCAAACAGCAAAGTCAGACAACTTATTTCCAAACCTAAGTTTTATAAAAAACAATTTGCTTTGGAAGCAGATCTGAAAATTGACTTCATCGACAGGTATCCGATGGAATTTGATTTTTCAAAATCAAAAAATGGTTATTATTGGATCTTCCCGAAAGATGATCATGTAAATATTGGAATGTATTCGACTGATTCAAATGCGAGATTAAACACCCAAAAGCTTTTTGAATATGCAAAACGACGTTTTGGTTCAAAAAGGCTTGAAGCAATTAAGGGGTATCCAATCTGTACCAATGGTTTCAATTATAGGCCGGATTCAAAAAGAATCCTTTTGGTAGGAGATGCCGCAGGCTTGGCAGAAAGGCTGCTGGGCGAAGGTATAAGTTTTGCACTTAAAAGCGGGCAAATGGCGGCGGCATCAATTATTGAATCGAAAACAGGTGTTGTGTCAGCCAGGGATCTTTATCTTAAAAAACTAAAAGAGATTCAGGCTGATCTAAGGTTTTATGATTTAAGCGCCAAATTGTTTTACAATTTTCCCTGGCTTTCATTTAAAGCCTTGCCCATTCCATTTATCCATAAGCGATTTGTCAAAGGATATGCAGACGGCAAAACTATCAAACAGATTCTTTATGAAGGATAAGTCTTTGCAATATAGGTGGCAGGTTTTTTTATTTCATGATATGTTTTGTCTTTATTAAAAAGATGAAGGTCAATCAATGAAACGTTTTAAAAAAGGCTTCAAACCTTTTCTATTCATTCTTTTTATTGCCATTATTTTCACTGTCGGATACCGAAATCTTGAATATAACTGGCAATGGTACAGGATCAAACCCTATTTGTTTGTCTTTGAAAATGGTGAATTTACAAGGGGTCTTTTGTTGGATGGGCTTTTAATAACTCTGAAAATTTCTTCCATCAGTCTTGTGCTTTCTTTTGTTATCGGGTTTTTGTCTGCCTTTGCAAGGCTGTCTTCATCACCTGTGCTCAAATCCATATCATGGTTCTATGTAGAAACTATCCGGAATACCCCTCTTTTGATTCAGATATTTTTAATTTATTTCGTTATATCGCCGGTATTTAATATCCCGGCTTTTACTTCCGCAGTTATTGCGTTAAGCCTGTTTGAGGGTGCATATTCTTCAGAGATTATCCGTTCCGGTATAATCAATGTTCCAAAGGGGCAATATGAGGCTGCTCAAAGCATTGGAATGTCTGTTCCGGTTATTTACATCAAAGTGATCATTCCCCAGATGCTGAGGCAGACCCTTCCCATGCTTGCTGGTCAAAGCGTATCATTAATAAAAGATTCAGCACTGGTCAGTACGATTTCCATTTATGATTTGACCATGCAGGGTCAAAGAATTGTTTCAGAAACATTTTTAACTTTTGAAATCTGGTTTGCTGTGGCATTATGTTATCTGGTCATTACTGCCAGTCTTTCTTTTATAATTAGACGATTTGAAAACCAACTTAAATTTATCAACCAATAAGGTTGGTATGGGATTTTTGAAAGGAGATAAAAAAATGAAAAAAATTTTATGCTTAAGTATGATGTTTTTATTATTGATGGGCGGTTATTTATCCGCCCAGGAGAGTGTTATTGAAAAGATTCAGAAACAAGGCGTTATAAGGGTGGGGATGTCCACATTCGTGCCCTGGGCCATGAAAGATAAACAGGGAAAGTTAACCGGGTTTGAAATAGATGTAGCCAAAAAACTGGCCCAGGATATGGGTGTTAAAATAGAGTTTGTTCCCACAGCATGGTCAGGCATTATCCCGGCCCTTCTAACAGGCAAATTTGATGTTATTATTGGCGGCATGGGTATTACCCCGGCTCGAAATCTTAAAGTGAATTTCACTATTCCCTATGAATACTCGGGTATGTCAATGGTTGCACACAAATCTAAAGCAAAAGGCTTTTCGTCTCTGGCAGATTTTAACAAAAAGGATGTCAGCATTGCTGTTCGCATGGGTACAACAGCAGAACAGGCAACTAGAAAATATATACCCAATGCAACTTTAAAGCTGTTTGAAAACGAGAGCCAGGCTTTACAGGAATTAAACCTGGGACGGGTTCATGCAGTGGTATCTTCTGCTCCCATGCCTGTATTTCATGCACTCAAATATCCGGATAAATTATTTATTCCCATCAAGGAAAATTTTACCAAAGAACCCATTGGGTTTGCCCTGAAAAAGGGAGACCATGATGCACTCAATTATTTTAACAACTGGATTTTGAATATGCATGCCCAGGGATTTTTAGAAGAGAAAAAAGCATACTGGTTTGGATCAAAAGACTGGGAAGACCTTGTTAAATAAGAAGACCTTAAAATTTACCTTTATTGATATGGCAGTGATTGTTTTAGTCGTTGCTGCCATATCATTCTTTTTTTTTAGAATGAACCAGGTCCTGGATTATAAATGGGAATGGGGGGCTATCCCATCTTATTTCTTTTTTTTAGATCCTGTCACAGGAAAGCTCAAAGCAAATATTCTCATAATAGGTTTTTTCACTACCATTAAACTCAGTGTCTGGTCAACGTTTATAGGGTTTTTTCTGGGGACCATATCCGGAGTCATGGGTGCAAAGGGTTCGTTTGAGCAGCGATTTGTAAGCAGAACCTATGTGGAAAGTATTAGGAACATTCCATCCCTGGTGCTGGTCATTATCTTTTATTATTTTGTATCCAGCCAGTTTTTGGATGCACTTTATCTGGATAGATGGTTAAGAGGCAGCTCCAATACGATTCAGCAGATTACAGGTTTTTTATTTGCCCGGCCTGAGAATATCAATTCTTTTATTTCAGCGATCATTGCCCTTGGAATTTATGAAGGCGCTTATGTATCAGAAATTATCCGGGGCGGAATTATTTCCATACCCGAGGGTCAATGGGAAGCATCCTGGTCCATTGGCTTGTCCCGGCAAAAGACATTTTTACTTGTGATTTTGCCCCAAACCTTCAGAAAGGTGGCGTTTCCCCTGGCAGGGCAGTTCATATCCACAATAAAAGATTCAGCCATTGTTTCGGTTATTTCAATCCAGGAACTGACCTTTCAAGGGATGGAACTTATGGCTGCTACCTTTCTGACATTTGAAGTCTGGATTACGATTACATTACTTTATTTTATCCTGACATTTCCATTTTCAAGATCAGTTGCTTTTCTTGAAAGAAAATATGCCTTAAAGCAATAATTATTAAAGAATGATATTCAGAATTCGGCGAAGCGGTTCAGCTGCGCCCCATAGCAATTGATCACCAACTGAAAAAGCCGTAAGATAATCATCACCAAGATTCATTTTTCTGATTCGCCCCACAGGAACAGTCAAGGTTCCAGTCACTGCAGCAGGGGTCAACTCTTTGATGGTATCTTCCTTTACATTGGGAACCACTTTAACCCAGGAGTTATTTTGGGCCAGCATGGCTTCAATTTCATTTAAGGGAACATCTTTTTTTAATTTGATGGTAAATGCCTGGCTGTGGCATCTCATGGAGCCAACTCTGACACATTGGCCGTCAATGGGAATCGGGTTGTCTGATCTTCCAAGGATTTTGTTGGTTTCAACAAATCCCTTCCATTCCTCTCTTGTCTGGCCATTGTCCATTGCCCTGTCAACCCATGGGATCAAGCTTGCTGCCAGAGGAACTGCCCAGTTTTGAACTGGAAATGCATTTGATCTCATTGTTCCTATGACATTTTTATCCAGATCCAGGATAGCAGATACAGGGTTTTCAAGAACTGGAGCAGCCATTTTGCCAATGGTCTGCATCTGGGTTACAAGTTCTTCCATATTTTTGGCACCTGCACCAGAGGCTGCCTGGTAAGTCATGGTGGTTAACCATTCTATCAAATTGTTTTCAAATAATCCACCCAGAGCCATGACCATGAGGGATACAGTACAATTACCGCCAATATAATTTTTAATGCCGTCGGACAAAGCATTATCAATGACCTTGCGGTTTACAGGATCCAATACGATAATACTTTTATCATCCATTCTCAAGGTTGAAGCAGCATCAATCCAGTATCCATCCCAGTTTTTTTCGGCAAGTTTGGGGCGTACAACTTCTGTGTATGACCCACCTTGACAAGAAAGGATAATATCCATGTCTAAAAGATTGTCTATATCATATGCATCAACCAGGGCAGGCGTATCAATGCCCACATCCGGAGCAACCTGGCCTGCCTGGGAGGTTGTGAAAAAAAGAGGAGTAAATAATTTGAAATCATCTTCCTTTATCATTCTTTGTATGAGCACTGAGCCAACCATTCCACGCCAACCAACAATTCCAACTTTTTTCACTGTCCTCTCCCTTCTCAATCCCCAAAAGATTGATAATTCTGTAAATATGTCATCTTAAAATATAATTATTACCCTTTTTTTTAAAAAGATTCCAGTGTTTGAAGGAAAAAATACTATGTAATTTCGCAAAGTCCTTTTTCAACCCTTGTATATTATATCAGGCTTTATTCAAAAAAACCTGCTTCATGAATAAAATACACGATAGCTGAATTTGAATTGCCCACTACTGTGAAAAGAATCTAACACATTTGATACAGAGGGGTTTGGTACCTTTAGATAGAAGAGTGTACCTAAAAACTCATCCTTGGTAGATACTGTTAGAGTTTAGAACATCAAATATTTAACCAGCCAGGCAATCCCACTTATCATAATAATAAAAAAAGCTATTATTACAATATTCCCCACAACATTTCTTAATCCTTCACTCCTGTCTATGGGGGTACCGCAGTTAGAGCATACTTTATCTTGTTTTTCTACTTGATTCCCACAGACAATACATTTTTCTTGCATCTTCAACATCCTTTTCGTACAAAAATATTTGATAAAAAAATATAGCTGTAACTCGATTTATATAGATTTGATTTTCTGAACCAAAAAAATTCTATCTAATTGATAATCACTTCAGGTTAATCGTTTTTTTTAAAGGATTATAATTTACCTTTTTCCGGTCCAGCCGCCACTTGTTGGCGGAGCATCGCAATACCCCCATTTGCCTGAAAATTGTTTGCCCTGGTCAAAATTAAATTGAATACGGCCCCAATAATGGCTCCCATATTTGGCTGTTGGACAAGCTCGACCCGCACTGTCCTGGGTCCAGAATCCTGTCAAAATATTACCATTAAGGACGCCATAAACTTTCCCATTGCTTGTTGCATATGTCCCGGTTATATTATTTCCGGATTTTTGCAAAACCATTTCACCCCAGTTTGACTGCCATTTACCCTGAATATCATTGTCTGATGATGATTGCATATCTGATGATGATTGCATTCCGGATAAAAGACCACCGGCTGAACCGCTCATTACTTTTGAGAAACCAACATGGTTTGAAGCATTGTTATGTGACCACGTGGCCGGGTCGGAATCACTTATAATGTATCTGCCTGGAGGCAATGTAACATTAGGGTTTACAATCCAGTGAACATTAGGGGCATTATTCATACCCGATCTGAGTTGGGCTTGCCAGGGGCCATATTTTTTGTTTGAATTTACCTCATTAATTTTAATATACGGTCCAAAGTCATTCCCGGTTGATCCTTTCCCATTATTCCAATGATAGGTGTCAATGTACGAAATGTATGTCGGCTGGGTGATTTCAAATTTTGTTAACGCATTGGGCCAGTTAGACACCCCTCCCTTATTCCAGTAATCAACAATCACTGATTGTGCATAAATTTCAGACAGTGGGGTAACTATTAAAATTAGCAGTAAACATAATTTTTTTAATTTCATTGGTGGTCCTCATCTATTTCGATTATTTAAAAATCCTTGTTTGCATCAGAAGGCCGGGTATCCTGTTTGTATTATATGGTTTTTACTGAAAATGTTTAGGTAAAACAATAAACGTTGGTTCAATAACCCATTCTCCTGAACGATCAATGAATCCGCATTTCTTTGGTTTTTCCATATTGCACACCGGGGCCAGGCCGAATCGAAATCCGGATCTGTTGGGTATTCCGCTGACAGCATCCCCGTTGAACACAGGCTTGATCGCCCATTCTCCTGAAGCATTTACATATCCCATGGCATATTCGTTTTTCATATCCACCACCGCAGCCAGGCCTTCCACGATCTGGCCGAAAAATATCAGGATATTGGGAGTGGTAAACTCTTTGATGATTTTACCTGTTTTATCAATCATATGGACCGGACCTTTGGCTTGGGGCTGGACAAAGGCCCGGTCTTCGCTAAAGGGATTTGCCCTGTAATATTTGGGCTCTATTGCCCAGTTGCCCTGCATATCCATATATCCATGGGGTCCTTTTTCATCGGTTTGAACCACAACAAGGCCGTCACCGATCCTGCCGATTGTTCTGGCCTGTCCCAGGGGGACAATCTGTCCGCCGGAAGGGTCCAGCAGGGCAATTGCTCCGGTGGTATCTGTTACAATCCATCCGGCAAATGTCTTGTTATTGTCATACCGTAAGGCTATTGATCTAAGCGGTCTGCCCAGAATATCATCACCGTTCATGGAGATCAGGGTGGATCCCATGGCCGGAGGCGGGAGATCCACCTTGATCAGATTGTTTTTCGGGGCTGAGAATCCCACAAAATCAAATCCGGTCAGCAGGGTTCCAGTCCTATCTATCATAGCCTTACGCCCGGTTTCGTTTGTGACAAAGGCCCGACCCCCTTTAAAAGGCCATGCATCTTCAAACTGGGGCTGGATGACAAAGGTTCCTGAAGTGTTGATATAGCCCCACCCCTTTGATGTTTTTGCCGGGGCCAGTCCCTCACTAAAGGTTTTTGCATTGCGAAAACCTTTTTCAAATGCCGTGGTTCCTGTTTCTGTGATGAAATTATAACCTGTATACATCTTAACAGCCGCCAAACCATCCGAAAAAGTGGAAATGGGCTTATGCTTACTGGGAATGACTGTGCCGGTACGATGGAATAACCGATCTTTTCCATCTTTATAAGCTATGATATATCCATTTACAAATTTTCCAGGGTAACGAAACCTGAGTCCCGGCCCAACAATTGTTTGTCCCTTTTGATCGATAAAAGCAACACCATCATAACCTGTTCCAATAACGACCTTCGCAAGAAGCGGGTGGTCTGTAGGCCTTACTGGAACTGCTTTAGAAAGAACCGGTGGCAGATTTTCAGCCTTGGGGGCTGCGGGCTTTGGCTTGGCTATAACTGGTTTGGGGACAGGTGCTGTAGGCAATTTCTTTTTAGGCAGCACAGGAGGTGCAATCGGTGGCTTTGGTACAGCAGGCATCTTGGCAACCGTAATACCGGTTTTTGCCGCTATAGTATATCCGCCATCCGGCCAGTTAGTATATACTCGGATTTCATATTTTCCTTCCGACAAGCCTGTAAAACTGTGGTTACCAGACTGTGGTTTGCCTTGCAGCATTATCATATCAAAATATTCATCAGGTTTATGGTTAGTGGCTGACAGGGCGAGCCAGTCTTGGCCTTTTGCCGGTAAACCTGAAAACTTTACCCTAATCTTCTGTCCTGGTGTAAAATTTGATTTTTCAGGTATCAAAGATATTGTTGTCACAGATTTTGCTGGCAAAACTGAAGGCTTAGATGCCACTTTTTCCTTTACAGGGGTAGAATTGGAAAGGGAGCTTTGGAATGTATTAATCACATTGTCTGCTTCTGTTACACGTTCATTCAATATAACTTGTGGAATAATTTGGCTAACGATATATGCCATTTTTGGCAGAATGGCAAACCAACTGACCACGTTTATGTCATGCCCATTGTATTTCCAATGATAGAAAAATGACTGTCCTTTGATACCATTTATCACTGTTGACTCTTCTTTATATAGTGATGAGTTTTTGAGATATTCTCTTTCATAGACTTTTCGTAGAACATCCATTGGTATTGGGTCAGATAAATGAATTGCCCGCACACGTACCAGAACATTTTCGTCTGGACTTATGGTATCAAACAATCGATCAGGGCCATCGAAATATGTCTTAGTTTTCCAGGTATTTGACGATGTAATTTGAAAGTTATAACTATTATCTTTATATGTATCTGCATTGATCGATATGCAAAAGATGTGAAGGAATAGCAAGATGAAAAGAGTGAGTTTAGTTTTAAACATAATATCTCCTAAATGGAATCAGTGTGACCAAGAAGCACTTGCATCTCAGGGTTTCTACATATGTAATAATTGTATTGTATAAATGGAAAAAATGTCAAAGAATAATTTTATTATATGGAGACTAAAATTTATCCAGCACTAATTTTTTTACCAAAAACTACAGTAATTTAAAATAGTTATGACAGCCAAATAATCCTTAAAATAAAATCCAACAACATCTTTAAAAAAACAAGCAGCAATGATCAAATCTTCCATTACACTATGCTTCTTTGAGAATGAGTCATTGTAGTGGTGAAAGACCTTAACAATAGCCTGTCCGCCATTAATCCAGAGATATCACTTCAAAGTTAACAAGGTCAAAGTTGCCTGTTTCATCTGCAATGGACAATTGGTAGATCCCTGGTCCTGGCATGGGCAAAGAACCAGAGGTTCCGGGGGCAATAGTGGCCACCAGCTTTTTATTTAAAAACCAATACTGTTTTCCCTGGCTACCCGATGCGGTTATTGGGATAGATGGGGGTGTAACCAGACCCGGCGGGCGGGTTAAAATGCTGTTATTGAACACCGAGGTGATCTGTACAAAGTTGTCAGAAAAATCTGCAAGATCAGGGCAGTTTTTTGATGGGGGTGGAATCAGTTTGTACCTCCTCCATGAAGGCGGCAGCCAAGGCTCTGCCGCTTGTGGCCATACCCCAATGTGAATTTTTTTAAATCCTCCGCATGACGGCTGGGCTCTGTTGCCGTTTTTATCAATCCAGAACGTTTTTAAAAGCGGACTGAATGATGCATATCCCCGGTTTAAGGTGGAAGGAATTTTATTTCCCAAAATCCAGGCATCATGCTGTACAAAACAATTTTTTAAGATACGGTTTTTTGCCACCCCCAAAGGCCAGCAGATTTTTATCTGTTGAACGCTTGAAGGTTGCTTTTTTATAAAATCAGTTTGCGGAAGGCTTTCAAAGATTCTGCGAAGCAAGGGAATCGCTGTCACTGCACCATATTGTCCTGGAGAAGATGATCCATCAGGTCTTCCCACCCAGACACCTGCTACATAATCTCCCATTATGCCAAGGGCCCAGGCATCTCTAAAACCATAGCTTGTGCCGGTTTTCCAGGCCATTGCGATGTGGCCGGAAAGGCGGTTAATACCTTCAAAGCCCGGCATGGGCTGGGCCAGGATTTTGCTTATGATCCAGGCGGCTCCAGGTGACATTAGGTATCGTTCTTGAACGGAATCATTTTTTAATAATTTTGGTTTTCCAGTAATGCCATCTCTTGCAAGAGCAGTATATAGCGTGACCAAGGATTCCAGATTCGTACCCATGCCTCCCAGTATAATGCTTAAATTTGGTTTACCAGACAGTTTGAGCCGGGCACCGGCATTTATCAGGCGGTCATAAAATTTTTGGGAACCATAAGCCTCCAATACTTGAACCGCCGGAACATTTAAGGATAACTTCAAAGCCTTTGCCATGCTGACAGGTCCTGAAAAGCCTTTGGAAAAATTACCAGGCTCGTATTCTTTTTGAAACCGTGGGGTATCCAACAGCAGAGAGTGGGAGTGGATCAGTCCTTCATCAATCGCAAGGCCATATAAAAAAGGTTTCAAGGTTGAACCAGGCGATCGTATGGCACGGACCATATCCACATGGCCCTTGCGTTTGGCGCTTGAAAAATCAGCAGATCCCACATAGGCCATCACATCAAGGCTTTTATAGTTCACGATCATGACAGCTGCTGATTGATCGTCTGAAAGTCCTGTAATATATCCTTTAACGATATCTTCGGTATTTATTTGAAGATCATAATCCAGGGTGGTGTTCACTTTTGATGGGTTGTTAAAAGTGGTGTGATATAATCGCCTTGATGCCAGGGGTGCGATCATGGGAGAAACAAAGCGAAGTGCGATAACAGGTTCTTTTTTAGCGGCGATCACCTGCTTTTTTGTCCATACTTTAAAAAAAACCATACGATCCAACACTTTATCCCTGGCTTTTCGAGCCCGCTTAGGATGCCGGTCGGGCCTGTAAAAACTGGGTGATTGTGGCAATACTGCTAAAAGGGCCGCTTCTGCATGAGATAGTTCCGCCGCTTGTTTCCCAAGCCAGGAAAAACATGCGGTCTGAACACCTTCAATGTTGGAACCAAAAGGTGCCTGGTTTAAATAAAGAGTTAATATCTCTTTTTTGGTAAGGTGAACTTCAAGTTGAAGTGCTCGAAGTATTTGTAAAAATTTCCCTGTCAAAGTTCTTTTATTGGGGTGAAGGAGTCTTGCCACCTGCATGGTAAGTGTAGACCCGCCGGATACAATTCGACCAGCAGATACATTCTGAAAACCGGCCCGGATAATAGAGAAGGGGTTTATACCGGGGTGGTAATAAAACCAACGGTCTTCATAAGTCAACAACGCCTGAAGGTACAGGGGGGATACTTCGGTCAGGTCTATGGGATATCGCCATACCCCGTTTTTATCTGCAAATGCGCGAAGGGGTGTGCCGTCTTTGGCTGTAATCAAAGTCGACCATGTCTTTTCTTTTAAGTTAAGCGGATAGATCCAGTCCAATCCAGACAAAACAAAAACAACAATTACAATCGTCAGAAAAACAAATATAACAATGTGTTTAAATTGCCACTTCTTCATATTACGGATCACATCGGGGTCCAATTATGGATGAGTAACCTGCATCAGGGTCGGGTCATCGCCAATTCCCCGGATATATGGTTTGTACATATCTTCAGCCATAGGGGGTGGTACAAGATAATCACCCGGGGTGACAACCCTTACCGGGTAGAAGATTCTTAGATCAAGTTGAGCAGGGATATTCAAGGCTGCCACGAATCGATCGTCCCGGTATTCAGTATGGCGGGTATTAAATTCCCTGTGCCATTGACGCACGGTCTTTTTATCTACTTTTATTTCATCAATGACCATGCTTCCCGCAAGATTGGGATCTTCAAGTTCTAAGCAGGCGGGAAGAAGGTCTACAATCAGACCATTGGGCATTCTTTTATCAGCGGTGAAGGTAAGTTCGACGAGTAATCTGTCTCCAGATTTAAATTGCATATTTTGCAGAGCCGTCCCAATCGGTATTCCGGATGGTGTCAGGTATCTTCGTGAAATTTTTATGCCCTTGGCCTGGGGTTTGGGTTTTTGATCAGGGTACCCTACCAGGGTAGCACTATAATAGAGACCGGTCTTACCCGTATTCGTTATTTTAAAACCATTGGCGGATTCACCATTGACACTGACAAATTGTTTTTGACGATCATGGGCAAGGGTTACGCTTCTCTCGCCCGCATTTATTTTGGCCTGCCATGGTTTTCCGCTTTCTTTTATGGCAAGGCTGCCAGCCAAAACAAGGGCGTTTCTCTCTTGCGTGCTGAGCCATTGACGTTCATAAAGTTTATCCTGGAGCCCTAAAAGAAATTGGGGACCTTTTTTAAAAAAGGGATAAAAACTGGATACAAGATAATAGGCAGAAGCTAAATCCCTAATATCGCTGCCATAATCACCATAATACCGATGGCTTTCTCGTGGGTGCTTTCTGCTAAAGTTTAATGCGTTATCCAAGGCGCTTTTTCCAAGGGTATTATCCCCACTAAGATAAAGGGCAAGTCCAGCATGTACAAATCCAAGCATCCCTTTTAAATCTTTTTTGGCAGTACTATATAAGGCCCTTGCATCCCCAAGGGTGATACCTTGAACTCTAGCCAGAACAAATGCCGCATATACTCTTGTTGCCGCCCTATAATGTGGTTTGTCTATATAATTCATCGGTCTTATCGTTGTTGATCGTTTTATATACACATACAGGCGGTCCAACGCTTTGGTCAGTCCCGCTTTTGGTACTTTAAATCCGGCCTGCCTGGCATGAAGCAAAAAATCTGTTACATATGCGGTTAACCAATAGCTTTCAGGACTTTTTGAGGACCACAGACCAAAACCGCCACTGGTTTTTTGTTTTTCCATTAGCCTTTGAATTCCCAGTTGGACTTTTTTATTTGTTTTTTCATGGGACTGCCCAAAGAATCCTAAAGCCTCAAAATCAGAAGCATTTAAAATGACATGGGGATAAATCCCGCTTACTGTCTGTTCAAGACAACCATATGGATAGGCATTGAGCTGTTGGATGTGCTCAGAGAGATTGATTGGGGGAAAAGTGCTTATGACCGCTTGAATGCCAATTTTTTCTTTTATTAGACTGTCCATTTGGGAAGGCTTCAAGTCAAAGGTTTCACCCGGGTTTAAAAGGGATCTGAACACCTGTGTCGTTGCTGGATATGCCGGACGTGTATCAAGAAACCAGGTCCGAGAAAGCGCTCGTTTTTTGTCATCCACGACCAGATTGTTTATGGAAAGGTGAATTTTTGAACGGCCCGATTTATTTTCGACTTGCCGTCCTGAAAATACAGGGAAGACAAAAGTGTCTTTTTGATTCGGATCAAGGCTCACCTTATGTGACATTTTTCCAATGGGCTTAACAATCCCGTCTATATCAAGAGTCATATCTAATTTCTGGGGTGTTTGAGTCAGGTTGTGAACATCAATTACCACCTGACTTTTATCTCCCATGGATAAAAAGCGTGGCATTGTAACTTGAGTGACCAAAGGAGAGGCTACCACCACCTCTTTTCCAAGTGAACCAAATTCCTGGGCTGTATGAGCTACGGCCATAACCCTGATACTACCATTAAACTCAGGTATGAAAAGGCTGAATTGTGCCCTGCCTTTTTTATCCACCTTGATGGCATTTTTCCAAATAGACACTATCTGCACATCTGTGGAGGGTCTGTCTCCGCCCCTGGTGAGGGCTGCTGCATCTCCACCAAATCTTTGTTTTGCCCATGTCCCTTTATTGGCTTCAATGAGTTTCTGATAAATATCATAAACCTGTGCACCATATTTACGTTTTTGGAAAAAATAATCGTGGGGAGAGGGGGTTTTAAACCCTGTAAGGTTTAAAATACCAATATCCACTGCTGCAAGTGTAATAAACGAATTTTCCGGGATAGACCCATCACTGCGTTTTACATCAATATTGAAATTTATTGTTTGATTGGGTTCAATTTTTTTTGGGATATCCATTTTGATCAACAGTTTTTTGCCGGTCCTGTCCAACGGCAGATGAATCAGGCCGATAGACCGTTTTGGAAGCGTGCCTGTTTTGCTTTGACCTTTTCGTATGATCAGGGCTGATATATAAATATCATGACGGTTCCAGGAAGGATCAATATCAATTTCAAAACGCTTGCCTCCAGGGGGTACTTTTATTGGCAGGGTCAACAAATTAGTATCGGATTCAACAAATAGATACCCGGCTCCCGCCTCAGGAGCCTTTACCATTACATAAGCTTTATCACCCGGACTGTAATAGGGTTTGTCAAGGGTCAGATCAACCCTGTCTGGCCGATTACCCCCTTGGGTTGATGCCGTGTCTTGTTGCCATCCAGCCCAAATACGGGAACTTGAAACAAGGCCCGTAGCTGGATTTTTGATTTCTATCCGGTATCCACCCCATTTTACCGGTACGTTTAAAATGGAGGCACCCTTTTCAGCAACGTCCAGGTTAAACCTATCCACCGGGTAAAATTGACTGGTATAATGCCATTGCCATGTTTCATGACGATATTCCCAATAATATTCTCTACGCTCTTTAATAACAGCAATCTTCAGACCATTTGCCTTGATTCTTTTTCCCTGCTTATTGACAGCAATTATTTCAAACTGGGCAGTACTATCTCTCTTTATTTGGTCGTTTTTAGATAAAGCCCTGATACCGACAAGCGTATCACCCGGCCAAATCTGCCATGATTTGTTCCTGACCACAGGCCGTCCTCCAGAGTCATACACGCTGGCATTTGCTGTCAGCCATAAAGGAGATGCTGCCTCTTTCCATTGATTTTCAATCTTTATCTTACCCATTCCTTTTTTATCTAAAACAATGCTGTCGGTTTCATAGGATTGTTGGAAATTCTCCAAGGCATCCCCGAATTTATATCCAGGCCATTTTTCCTTAAATAATTTTCGGGCAGGTCTAATATGGATAACCGCATTTGCTCGAACCCCGGCTGCCGGAGCCCCATATAAAAAATCGCCTTTTAATTGAATGACGGGTGTGTCTTTTAATCCGAGGATATTGGTTTGATTTTTTGGATTTTCAACCTGTAGTTTCATTCGTTCAGGAAGAAAGTCAGCCACGGTAAACCGGTATTCTTTGAGGGTTACAGCTGCCTGTTTAAATGTGATCCGCCATTTTCCAGTAATGGCATCAGCAGGTAAATTGTATTCATAATGGTAATGATTAAGATGGCTTCCCTTCCATTGAAATTCGTGAACCACCCTTCCATCCGGTCGAATGACATTTGCAGTTATGACGAGGGCTGCGGTCATTTTCCCATCATGATTTCTTAATAATCCATCAACGACGAGGGTTTCAGAAGGTCTGTAAAGATCCCTTGGACCATAAACAAAAAAGTCAATGGGTCTAAAAGGTTCAATGGCAGATCTGAATTCGCTCAGATCAATTGCAGGGTTATCCATGGGAAGAAAACTGATACTTTTTCTTTGCATTGCAATCACATAACTCAAATGTTTGGTAGCACTATTGATGGTGGCAATCCCATTTTTATCAGTAACAGATATGAAAAGTTTTTTACCCTTTTTGTTATAACCTTCTATGGTTACAGCCTTTAATGGCTTTGCCGTTTCAAGGCTTTGGACATGAAATTGTAAATAATTTTTGTATTTTTTAACATGAAGACCAAGATCGCTGATAGTGAACCAGGTACTGCTGTTATTGTAATTATAATGGCCTGCTCCTTTTAAGACAGCAAAGTAAATGCCCGGAACAGACAGTGCTTTGATATGTGTAATGGGAAGATTGACCGGAGTTCTTAAATCTTTTTTTATCTTTAAATCCCAGCGTCCGGAATATATTAGGTCAGTATACATGTGCAATTTTTTATTGTCGTAATAAGCTAATTGGTTTTTGTTTCCAAATAATTGGCTGAATTCATCCAGAAATCCTGGTTTAACTCTGAAAAAATCAATATCTGCTGTATCAATATTTAAGGTATTCACAGGTAACCCACGGTTCAGTTTAGAGGCCAGTATGAATCCTTTATCCCCAAAACTGATCATGGGTTGAGTCTCGCGGGTTCTTACAGAGTACTCCAGTGCCTTTTCCAATGTTTCCCCTAAAGCGTTCTTCAAGCCTTTGTGAATTTTAATATTATATTGGGTAGCCGCTTTGATATTGCTAAAATAAACCACTTGAGGATCTTTGGATAATACCCACGATCCTTCCACTGCGAGATCATTTTTTGTAAACAAAGAAAAATAAGAGTCCAGATTTTGTCTGGAATCCAGAGCATCAGAAAATGTAACAGCCAGAGAATTAACCCCATCAACCGTCTGCTGAGTCGCAAACCGGACCATAAATTTATTATTCGCGTTGGCCGTGATAGCAAAAAAAAGAGCGATCAAACAAAATCCGAGACATTTTAAATTTTTCATATAATACCTGATGGGTTAAATTATTATTTAAATAGAGCCTACAACACCATATATCAAAATTGAATTTTAGTAAAATATCCGTACTTTTCAATCTTTTGTTAAAAAAAACAATGGCTGAGATGCTTATTAAAATTTGTACTTATACAAATCCCTATATTTTTATCCTTTTATTTCTTAAATATCTGCTATAATAAATCCTTTTTTAAAAGGATTAATGAATGGTTAAATTGAATATTGTATTATTGGAACCAGAAATACCTCAGAATACCGGAAATATTGGTAGGACTTGTAATGCCATGGGTGCTTCTCTGCACCTGATAGAGCCATTGGGATTCTCCATCGAGGATAAATATTTAAAGCGTGCCGGGCTTGATTACTGGAAAGAACTCAATGTTAAAACATACGGGGACTATACTGATTTCCTTGTCAAAAATCCTCAGGGCCAGAAAGTGTTTCTCTCAAAAAAAGCAACAATGCAATGTGACCTGTTCTGTTATTCAGATAACGTCTACCTGATTTTTGGAAAGGAATCGGTGGGTCTACCTGAAAAAATGCTGCAGGAGAACAAGGACTCTTGCGTTAGGGTACCCATGTCTGCTTACTCCAGGTCTTTGAATTTGGCCAATACCGTTGCAATCCTCAGTTACGAGGTAATGCGACAACACGCTTTTGTCGGTCTTAAGATCAAGGGGGAAATATAATTTTAATCAAGAGTATTTTTCGTAACACGATAAAGTAGGGAATGTGGGGTATGGTCTAAAATTTGCTAAAAAATAATTGCAATTTTTTATCTTTTATTGCTGAGCAAAACGCCTGAAATGACAATAATAGTTGCAAGAATTTGTTTGGGATTTAATATCTCGCCTAAAATCAGCCAGCCTAACATGACTGCTGTAACAGGGATCAGGTTAATAAAGATAGAGGCCCTGGATGCGGGGATTTTGCTGATTCCCCAATTATATAGCCCAAAGGAAAAAAAAGACACAAACGCACCTAAATATAATAACAGCAAAAAAAGTTTAATGGTCCATATGGAGGGATCAGCACTAATAACATATCTGATTCCAGGCAGAAAAAAGATGGTTCCGGCAACAACCTGCATTCCGGTTAAAGACCATGTGTCATACCTTGTACTGAGTTTTTTAATCAGAATAATATTTGCACAGGCACTGACCATTGCACCGACTTCCAAAAGATTTCCAAGAATCGGGTGGGAGGCATTGGTTTGCTCGCTTTGAAAAATTGTCAGCAGCACCACCCCTAAAACCGATAAAATAAGCCCAAAGATTATTTTTATATTTATAGTCTCGGCAAGGAAAAACCATGCAGCAACAGCTACCATTAAGGGCAGACAGGCTGAAATAATCCCGACCTGTGATGATGTGGTAAAAGTTAAGGCATTTGATTCAAATAAAAAATAGAGGCAAGGCTGGAATAAAACCATGGGTAACAGGATTTTCCAATCACCTTTTTGATATGATTTTGGAAACATTTTTATTGATATCGGAAGAATAAATATAAAGGCTGTGAAAAGTCGGCAAAACATTACTGCAAAGGGATTTAAATCTTGAAGTACGATGCGCATGGCAGAGAATGAACTGCCCCATAAAAAAACAGCCCCAAGAATCGACAGGATAGGCAACATGCTTTTGATTTTCAAATTCACCCACCCTCAATAAAGGATCAAAGAAAATAAATCAAATAAAAAATTGTACAAAAAAGGTAATCATGGCAAGGTATCAGGCATGTTAAAGAAATTCACCAAAAAAGCATTGAAAATTATTCAGGATATTCCGGAAGGAAAGGTGCTGACCTATGGCTGGGCAGCCGCTCTTGCCGGTGAACCAAATGGTGCCCGCCAGATTTCAAGGCTTCTTCATTCAATGTCAAAAAAATATGATCTGCCCTGGCATCGTATTATAAACTCAAAAGGGAAAATTTCCTTGCGGCCATCCCAGGGGTATGAACTGCAAAAGGCGCTTCTTGAATCAGAGGGTGTTAAATTTTCTAAAAGTGATATTATTGATCTTAAGGTTTATCTATGGATTAACCCTGTTTAATTTTTTTTCAGCCATAAGGATTACAATGAGTCTTAAAAATGAATTCAAAAAGATGATCAAAGCGTTATCGTCAAAAGTTACTATCCCTTCCATATCTAATATTTTTTTCCCGCCATTTCATACAGGTGGTCAACCAAAGGACGCCCAGTTTATGGCCATCAGTCTGGATGGCGGGGCAGGAGGAATTAGTTACGTTCTTTTGCCCGACGAAAAAATGGAACAATATAATGCCTTGGAAAAAACTGATTTTACAGGAAAAGATCCCCAGGAATTTGCATTTGAATTTGGTAATCAAAATCCTATAAAAGAGATGATAAGCCTGGCGGCAATTAACGCAATTTGTCAGCAGTTTATGAGAGAAACCGGTTTCGAGGTTGAATCTGCTGTTGATTCAATGGGACTTTTGTCCGTATCCCCGGGAGACAGGATAGGAATGGTTGGTTTGTTTTCAGGGCTGGTTCAAACTATCAAGGATGCCGGTGCACAATTAATTGTAATTGAAAAAAATGAGCATTTAATAAAAAAATATCCCAATCTGCCAATCACACTGGATGCAACTAAATTGAGAACCTGCAATAAGATTTTATGCACCAGTACCACTATATTGAACAATTCGCTGGATGAAATCCTTGCCTTTTGTTCACCTGATGCATTTGTCTCCATTGTCGGACCGACTGCGGGATATTTTCCAGACCCGCTTTTTGCCCGCGGAGTCGATGTTGTGGGTGGACGGGTGGTAAAAAATGGAGACCAGCTTCTGAAACTACTGGCTGATGGAAAACACTGGGGAAAAGCTACACAAAGGACCTGTTTCCAAAAAGAAACATATGCCGGAATATTTTAACTAAAGAGTACTGCCCTTTAATATCCATTTGGAGTTTGCCAACAACTACCTGGCTTTTACAGCCTTTTCAAGCTGTTTCATTTTTGCACCATCTCGGCTCCACAGTCGGCATGAATCGATTAAAAATTTTTTGTCGTCAAAGCTTTCAAGATCCTTTGGAACAGGTGTTTTATCTTTTCGTTTATGGGTCAGCCACCCATGGACAATTTCCTGGCCCATAACAATGATTAACTGACAAAGATGGGTACATCCTTTTTTCCCACCCATGATATCGCGAATATTTTTTGAAAACCCTGATTTTATCTCAAGCCCTTTTAGCTTTTCCACAGTATCAAGAGTTGTGCTGCATTCAGTCATGGGAACATGGATCATAACGGCTTTTGCATCTTCTATAGTGAGCGGATCAGGTTTTATCATCAGTTTTACGTCCATGTGATGAATAATTCCCGGTTCTTTTACTGTCCCTGTTACATCAAATACCTTAATGTAACGCCTATCTTTCAGTACCCCGTGGACAATTACACGGGAGTTTGTATGAGGGTAGGTGGCAAGCTTTATATCCCGAGTATGTATTTTTACTTTGTTTTCTAAAATGCTGTCTAACAAAATTAAGTTTTTCCTATAAAGTATATTTTAGGTGTTTTAGCACCAAATTGCTATGGGTCATCATTTGGATTTAATAAACTTGATCCATGGTGCCGTCGGAATTGGGTTACTGAATATTTTTCAAGTTTCCAGTCAGGTACACGGCAGGATTTACAGGTACTGTGAAACCATTTGTTTCTAACCCATCTGGCAGCACGGCTGTTTCTTGAGTTGTTTGCAGGAAATGTCTTGTTGCAGTGTGTGGTAATAATGGCATAAGTATCATGCGTTTCTATATATTTGATGCCATGCAAAATCCCTTTTCTTGAAGGCCACAATTTGATTTTTTCAATTAGCCTTAAAAGGTCAATACGTTTTCTATAAAATCTTTTGGCAGGTGGTTTTTTCTTTCCTGACATTATTAATCTCTTTTAAGGGGAAAAGCAGCTCTGACGGCCATGGCTGCAGTTCCAAGCTGTAAAGGGTCATATAAAATTTTGTTGCCTGCTTTTTTCATGGCGTTTTGGGTAACCCCCAAAGGAACTCCTGGAGCAGCTATGAAGGTTTCAGGGTTAACCATAACGCTGTTTATAACATCTTTGGCATTGGTTGCCTCTATAAAAAAATTAAATTTATTACTTACCGACTCGAAATCATGGACAATTTCAATTTTTTTTGTCAGGCTTTTATTCATTGAATCACAGTTTTTTTGACATTTTACCCTGTCTTTGTCATGGACACCTACGCAGGCACCAAATTCAGCCAGTGTCTGGGCTGATGCCATCCCAACTGGGCCGGCACCTATCACCAGCACGCTTTTATCCTTTATCCCCTTTGCCATGAGATCAAGAGCAGCGGCAAAGACATTTCCCGTTGCCTGAATATTGTCAACCAAAAGGGCATTTTTTAAATTAATGGCAAAATACCGGTTATCATCCGCCATAAATATGATGTCGGCTTTGTCCTCAATGGCCAGTGCTAAGCCTTCAGCATCTGTTTGGGGAGGTATAAAGGCTGTGAACCCAAGATGGGTGAGGATATCTTTTATGGTTTGTGCAAACCCTGTAATTTTTCCAAGGCCGGCGGTAATAGTCACCACAGCTATGGTAAGGTTACCCATTTTGTTTTGGATATTTTTTGTAGAAATATTGGCTCCGTGGCAGGCTATTCCCAGCATATCCCGGCCGGTTTGCCGCTTGAGTCTTTCATCAAAGTCAATAAGCTGATCCGAAAGTGTTTCAATGTCACTGGATATAAGCCGCGTCACAAAAATGTTCCTTCTAAATGGCCTTTAGGTTTTGGCTAGGATTAAGAACGGTTGATTTTTCTTTTCTTCTTAGGTTTATCCAGTTCTTATAGACTTCTGGTCTGGCAATTTCATAATCCCCGCAAGATAAAAGTATCTTCTCCACCTGGGTAACTGTTCGTCTTGAATCCTCGATATCCAAAGAGTTCTGGGCCACTCCGGCCAGGCCGTTGCCGGCAGGAACAATTGAAGTCACCACATTGGCACCGGCTTCAAGCCTTTTTTCAAGCCCGCTGACCCCTTCAACATCAAGTGAGGCAGGAATAAGCCTGTCAGGAAACAACAGGCGTAAAACAGCCATGATGATTAGTTCCATTTTGATATCAGCTATTGGATGGTTTTCCATGGGGGTGCCCTTCTGGGGGACAAATCCCATGACTCTTGTCTGGTCAACGTTCAGCAGTTTAATGGCATCAAAGGAATCAAGGATATCTTCAATGGTTTCACCCACTCCGCACAAGATACCTTCTTCAATTAAAAGGTTTAATCTGGCGGCTTTTTGTTTTACTTCAAGTCTCTGGGAAAAACTCTGGCCTATTCTCAACTGCGAAAATAAATCAGGGTTATGGGTTTCCTGGTAGCAGGCATAAAAGTCAGCTCCAAACTGGGCCATTTGCTTTAGGGCCCACTCCGGTAGAACACCCGGGGAAACCATTACAGGCAGATGGGTTTGGCTTTTGATATCGGAAATAATGCTGCCCAGCTTTTGAACCTGTTCAACAATATTATCATGGAATGAAATAGATTCTCCCATGGTAAGATCAATGAGATGAACCCCTGATTCTGCAAGTTTACAGGAAATATCCAAAATTTGTGACCGGGATTTGCTGTACCGAACAGAAGAGGTATTGTCTTTTCTATAATAACAAAACCTGCAATTGTTTCTGCAATGTGTGCTGTTATAAACAAACCCGTACAGAAAAATTTTATTACCAAAATATTTTTCTCTTAATTGTCTTGCTGTTTTAAAGAGAAGATCGGTTTCCCGGCCTGGGCAGGATTCTAAAAGGCAGGCAATTTCCTGCCTTGACAAGTTGTGCTCCTGCAGGGCTTTTTGTAAAATTGTAGTATGCTTTTTTTTATTTTCAACCTTTTTCATGAACCAAATTTTCCTAACACCTCAATGAATTCATCGGGTAGAGCTGATGGTTTTTCTGTTTTCTGGTCCACCACCACAGCCACAATATGGCCAAGGGCTGCAATTTTGTCGCTTGTTTTATTCATGGCTTCAAATTTAATTGTAAAACTTGTTTTGCCCAAATGACCCGCATAAACTTTTATAGATAACTCATCATCAAACTTAAGAGGTGATTTATACTGGCTTTTTGCTTCTACGTAATAAAAATTAAGATTGTTATCAAGAAATCGTTCAAAAGAATAATCTATAATCTTTAAGAATTTCAGAAACGCTGAATCAAACAGAGTAAAATAGTTACCAAAAAACACATGGCCATTGGCATCAGTGTCTGAAAATCGGATTTCCACAGGAACGATGACCGGGTCTTTTTTCTTGACTATGTTATCTGAAACCTGTGGGGCAGTCTTGCCCTTGAGATCAGTTTTTTTCATAATTTACTTTTTTGTTAAAGTGTATAATCTGAGCAAATGGCGGGAAGCCCGGGAGTTGCACCCGGCTACATGGATTTAGAGTCCATGTGATCTCATATCGATCCACTCCCCGCAAACAAAATTGACCGTTTTAAAGCTTTAGGACGTCCTTGCTATAAACCCCTTAACACAATTTATATCAATATCCAGTACTTTCGCTATGTTGAATTTGGCTTCAATGCCTTTCGGAAAGCCTGGCAAGGGTGTCATCACACCAATCCCAAGATCAGTCCGCACTTCGTTCATAATAACAGGATCTGTAAGATCTTCAATCCCAACCAAAAGTTTTTTGGCAACATATGCTTTTGCTTCTTCAATTCTCATGCCTTTGGACATTTGCATCCGGGCAACCAGATCTCCGGCTCCCCGCATTCCGCCCATTCCAGAGGCTTGTGCATGTGTTATTGCCATTCCAAATGGATCGCCGACGCCAACCTACAGCCCGTCCAGGCGGCAGATTTCCACCATGGCCTTGGATGCCCGTGATACAATATCAACAGGTGGATGGTCCGTCATTGTGACCCCGCCAACCCCCATACCCATATTGGGATGAATCGGAATATTTGCAATTTCTCCGCATGGTTTCATAAAGGTAATGGTACGGGCAACGTTCCATGCCGATGACTTGCTGGTCTTGGTATTGGCCACGGGACCGAAAATGGTCGCCCCGGCAAGTTCAGCCATTTTTAATTGGTCATGGGGATACATGCCTGCCAGACGATGCCCTTTGTATTCCAACTCGCTGTGCATGCCCAGGACAAATTCACCGGCAGTGCCGAGCTCTATGCACATGTCGGGGTACTTAGCCCTTAGTTTTTCCGTGGCCAGCAATGAGGCTAGAAAATCAGCATCACCGGCAGCACCTGCAGTATCCAGGTTGATACCATCTGCACCGGACGCATACATCAGACTTGCCACAAATACAATATCATTGACCAGATCTTCAACAGATGCTTCATAGGACTCCTGGGCTTCCTTGATTTTTCCCATGGGCATCAATTCCATGGGGTTTGGAAAAGGGCCATCCGGCTGGCTGTAAAGGCCAAGGTTGGGTTGGGCCCCGTAAAATAAAGGAATGTGGGTGGTCAAAAGAGCCTGTTCAAGGATTGGCTGCTCAACAGTAGCTACGCGTTTTACCGGTTTGTAACTATAATCCACAAAGGCCAGCTCCATTGTATCAGCACCCATCAGTTTTTCATAGATCTGAAGGGCCTGAATCCGGTCGACATTGATCCCGACACGCCTTATTTTCAGAGTGCTTGCATCATAGGTTAAAATAACTTCCTTTCCCGCTTCCACGCTCATAAATTTTTGTGGAGCACAGAATATATCCAGGAGATGTTCATACTCCTCCTGGGTCAGAGGGGGCACCTTAGCACGGTCGGCAGCATCCTCGCTTCCCTGGATCAGGTCTGCCATAATTTCATCTTTTGTAACCGAAATGGGGGACCCGTCACCCATACGGCTAAAATATTGGGCCATGGTTTCTCCTTTTTTAAAAGTAAAAAAAAATATGTATGTTCATTTAAAGTCTTTATCCCCTGTTTTTTAAAGCCTGGCTAATAGCCTCTCCCAGGATTTTTACGATATCATTGATTTCCGGTTCAGAAATCACCATGGGCGGTGAAAATTGTAGGATATCTCCGATAAGCGGTCTTGTGATCAGCCCCAATTCATAAGCAGCTTCAACAACTAAAGGTGCAAGAGGCGGATCATATTTTTCTTTGGTCTCTTTGTTTTTTACCAGTTCCACCCCGACCATTAGACCTATGCCTCGAACATCACCGATTACATCAAAATCAAGGGCCTGGATTTTTTCTTTTAAAAGCTTGCCCATCTTTTTAGAATTATCCACAAGGGCTTCATTCTCAATTATTTCCAGGTTTTTTAATCCAACGGCACAGGCCAGGGGATGACCACTATAGGTAAATCCATGGTAAAATCGTTCCCTTTGCTTAAGGGTATCAAATATTTCACCGGACAGAGCAACAGCACCCAGTTGAACATAACCGCTGGTAATACCCTTTGCCATGGTCATGATATCTGGAATAACTCCTTCCCAGTGTTCTATCCCAAACATTTTTCCTGTCCTGCCAAAGGCATTAATAACCTCATCTGCAATAAAAAGAACTTCATTGTCCGTACATATTTGTCTTATTTTTTCAAAATATCCAGGGGGTGGAATGATTACTCCGCCCGTTCCAATGATAGGCTCGGCAACAAATGCAGCAACTTTATCTTTACCAAGCTCCTTGATTTTGTCCGCCAATGCCTGGGCACATTCAAGACTGCAGGAGTCTGCCTTTTTCCCCCATGGGCACTGATAGCAATAGGGAGGTTCAATATTATCAAAACCCGGCAGCAGAGGCTCAAATCCTTCATGGAAGCCAGGAAGCCTTGTTGCGCACACAGCTCCGCATGATACGCCGTGATAGGCTCGATTTCGTGTAATAATATAATCTTTGCTGTCCTGATCTTTTAAATACCAATAAAACCTGACCATTTTAAAAATGGTATCATTGCTTTCCGATCCGCTGGATGTAAAAAAAATCTTGGCATTCTTGACCGGAACCATTTGACTGACTTTTTGTGCCAGGCGGATTGCAGGCACATTTGCAAATTCATTAAAGGAATGGTAGCTCTCAAGCTGGTCTAATTGTTCCTTGGCTGCCTGGGTCAGGTCCGGCCTGCTATGGCCCACAGAGCTATACCACAAAGCTGCTGTGGCATCATAATATTCTTTGCCCTCCACATCCCAGACCTTGCACCCTTTGCCCTTTGCAATGATTTTAGCCCCTTTTTCCTGCAGGATCCAGAGACTTGAGGTTGGATGAAGATAGCAATCCTGATCTGCTTTTTTTAATGCCTGAATTTCAGCAGGACTGAATTCTTTTTGTGTTCCCATAATTACCCCTATTAATAATGAAATTAGATCAAAATCAAAAAATTGAGTGTAACGAGTAAAACTTAAACGATTAATCAAATATTAACTGATGTATAATTCAATAATAATTATCTTGTCAAGTAAATTAACCTGGAATTTTTTATTTTCAAGTGCTTGTCCAGACAAGGTAGGCATAGAGGCAAAGCAGTCCAGTACGTTGTAAAATAGATCCATGCGCAATAAAGAAAATCCTAAAATTATCATCAGGATAATTTAATATGTTTTTTGTTTTGGACTTGACAAAAGCGCTATATATCATGCTAAAATCACTTTAACGATTAAGTTACTATAAATATTGCCTGGTCAACACATTTTTGAGGAGGGACCAATGAAAGGTTTTTACGGAAAATTATTATTGATTGACATTACCAAGCAATTGTTTGAAGAAAAAACCATTGAAGAAGAGGTTTTTGAACAATTTTTGGGCGTCAAAGGGTTGGGAGCCTATTTGCTTAATAAATACAATCCTCCAAAAGTTCCTCCCCTGGATCCGGCAAATAATTTAATTTTCTGCACAGGTCCAACGGCTGGAAGCAAAGTATGGGGGTCAAGTAGATATGGGGTATTTACAAAATCACCTTTGACCGGGTTTTTTTCTGAATCCTATTCAGGAGGCAAGGTACCCGAGGCCATTGATGCTGCAGGGTATGACGCAGTTATTGTTCATGGGCAATCCAAAACCCCTGTGGTTCTTTCCATTGAACCGGGTCATGTTGTTTTTAATAATGCAGAAGCGCTTTGGGGCAAAGATACTTTTGAAACAGAAGCCCTTATTGAAGCTGAGTATATAAAGAAGGATAAAGGGTTTAAAAAAACCGGAATCCTGGCCATTGGGCCTGCAGCTGAAACCGGTGTATGCTTTGGTATTATCCAGAATGATAATTGGCATTGTGCAGGAAGAACCGGCGCTGGAACTGTAATGGCATCCAAAAAAATAAAAGGAATAATATTCCAGGGGAGCCAGACGAGAGAATACTATGATGAAAAGGAACTCAAATCCTTTGTAAAGCATATTGCCCATATGGGTAAGGATCATCCTGCAGTCACGGCTTACAAGTCAATGGGCACTTCCCAGATGGTAAAGGTATTAAACAGTAAAAAGGCTTTTCCCACACAATACTGGTCAAAGGGGTATTTTGACAAATGGGAGAATATAAGTGCCGAAGCTTTGCACACCCAATGTGATGTTACACCCACTGGCTGCTCCAAATGTTTCATGTCATGCGGCCGGCAGACCACCATTTTAAAGGGGCGCCACAAAGGGATGACCCTTGAGGGTCCGGAATATGAAACCATCTATGCCTTTGGAGGGCTTTGCCTTGTTGACAGCATTGAGGAAATCGCTTTTTTCCATGTATTATGTGATCGGCTGGGAATGGATACCATCACAGCAGGAAATTTGTGTGCCTTTGCCATAGAAGCTTCCAAACGCGGTAAAATAGACCTTGATATTGATTATGGGGATGTGGAAGGAATAGAAAAACTGCTTCACATGATCGCCAAAAAACAAGGTGCAGGAGAGGCTCTGGCGCTTGGTATCAAGCATGCTGCAAAGGAATGGGGCCTGGAAGATATTGCAGTGCACGCCAAGGGCCTTGAGCCGGCAGGGTATGACCCCAGGGTCTTTAAGGGGGTAGGGTTGTCCTATGGCGTTTCCGACAGGGGGGCTTGTCATTTGAGATCTACCTTTTATAAACCGGAACTTGCCGGTATGAGTCCCATGGACATCTTGAAAGGGAAAGCTGAACTTCTAGTTGACTTTGAAGACCGCCTGACCATTTTTGACACCATGGTTCTCTGCCGTTTTTTCAGGGATTTTTACACATGGGAAGAATTATCAGTCATGATCCATTCATTAACCGGTCTAAAATCCGATAAAGCCTCGCTCCAGGAAAAAGCCGGAAATATTGCTAAAGAAATCAGAAAATTCAATATTCAGGAAGGTTTGACCAGTGATGATGACTGGCTTTCAAAAGGATTGTTCACAAAACTTTCCGACACGGGAGCCGAGTTAACCCATGAAGAATATGAATTTATGCTGGCTGAATATTATGAGATAAGAGGATGGGTTCTATAGGATTTATTAGGTATTTTTTAGGAAAAATATGAATAGAATCACAATTAAAGATATTGCAAGACAGTTGGATGTTTCCACAACTACAATTTCCAACGCTCTTAATGACAAACCAGGGGTGGGTAAGGTTGTCAGAGAAAAAATTGTGAAAATGGCCGGGAAGATGGGGTACCAGCCCAATTATTTTGCAAAGGGTCTGGTAAGCAGACAAAGCTTTGCCATCGGATTAATCGTTTCCAATATTGCAGACCCATTTAATTCTGAGCTTGCCCTTGGGGTACAGGAAAAAATTAATGATCTGGGTTATAATATGATGCTTTTCAATACAAAACACAGCAATGAAAATGAAAAAAGAATTATTGAAATGCTCATATCCAGGGGGACGGATGGAATTGTTTTATCAACAGCCTTGCAGGATGACCCGAATATTGATTTATTAAATGAGATGCAGATTCCCTATGTCCTTGTTAACCGTTTGATCCTTAATCCAAAAAAGGCCAGCAGGATTGATTCTGTTTCAGTGGACAGCTATGGTGGCTCTTATAAAGCTGCCAGTCATTTATGCAGGCTGGGTCATACAAAAATAGGTATAATTGCAGGGGATATGCAAGCCTCCAACGCTATTTTGTTAACACAGGGTTCAAATGATGCATTTGCCGAGTTTGGCATTCAAATCCGTCCGGATTTATTTGTTGAATGCGGATTTTCCAGAAGAAAAGCCTTTCAGGCGGCCCAGGGGATACTTGCCAAAAAAAACAGACCAACTGCATTGTTAATCCAGGGAGATAATATGGCCCTTGGAGTCCGGGAGGCTGCATATAAAGCTGGTCTCAAGATCCCTGAAGATCTGGCTATCATTGGCTTTGATGATATCAGTATATCGTCTTTAGTCGGGATAGAACTGACCACTGTTACTCAAAACCAGTACAAAATGGGGATGGCCAGTGCCCAAATGCTTATCAATAAAATTAAGGGTCAAAACCAGTCCGGCAGCAGCAATAAAATAGTGATGGAAGCAGAACTTATCATTAGAAATTCATGCGGTTTTAATCTGAACGGGTATGTAAGATGAGTGAGTTTTCGTTCAAACACTAAATAGAAAAGGATAGATTATCAAATGAATTCAAGAGAACGCGTGATGGCGGTAATCAATCATCAAAAGCCTGATAGAATGCCCTGCTTTGGAGCCAATTGCATGGCAACATATGAGCAAATGGAGAAAGTTCAGGCCTTTTGGCCAAAAGCTCATGAAGACGGAGAAGCCATGGCAAAACTGGCGCTTGCTTCCTATACCATTCTTGATTTTGATGCGGTAAGAGTACCTTTTTGCCAGACATTTGAGGCGCGTGCTTTAGGCGTTAAGATAAAACCGGGAAAACTTCCAGGCAATATGGAAGGAATTCCAGGCATTGATCATCCCCCCCTTTACAAGCTTGACGACACACCCGTATTCCCAAGTGACTTTCTTTGTCTGGGCCATATCCCGGAATTGCTCAAAGCTGTCAGCATTGTCAAAAAAGAAGTGGGGGATGAGGTGCCGGTGATTGCAGGGATTATCGGGCCTTTTACCCTTGCCGGATCTCTTATTGATACTGTTCCACTTCTAAAGGCAACCTTTAAGGCACCCGATAAATTACGACCCTGGCTGGAACTAGGGGAAAAGGCCGGCACGGCCCTGGCAAAGGCACTCATTGATGCTGGAGCAGATATTATTTGCTGCGAAGATATGACAGCCTCACCTGAATTGATTGCTCCAAAAACATATAAAGAACTGGAACTGGAATTTCAGACCAAACAATTTGACGCTATATCTGTCCCTACAATTCTGCACATCTGCGGCAAGGTAGACTCTATTGCGGAATGGATGGCGCAAACCGGGCCGAATATTCTAAGCCTGGACACCAAATCAAATCCCAGGGATATCAGGGAAAAATGTGGGCCTGATATAGTATTATTGGGTGGAGTAGACGTTGCTACCACTTTGTTTTTACATGGACCTGAAGAGATTAAACAGGAAGCTGAACAGTCCATTGCCGATGGCATCCAGATCCTGGCGCCGGGCTGTGCAGTAGGGCCGGGTACGCCTACAAAAAATCTTTTGGCCATGCTGCAAGTGGCCAGGGAGCATTAATGGCAAGAATAGGTATTGCATTGGATCTGGGTACCAGCGGTTTTCGCGGGCAGGCCCTGGATCTGGATCAAGGAATGATTATATCCACGGCCGTCACCACCCGGCACCCCCTTCCAGGTGCCAATGTCATGGATCATCTTCATTTTGTCATTGAACAGGGTCTTAATCAGGCCCATGAGGTTATTATCCATGCTGTCAACAAGGTGATTGACAACTTAAAGATTAAAAATGATGAAGTGGTGCGACTGGCCGTGTGCGGCAACCCTATCCAGCTATCTCTTTTCCAAAAGATCGAAATCAGGGATCTTGCATATGCGGGAAAACACAAGCTGGAAGCTTTGGGAGTAGTAGCTCCCAAAAGAGATGCACAAATCATCAAAGCGTGCGACATTTCAGGACTCAATCTACCTTCTGAAACAGATATTCTTATCCCTCCGGCCGTTCGGCATGAAGTTGGTGCCGATGCCCTGGCAATGATGATCCAGACCGGTATGCTGGAAAAGAATGAAATTGCCATTGCCACGGATTATGGTACTAATGCTGAAATGGCGCTTATTGTTAATGGGATCGTATATACGGGTTCAACTGCAGCCGGCCCGGCCCTTGAAGGACAGCATATCAAGGACGGATTACTGGCACTTCCCGGTGCTATCTGTGATGTGGAGTTTGGTCCTGATATTGCCTGTGATAGTTTAGAAATGCCCACAGAAGATTTACCAGTGAAGGGAAGTATGAAAACCTTTGTCCTTGATAAGGATATGGAAGTACAACCCGGTGATACTATAGACCCGGCAACGGGAGATTTAATTGAAAAAGGGCGAGTAAAATCTGCGGGCATAACCGGGACCGGAGTAGTGGCCCTGATTGACCAGGGGATTGAAGCAGGACTTATTCGGCTTCCGAGAATCATGACTTTGGATGCAAAAATCCATTTGTCCAATGGGGTCACGTTTATCGGAAAAGACCTTAAAGAGTCAGGCAAGGCTATCGGTGCAATCAGAGCCGGTCATATCGGTTTATGCCAGTCGGCAAAAATTAACCTGGATGACATTGAAACGGCTTACATGTGCGGCGCTTCCGGGACTTATGTTGATGCGTTAAAGGCTCAGAAAGTTGGCATGGTACCAAAGGGAGTTAATAAAATATATCAGGTGGGCAACTCTTCTCTGGCCATGGCTTGTGACTTGGTCAGGAACATGGATGAACTTTGGCACATGGAACAGATTGCCAATGAATTAAGACAGCATCACTGCATGTTTGCCGATTCCAAGACATTTGAAAAGATTTATATACTGGAATTGTCTTATTGGACCGAGGGGATGCCCATGGATCAATATCATCGGTTTTTAAAAAAGTTTGGTCTTCCTCCCTTAAATGAAACACAGGTATATTCTGAAGTGATTAAGACCGTTCATCAGGATATTCCGGATCTGGGAATCAAGGGCCTTAAAATTATCTTTGAAATTGGCGAGCCAAAAACGATTGCTTTCAAAGGCTGTACCGGCTGCAGTGCCTGTATTGAGGAATGTCCTGAAAATGCACTTTGTCTGGAAGAAAATAAAGACTGTTTTAAAATCACTATGGATCTTGCCCGATGTAATGGGCTTGCCTGCAGTAGATGTGAAAAAATCTGCAAGGAGAAAGTTTTTATTTTAAAAGAGCTGTATAGTTCCAAAGAAGAAAGTATTTCACAAAATTGCTAATTAATGCCTGACCGAAAACCCGTATTTGGATGAAAAACTGCTCATATACAAGGCGCAAAAAATTTTGAAACCGGAGTGTACTCCAGTACATGAGGATTTCAAAATTTTGCAGCAACGCAGTAGATGAGTGGATTTTCGTTCAAAGACTAATTAATTTTGTAATTATTCAGCTCATATGTTTGAAACCGCCCTATCCGATGGATATTTTTGTTCGATGCTAAACGCTTAACCTCCTGCAAATATCCATCAGACAGGGCTCTGAGATAACGTTTTTTAACGGGTTAAACAATTACTTAATTTTTAAGTTAGCCCTGAGAGGTTTTAATTTTGCAAAAAATAGAAAAGGAGATCAAATCAAATGGATAAAGCACAATATATGAAAATGGCTACCCAGTACATTGTTGATGCCGATGAAGACGAAATAGAAAAATTGGCCAACGCATATTTAGATGAAGGCTTTGATCCGGTTGAGATGATTGAACAAGGTCTTTCTGAAGGCATCCGGAGACTTGGAGATCTTTTTGATCGAGGCGAGGTCTTTTTACCCCAGCTGATCATTGCATCGGAAGCAATGACCAAAGGGGTAAATATACTGGAACAGGCTCTGCCCAAAGACCAGATTGGTAAAAAGCGGGCCAAGGTTGTTCTTGGAACCATTGAAGGAGATGTCCATGACATCGGCAAAGGTATTCTCGTTACCATGTTAAGGGTATATGGCTTTGAAGTTATTGACCTGGGTCGAGATGTTCCCATTGCCACTTTTGTGGAAAAAGCAAAAGAACATAAAGCAGATGTTGTGGGTTCATCCGCTTTAATGACAACCACCATGGTGGGGCAAAAAGCCCTTGAACAGGCCTTAAAAGACGCCGGGCTTCGAGATGGCCTGACAACCATGGTGGGTGGTGCAGCCACCACGGCACGCTGGGGTACCAAAATCGGAGCTAATTTTTGGGCGGAAACCGCGGGAGACACGGTGATAAAACTCAAAGAAATATTCAGTTAAAAACAAGGAAGTATCTGTATAATGAAAAAATGGACTGAAACTCAAAAGAATCGGTTGACCGAACTTTCCGCAGACGCTCAAGAACTGGTTCAGGTATTTGAGGATGAAACACAGCGGAACAAGACCTTTCAGACGCTTGTAACGGCTCTGGTGAAAACACAAAAAATAAAATTGGGAAGAATGCGTGACAATGAAAGACGTCCGGGGCTTTGCAGGCTTTCCGATCAATTGGTGGAGACCTTAACAGGTAAAGGTTTTGTCCAGGTAACCACACCCACCATGATGGCCAAAAATCTTCTGGAAAAAATGTCCATTACAGATTCCCATCCTCTTACAAAACAGATTTTCTGGGTTGATTCAAAACGTTGTCTGCGACCCATGCTTGCACCCCATCTGTATTATATCATGAAGGATTTACTTCGAATCTGGGAAAAGCCCATTGGAATATTTGAGATTGGCTCGTGCTTTCGAAAGGAATCAGAAGGTGCCCGTCATACCAGTGAGTTCACCATGTTAAATGTCTGCGAATTTGGTCTGCCCATGGAAGAGCGCCATGCAAGGCTTGAAGAACTGGCCGGGTTTGTCATGAAAACTTGTGATATCGATGACTATAAACTGGAAACAGAAGAATCTGCTGTCTATGGATCAACCATAGATGTGGTTGGTGTTGAGCCCGAGGATTTGGAACTTGGATCAGGCGCAATGGGTCCTCACCCCCTGGATGATGCCTGGAAAATAAATGAAACCTGGGTGGGTATTGGATTTGGTATTGAACGGCTGTTAATGGCAAGAGATAAAGGCAATACACTGGGCAAATATACCCGGAGCCTGACCTGGCTTGATGGTGTCCGTCTCAATTTGTAATTTTAGTATAGTCCGGTGATCAAGGGAATCCACGGTTTTCTTTTGGGTAAAATTTTGCGGTAAAGGATAATATATTGTTAATAGCCATTGTTGGAGGTGGACTCCAGGGTGTGGAAGTTGCCTATTTGTCAAAAAAAGCAGGGTTTCGGGTCATGATTCTTGATAAAACCCCTGATCCCCCGGCAAAAGGACTTGCCGATGATTTTGTCCATGTTGATGTCTGTCAAATGGACCCGGCATCTGCTTTTCTTGAAAAAGCTGATCTGGTTCTGCCGGCACTGGAAAGTGACAAGGCTTTAGCAGCCCTTAACCTCTGGCAAAAAAACGCAACCACTCCCATTTGTTTTGACTTTAACGCATATAAGGTTTCCTCATCAAAACAAAGATCCAATAAGCTGTTTTTGCGGCTGGGCATTCCAAAACCCATGGACTGGCCCCAATGCGGTTTTCCTGTTGTGGTAAAACCCAGTGTGGGAAGCGGCAGCCATGGAGTGAGAATCATATCTTCAAATGATGAATGGAAAAAATTATTTGATACCTGGCATCCAAAAGACCCATTAGCAAAAGATCCATCAGCAAAAGATCCATCAAAAAAAGAGCCATCAGCAAAAGACCTAATAGCAAAAGAGCAGTGGGTGGTGGAAGAGTTTATCAAAGGACCTTTCTATTCCCTGGAAATAATCGGTAGCCGTGGCAGGTATGAAACCCTTCAGGTTACCGAGCTTTTTATGGATGAAAAATATGATTGCAAAAAAGTTATTGCGCCTGTTGAGATCGAAGCTGAACTGATCAGGAATTTTGAAAAATCAGCTATAACTATTGCCCGGGACATGAAGCTTGATGGAATTATGGATTTTGAGGTCATCCTGCACAAGGGAGAGATGAAAATGTTGGAAATAGATGCAAGGTTTCCAAGCCAGACCCCTATGGCAGTTTATGCTTCCACTGGCGTGAATATGGTTGAAATACTGGCAGATATAGCCTTGAATAAGCGATTGGATTCGTTTTTTTGGTCTGAGAAACCAGAACCTGCACCAGAACATATTTCAAAGCAATTATCAAAACAACTATCAAAACATACACCAAAACATGTAATTGTAGAGCATATCCTTGTGAGCCCGAAGGGGATTTGCGTTAAAGGCGAAAATATTATGAAATCCTGCGGCCCTCTTCATTTGGCGACTGATTTTTTTGGGGCAGATGAGGCTGTCACAAGCTTTGCTCCGGGTCTTGGCAAATGGGTTGCCACCCTTATCATCAAGGGAGACACCCAAAAGGAAACCAGAGAAAAAAATAAGCAGATCATAGAAGGTCTGGCTCTTCAATTCAACCTGCCCCTTTTATAAGATAAATCAGAACAAGAGACGCCGTTTTAACCTTCCTTTCTTTTCCCCAGCCCACCGTCAGGCTCCGGTATTTCCGGAGATGGAAACCGCGCCTTTCGCTCAAGGACATTGAGGTCAAGATGGTTGCGCATGTATTTTTCGGAAGCATCTTCAAAGGGCTGAAAATCCCAGGATGTAAATTTGCCTTTTCTCATTGATCTGTCCACAAGTCTCCTGCGGCGCTGGTTTGCCACTATCTGTTTACGCAGATTTTTTGTATCCCATTTTTTTGTTACCTGATCATGGAATGTCTTACGTATCTCTTCATATTTTGACTGCCCAACAAGATTATTAATTTCATCTGGATCATTGTCCAAATCATAAAGCTGTTCAGGATCAGCATCACAATATATATATTTATATTTGTCACGTCGGAGCATAATTATCGGGGAAATAGCACCTTCACAAAGGATCTCACCGCAGACAACAGCATTTTTGTCTTCATCTCCCCCTTTAAGCAGGGGTAAAAGGCTATTGCCATCAATTGCGTCGGCATACACAACGGGTTTGTTATCTGAAGCAATGTCAGTAAGGGTGGGAAGAAGATCCACAAGTGAGACAGGCTGTTTTACGTTTCTGGGAGAAAACCTTCCAGGTGCCCAGATAATCATTGGAACCCTTGATGCCCATTCAAAATATGACATTTTATACCACATTCCCCGTTCACCCAGCATCTCCCCATGATCAGAAGTAATCACAATGATTGTATCATCTTTGAGACCATTTTTTTCCAAAGCATCCACAAGGTATCCCACTTTATCGTCCGCATAACTGATTTCACTGTAATAGGCATGGCGGGCATTGCGGACCCGCTCTTGAGTCTGCTCATATTCACCCATTGCGCTGACATGATAGAGTCGTTTGCAGTGCGGATCGAGGTCGTCATAGTCAATTTTCGGGATCTTGGGCATATCGATTTCATCATGATCATACCGGTCCCAGTATTCTTTTGTAATAGCAAAAGGGTCATGGGGATGGGTAAAAGAGGCAAGCAGGAAAAAGGGGCGTTCATCATCACTGCGCGCAAGTTCATTGATTTTTTTAACAGAACTATAGCTAACTTCCTCGTCAAAATCAATTTGATTGCTTGTGACGCATTGACCCGACTGAACCACGCTCAGCATGTTGTGGTACCAGGTGGGACGGCGGTTAAAATTATCCCAGTCAGGGGTCCAGCCAAAGTCGCCGGGATATATGTCCGTTGTAAGTCTGTCTTCAAAACCGTGTTGCTGATCAGCCCCCACAAAGTGCATTTTGCCTGAAAGACAGGTGTAATACCCATTGTCACGCAGGTAATGCGCAATGGTGGGAACATCTTCGGGAAAGAGAGTGGAGTTGTCATAGGTGCCGATTCGGGAAGCCAGTTGGCCGGCCATCATGGAAGCTCGGGACGGAGCACACAAAGGGCTGTTGCAATATGCATTCTCAAAAATAACGCCTTCTTTGGCAAGGTTTGAAATATTGGGAGCCTTTACAACCTGATTTCCATAACAGGGCAGGGCAGGTGCTGCCATTTGATCAAACATGATAAAAAGAATGTTAGGCTGTTTTTGAGTCATCTATTACTTCCTTAATAATTTAATGGTTTTTTTGCCGTTCTTTTTGGATTTTTTCAGAAAGAACATCAAATTTGTTTTGAGTATGGTTGAAAAAAGATTTTAACCCCGGGCAAAGGCAGCTAAGGTTTTGGGATGGGTTTGCTGCATACATCCGATTTTTAAGACAGTCTCCACTGCATAGTTCAAGGTGATCACAGGGTGTGCATTTTTCATTCCATTGTTTTTTTTGTGCACCAAATCTTTTATAGACAGGAGAATCAAGCATTTCTTCCCAGGAATTTTCCATGATATTACCCAGTTTAAGCGGTTTTTCAACAAAAAAATCGCAAGGGTAGATATCACCATTGTGTTCAACAACAAAATATTGGCAGCAATTGTCCCCCATTACGCAGACATTGTTAGTGCCATCAATCTTTTTAGAAAGAATGGACTCAAAATTTCGGACTGATACTGATACAGAATTTATCTCTTTAGGATACCATGCATCAAAAATATCGCACAAAAAACGTCCCCATTGTTCTCCTGTGATGGCAAAGGGCAAAAGGTTTTTGTTTTCATCAAATTCAACACAGGGAATATATTGATGGTAATAAAAGCCCATATTTTTCAAGTAGTGATAAATCTGCTGAGCATGGTCAATATTTGCCTTGCTGACAAGGGTAAGGATATTAAATTCTACATTATTGCGTTTTAAAATTTCGATTCCTTTTAACACATCTTGATGCGTGGCATTTCCCTTAAGCGTTCGCCGGTAAAGGTTGTGAATTTTTTCAGGTCCATCAAGGCTGCAGCCCACAAGAAATTTATACCTGGCAAACAATGCTGCCATTTTATCTGTAATAAGGGTGGCATTGGTCTGAACAGAGTTGCTGATTCTTGATCCGGCAGCACCATATTTTTTCTGGAATTCGACTGCTTTTGAAAAAAAACCGGTTCCCATGAGAGCCGGCTCTCCACCCTGCCAGCAGATCGAATATGAGTCCTGACGTGTTTTCATATATGTTTTTACCAAACGCTCAAGAACTGAATCAGACATCCTGTGTTTTTTCGTCTCAGGATATAGATTTTTTTTTGGCAGGTAAAAACAATATTCACAGGCAAGATTGCAGTCTGCAGATGTGGGTTTTACAAGTAAGCTAAAGGGGCGCATGGAATTTTCCTTAACATGCTTCACATATTTTTGATAGAGTCTCGGTCTCAAGTAGTCGGAAACAGGGGTTGATCAATGGACAATAAGAGGGGGCAGCAAATTCTTTAATTTTCTTGAAAGGGTTGACTGGCTTATCCCCATCACCTTGGCAGCCTTTCTCTGGCTGCCGTATTTTTTTATGAGCTCTTTAATAGTTTTTAATTCAAAAGTATTGATTATTTCTTTATAATTTTCTTTTTTATTGGAATCAGTTCTTAAAATATCTCCCCTTGAGAATATTGAAGGAAGGTGTTCTGCTTCAATGATATCTCCTTCGGTCATTGTTATCAGGCGCTTGATAAGATTTTCCAATTCTCTTACATTTCCGGGGAAAGCATACTCACAAATTAGATTTTGGGCCTGTTTTGAAAGAATTTTGGAGGTTTTAAATTTCTTATTAAATTGATTTAGAAAAAATGCAGCAAGGGGAACAATCTCTTCTTTCCTCTCAGACAGAGCGGGTATTTCCAGGGGAACCACATTAAGCCTGAAATATAGATCACTTCTAAAGGTCCTTTCTTCAACCATCTGTTCCAGATTCCTATTGGTTGCAACAATTATTCTTGTATTAATTTTAATGGGTTTAACACCGCCCACCCTCATAAATTCCATACTTTCAAGGAATTTTAAAAGCTTTGCCTGAGAAGGAAGTGGAATCTCTCCAATTTCGTCAAGGAAAAGTGTTCCTTTGTCTGCTATTTCAAAAAGCCCTTTTTTCCCTTTATGAGATGCCCCTGTAAAAGCGCCGCTTTCATGTCCGAATAGTTCAGATTCAATAAGAGATGCTGTTATTGCACCGCAATTCAAATCAGCAAAGGGGAAATGCCGCCGGTTAGATAATTGATGAATCAGTTTTGCAATCATGGTCTTGCCCACACCTGATTTGCCAGTGATTAACAAAGGGACATCATATTTAGCTGCACGCACGGCAGTCCTGATAACCTTTTCCATGGCAGGACTTCTTATCACCATGCTTTCAAAATGGTTTGCAGCAAGACCCAGATCTGAAAAATCCATCCGAAGGTTCTCTTCCTGGATATCTTCAATATGAAGCGTTTCTGCAAGGCGATTAATATGTGATATATCCCTGTCATTAACAAGGGCGAACAAGACCTCTCCATGATCATTAAAAATAGGTATTCCCGTGGAAAGGATTTTTTTCTTGGTGCGGGTGGTCTGAATTAAAGAGATGGCCTTTTTCTGCTTGATAACCAGCGCTGAAACGGATGGTTCATAAAAGCCTTCATCAACCAGATCTTTAACATTCCTGCCCAGGACCTGGGAACTTTTAAAATCAAACATCTCTTCGGTTGCATGGTTTACCATAACAACCATTCCTGTGGAATCAACAACAAAAAGTCCGTCTTTTGAATGCTTCATAATCGATTCAAATATTAACTCAAAATCGTTGGCATTGAGCCTGTCATGCAGACTGAATTTTTTTTTAAACATAATAGACGTCCCAGGTCTTTTGCAATTTATTTTTCACTATTCAAAATTTATAAAACACTATTTTCTATAAACACGTCTGAGTCCACCCTAATGTTGCAAAAGCCATGAAGGGTAAAATTTTTATGCAACGTTAGGGTCCATTCAAATTTGACGATTATTATGGGTGCCGTTTGAATTCTATATATAGGTAGAATAATCGTTTTTTTCAAGATTTTTTAATCCAAAAGATGGTTGGAAGATATTTTTTGAAATTAGTTCTTGTATTTTTTCCAACTTTTTATCAATCTTCTGATTATGAAGCCTTTTAACCTTGAAGGTGCTATGCTTGGCTGAAGAAAAGAGGTGAACTAAGTTTTAAAACAATAACTGACTGCCATTGCTACTAAAAGGAGAGATAATGCCATTTAGAATCCATAAGAAAACAAAGTGTGATGTACTGGTTATAGGAAGCGGCGGTGCCGGACTAAGGGCTGCCATTGCTGCTGCATCCAGGGGAGCCGATGTTCTCATGGTGTCCAAGGCGCGTATTGGGCATGCCACCAATACCTATCTGTCAAAGGCTATCATTGCAGCGTCCGGATGGGGAGACTCCAATGACAATAGCAATGTCCACAGCAAGGATACCCTGGAAGGGGGAAGGTTCTTGAACCATCCCGGAATGGTTAAAAGGTTTACCGAGGCAATTCGAACCGAGACAGCTCAACTCAGGGAATGGGGCGTTGAGTTTGGCACTGATAAAAACGGCAAGCCGATTGTCGCAAAAATTCCCGGCCACAGCTATGCACGCCATTTATACGGCAGAAACTGGAACGGCAGAGACCTGGTTCTGCCCCTAAAGCAAAAGGCCATCGAGATGGGTGTCCGGTTTATGGAAAAAATGTTTGTTGCGTCGTTGATTGTCACTGATAACCAAATTTGTGGTGTAACTGCCATTTCAAAAGACGGTAAATTTGTGGCCATTACAACAAAGACTGTTGTTCTTGCCACTGGTGGATTCGGTCAGGTTTATATAAACACAAACAATGCACCGGGTATAACAGGTGATGGACAGGCCCTGGCCTTCCAGGCGGGTGCGGCTCTCCAGGATATGGAATTTATTCAGTTTTATCCAACAGCTCTTGGAAGACGCGGTAACCGTATCCTGTTATATGAGCAGATTCTGATACAAGATGGTGTCGTACTCAGAAACAGTGGTGGAGAAGATATATTATTAAAAAACGGGTTTCACACATCAGCCGATATCAATAGGGATCAATTGGCAAGGCTCATCATAAAAGAGATCCTTGAAGACACCAATAGCAATGGAGCGGTTGTTATGGATCTGACTGAATTATCTGAAGAAAAAGCGAACAGCCTTGCCATGTTGATTCCTGCCCAGTGGTTTAAAGGAACCAAACGATTCCAAGTTGCCCCCACTACCCATTTTTGCATGGGGGGTGTTGTGGTAGATGACAATGGAGAGACCACCTGTTCCGGATTGTTTGCTGCCGGCGAAGTCACTGCAGGAGCCCATGGCGCCAACCGCCTGGGCGGCAATGCCCTGGCAGAAGTGTTTTCCATGGGAGGCCTGGTGGGCCAGGCTGCAGCTGATAAAGCCTTGTCCCTCGACGGCATTCCAGGTTTTGACAAAGCGGCGCAAAAAGATAGAATTTTTTTCGAAACCCTATTTCAGGGTCAGGGGGGGCAACCCAAACTATTGATAAAGGATCTCAAGGAAAACATGTGGCTTAACGCCGGTTTGGTCAGGGATAAATCATCCCTTGAAAGGGCAGTGAAAACCCTGATAGATCAAAAAGATATTCCAGTGTCGGTTCTCACTTCAAGCGATTTGATTCAATACCTTGAATTTAGAAATATGCGCGTTGTGGCTGAAATTATCTGCAGATCAGCTTTTGAACGAAACGAGAGCAGAGGGGCGCATTTCAGAAAAGACTTCCCAGAAGAGAATAACGAGAAATGGCAAAAAAATATCAGGGTCAGTAAAACAGACGCCGGCATGACCCTTGAGCGGGTATCTGTTGGTGAATAAGGGGTGGATGAATTAAATCGCGGGCTATAGACAGTGATAATTATATGGCCTGATCCTATTTCAAGGCCCTGATCGTTATCACTGAATTGCTTTTTTCATTGCATTAAAATGGGATCGTAGCCAGATTAGACACAAACTCATCTCCATGACAGCGGTTCCCAGTTTTATCCACCATAATGAAGCAATACCCCACTCAAAGTAAACAGGGAGGGTAAAAATAATCGAAATAAAAAGAATGTTATCTAAAAGAGCACCAACAAGTGAGGGATAAGTCTTGCCGATTCCTTGAAAAACGGCGGATACAATTAGTATGGTACCCACAACTATATTAGCAAGAGAACTTATCTTAAGATAAATGACTCCAAATCGTGTTACCTCCGGGTCTTTAGTAAAAATATGGATTAGAAATTCTGGAGATATCCAGCAAATCAGGGTGCCAACCAGCATGATCACTGAGCTGATTCTCCATCCAATCCAGAATGTTTTAATAACCCGATCAGGATTGTTTGCACCATAATTCTGCCCTACCATGGCTGCTATGGCTTCGGAAATGGCCACAGTTGGAAGATATATTGCCTGAATAATACGGAATCCGATTCCAAAGGAAGCAATAGCAGGGATACCGTATGGACCAATTATTCGGTAGGTAATCAAAAGATTTACTGTCAGAAGAAAATAGGCAAGCCCCGAGGGTAATCCGATTTTAAGACTCTTTTTGATTATATCGAAATTCAATGACCAAGGTCTTTTCAAGTGGATATGCTGTTTTCTGATAAACACCAGATAAACATAAATCAAAACACCATAGATCTGGGAAATCAAAGATGCCAGTGCTGCCCCTTTAACCCCCAGTTCCGGAAAACCTGCCAATCCAAAAATAAGAATCGGGTCCAGAACAATATTAAGGATAAGTGATTGGAGCAGGATATACATGGATGTTTTGGTATCACCCATTCCACGGTAACAGGCGCTAAAAACATGCAGCAATAATAAAAAAAGCAGTGAAAAAGAATATATTTTAAAATATTCCACACCCCATTTCAGGGCCATGCCACTGCCACCAAAAAATTGAATATAAGGGTGGGCAAGCAAACAACCGATAACCGCCACAATGGTTCCTATTATTAAACATAACAATAGACTTTGTTTAAAAACCATTGAAGCAAGTGAAATGTTCTTAGCACCAATCCCTTGGGCAATAAGAGACATGGCTCCGGTTCCGATAATAAATGATAACCCTAAATGAACAAAAAACACATTGCTTGAAATTGAAAGTGCGGTTATTGCGTCCGGCCCCAGGCGCCCGACAAACCACAGATCAGTCATTAGGTATAGCGTAAACATAAGCATCCCAAACATAATGGGAGTTGTAAGTTTTAATAGTTGCCAAAAAATGCTGCCGGTTGTTAAATTGGGTTTATCTACCATTTGGCTCACCTTAACTATCCTTGTACTTCTTCTCTTTCATTTCTTTCATTGTCGAAAGGACTTCATCAGACCACTTCAAAAGTGCTTCATTCATAAGTTCACCAAAACGAATCGTCATCATCCAGTAGGGTAAATGAGTTTTTTTACAATTTTCTGTTTCTATTTTTAATTTAATGGATTGTAATTGTGCCAGTTCATTTATATGATTTTTCTGAAAATGTTTAACCTGCTCAATATTATCTTCCACTGAAACTTTGGGACCGAAAAAGAGTTTTAATAAGATTTCATGACGTCCCACATGTCGTTCAACCGGTTCCAAAAGCCAGTTTTTGAGTTCTTGATGCCCTAATTCTGTTAATTCATAGATATGACGATCCGGTTTGCCGACCTGTTTTTCAATGGACCGGATGGCAAGTCCTTCTGTATATAGACCTTTAAGAATAGGATAAATCTGCCCATAGCTTTCATTCCAGAAATTGGATGCAATTTCTTCGAATCTTTTTTTAATATCATAACCGGACATGGGCTCCATGCTTAATAGTCCTAGAACAGCATATCTGCTTTTATTTTTTTTCATATGGATTTATACCCCTTGATATTAGCTATTTATCCTATCTGTGTAATCATAAATGGCTCTTTCCGTTCTCTTGAAGCTGTTTTCAGAATATTTTTTATCACTAATTTGACCAGAGGATTAACTCTGTTAACTCTTGCCTTGGTTTTGCAAGCTTTAACGCATGCCATACATCCGATACATAGTTTTTTTGATGAACGGGTAAGATACGCGCCAGTGTCAGAAGAGAGTAAGCTCAACGGGCATTTTTTTGCACACTTTCCACATTTTACACACTCTTTTGCCAAATGAACCGGTTTGATTGAATCATACTTTTCGGAACGGGACATTCTATCAAGTTGGATTGGGACATCGCAAAGTTCTATGTTCATTTTGGAGGTCAAACTATTTTTCCCGAATTCAAATGCTCTGTCCAAGTCAGATTTATCAGGCCGCCCGACTGCCACCGGAATGATATCTGAATAGGAGTGCTGGCCGATAAAAGCTGCTACACCAACTACATTAAATTTATTATCAGAAAGAATCTCCACCATTTGGTGAAGGGCTATTCCATAATCTCTATTACCATAAACAACAAAGGCACAGCATTTGATCCCTTTACCCATAATCATTTTAAGTACAGCGATAAATTGAAGCGGCAATTTTCCAGAGTAGACGGGTGCGCCCAGAATTAGATAATCGACATCTTTTGTGATCGTCTCGGGATTCTCAATTATCTCTGCTCTGGATTGGAAAGATGTGATGTCAAATACATGAGGTTGTTCCGATCCAAGCCCCGAAGCCATTTCATAGCCTATCTTTTTTGTTGTGCTACCGGGTGAAAAAAAAACTAATCCAACACGTTGTGTCATTTAAAATTCCTATATAGGTCTAAAAGATTTATATCTTTTAGACCTATATCAGTTAGATATATAAAATGGAAGGATTATTTAAACGATATAATAATGAGGCACTTGATCAAACATACCCGGATACTCTTTATTGTTGTTTGGCCATATGAATTCAGAATTCAAATCCTTTAGGCGGTTTATAATTTCCGTTCATTCTTTCAAGCAGTTTTGCAAATTGAATAGACGTATAGTCCTCTAAATAAGGTCCAATAATCTGGACACCTACTGGTAAACCACTGGGCGTAAAGCCGATGGGAGCCACCGTAGAAGGTAAATAAGAGACCAGGCTTAACGAGTTCCAGGGACCAACCACGTCCCAATAATTCAATGTTTCATTGTCAAACTGGATAGTCCGGGAGGCGATTTTAGTGTGATCATGATCGTGAGCAGCGATCCTGACAACTGGACATAATAGTACATCAAAATCCTGAAAATAGTCTTCCCATTTTTGCCTCATGATAGCTCGTTCTTCATTAAGTTTGTTCCAATTACGATGAGTTCCGGTCATTGCTCGCACCCATCTGGCTGTCGGACTATGATCATCGTCTTTAAGTGTCTTTACTTGACTTGTGGCCCATTCATACTTTCCTGATGGTGGAAAATGGCTTGAAGTCGCTGTTTCCAAGTCACCTCTTAACCAGTGACTTTGTTTCAAATCAATATCAGGCTTTTTGTCTTTAAGGTTGACTCCTGTTTTAGTCAATTCAGTGACCATTTTCTGCAAACAATTTCCCACATCGTTGTCTGGAGGATAAAGTGAATCATCAATCCACAGCCCAACTCTAAACTCTTTCAGCTTTGACTTTCGCGAATCAGGTAGTTTGATCTTGATAGCTTTACGTTGATAAGAAGGAGGAGCGACGATAACATCCATTGCCAGCTTTAAATCCTCAGCACTTCGTGCAAGTGGACCGGCCACTAATAAATCTAAGTCCACAGGGTAATTTGAATGTTTTGTTTTCCAGGGTTTTTTTCCACCATGCATAGAGACAATGTTATAAGATGGTTTATGTCCATAAACACCACAGAAATGAGCCGGGAGACGAATCGAACCTCCTATATCAGTTCCAATTTCTAATCCAGTTAATCCAGCAGCAAGAGCAGCGGCTGCACCACCGGACGAACCGCCCGGAGTCTTTTCTATGTCCCATGGATTATTCGTTTGACCAAAAACATCATTAAAACTTTGAGTGTCCCCTCCAAAAGCAGGTAAATTGGTTTTGCCAAATATAATAGCACCAGCATCTAAAAGGGACTGTACAACATCAGCGTTTTTAGTTGGTCTGTAGTTTTTAAAATAAGGAAATCCATAAGTGGTTAACATTCCAGCAACTTCAATGCTATCCTTGATCGTCATGGGAAGACCGTGCAATGGCCCCCAAGTCTCACCTCTACTTAGCGCTTCATCAGCTTTTTGAGCTCGTTTTAAAGCACCTTCAAAATCTGTTGTAACAACAGCATTTATTATTGGATCTAAGCGCTTATGTCTATCTATGAAATACTTCAACAATTCAGTTGCACTCGTCTTTTTATTTTTGATTGCCTTGATTAAACTTGTTGCTGAATAACTTCCAAGAGCTGGTATATCACTGGTTTTTGCAAAACTCGTTGCCACCAGGCTACTATTCAATAAGCCCTCAGCAGAAACCATCACACCTGCCGTCAAAAGTTTATTAAACTGCCTTCGTGTCATTGTTTTATCTATCATAATTGCAACCTCCTCAATGAATGCTAACATTGGTTTAAGATCTGAATCCTAATATTATCCTGTTAGTGAAACATGAAAAACCGGATTAAATTTTGAATATCAACGAGGTCTACAAATGTAAAGAACTATCCCGCTGTGATTACATTTTAAGAACTAAACTTGAATGATCCAAAGTCACAACTTGTATCAATGTTGATGATTAAAATAATTATGTATTCGAATAATACCCTTGAGCCAAATGAGAAATACCATGGTGTTTATTTATGGTATTATCAAACAGGAGTCAAACTCCCCTATTTATCGAGCGCTTCTTTCACCAGTTCGGGATTTTCAAAATCCGCTAAAACGTGAGCTATATATTATAAAAACCACTCTGGAAGAATGTCCAAAAATGATGCCTGCGGTTCATATAGTTTAATTTTAATTCA
>Ga0307989_1000073_pt1 | contig 78588 bp, 75 predicted proteins | sample EllFjometagen185_FD_203164 | JGI IMG/M metagenome (GOLD analysis project Ga0307989, IMG submission 203164) | Marine microbial communities from Ellis Fjord, Antarctic Ocean - #185 | ecosystem: Environmental > Aquatic > Marine > Unclassified | place: Southern Ocean | collected 2014-10-08 | reverse complement strand
AAATTAAAATTTTGTCCGTTGAGTTTCGACTCAATTGACGAGACAGAATATGTTCGAAAACATACCCTGCTACTTCTTATTTCTTCTCTATCTACGCTGTCTATCCCGATTCTGATGTCAATGAACTTAAACCTCAATACTAGAGTCTTAATTTTGCTTTTGCAAGTCCAAAATAACAAATTTTGCTTTTTTTTATTGCTTCAGCGAATCTCTAATATTCCCTGAGTATGTCTGACTAACTTTTCGCTGTCAACCTTTATTTCAAGGTAAAACGTTGAAATATTTAATCAACTCAGTTTTGACTGGTGGCGAGGCCAGGAATCGAACCAGGGACACGGGGATTTTCAGTCCCCTGCTCTACCGACTGAGCTACCTCGCCGTCAGTCAAAGATAAAATGTTAGCTTTACATTAAAAACATGTCAAGCATATTTGAGATAAAAAAATATCGAGCAAACAAAACATCCGCTAACTTTCTGATATTTTTTGATGTAACCATCTTTAACCCTGACGGTCATCCCCTTACTGCTCTCTAATGAGGGCCTGAGACTACAAAGGGTGTAAAAGACTGTTAATGAGGGATATTTTACTACTCTGCCCAGCGATTTTCCTTTAGCATCTCATAGACTAGTTGGTCGGTTGCCAGCAGTCTTTTTTCCAAAGAATCGAAAAAGGCATCAGGCATTTTCTCATTGAAAGAGCCGGTTTCAAGCCTGTTACTCAATGAATGCCTGAGGTACCCCGCTTCATCAACAATTCCCATAATAGACCCTTCACGCACCATGGCCAGGCTTTTGTTATCGGGGTTAAAGAAGGAGACGCCCAGGGAACTATATTTCCCCTGCAGTTTAAGAATATCTATGATCGATGCAAAAATGTCTACTTGTGACCAGGTTGTATGAATGGTCGCCGGCTTAAAAATAGCTGGAGCATAGACGATCAAGGGAATATGGAAGCGCTCTTTGAAACTGCCAGCCTGGTAATGGGCAAGGGCATGGTCTGCTGTTATGATGAAGATCGTTTTATCAAACCAGGGCTGTTTTTTGAGCCTCGTTACCAACTGCCCGATGCCCCAGTCTGTATAGTAGACAGTATTCAAGAACCCCTCTTCCTTGTTGGCATCATGGGGAAACTTCTCCAGAAAGGCTGGCAATTTTGGATAAGGGGTATGAGTAGTGCCCGTGACAATATAGGTCAGGAAGGGTTTTTTCACCTGCTCCATTCTATCAGCTGCTTTCATGTAGGTTTCATAATCCCACCCCCAGCGCGCTGCTTTGGGATCTGGATAATCCAACAGAATAGGGATATCCTCCATACCATAAAACTCCTTAAACCCTGCTGACCCGGCAATCGCATCCAGCCGGAATGATCTACGCTTGAGACTTTCAACAAAAATAGTCGCATAGCCGTTTTTTTCTGCCATCCCCCCAAGTTTAGAGTACTTTGCCAGAATACCCACTCCGATCGTCGGCAACCCGATGATGGAGGGAATACCAGTCAGGGTTGCCTGGATTCCCTCGACACTTCTCTGACCATTGGCGTAGAAATTTGTAAATTTCAAGCCCAGTCCTGCCATTCGATCAAGGTTTGGCGTAATTCCCAGGTTTTTACCTGAAAAAGCGTCAATATATTTATAGCTGAGACTCTCCACCAGTATAAAGACAAGGTTATATTGCTCTCCGGAAGTGGGTTGATCGATCTTCTTCTGGAAAGGGAAGGTTGGATTATCAATCTCTCTCCGCTCCTTAACGATGGCCAGTGCTTCGGAAGAGGGGAAAAAATAGTGGTTCACGTCCGATGCTTTCAGCGAAGCCTGGGATATACTGAAGACCCCATTGAGAACCAGGTTGCTGTATGTCGTATTTCCAGAGGCAAAGGCATCGATGATAGCAATGGGTTTATATCCCAGACCGCCACGACCTGCTGTCACCAGGACCAGAAAATAAACGACATAAGTGAGAACTGACCAGATGACGGACCGCGAACGATTCAGCACCAGGCGGCTTAGTTTCTGCCATACATAGATAAGGATTGCAGCGTTGACTATAAAAGCCAGCAGATATGGCAGAAAAACCCCGAAAATCATCCCACCCATGATATTGACATCACCCTCACCGAAAACCAGCAGTTCATGAGCTGTGTGCCGTTTAACATAATCAAAATAGACGATATCTCCGGCCAATACCCCTGTCATCGTCAACAATATCAGAAATATTCCCCAGGTACAGATCCCTTGCCAGATTCGATTTCGAAAGATATTAAATGGCAGAGCGATCAGAAGAAGCGGGATGGAGAAAAATACCGTGATGGATGCAAGATCAAATCGCATCCCTTCGATAAATGCCTTTATCACCTGAAAGCTGCCTAAAGAAGCAAACTGTTCGGGGTATAACAGCAGCAGCGCCAGGCGGGCTAGAAAAAACTCTGTCAGGGCAACAACAAACACAAGAAGTATCTTACTATATATAGAGTATGTACGTGTCGATTTCATTCAGTATATGCCGTATTCGGTCCGGACGTTTCAGGTTTGAGTGAAGCAAAGGCAGCGTGATCTCTTTGAAATTTCTTAATAACAACAATTTACCAAAAAAAAAGTTTTCCTTCTACTGTTTTCACAACTTGCAAAATAGTCTATTGATAGAGCTACAAAGAAAATCAGTACCTCTCGCGCAACCTGACATCAATTACTGAATATCGCAGAAATGAAATTCCGACCCTGTATCGATCTGCATGAAGGTGAAGTCAAGCAGATTGTTGGCGGCACCCTGACAGATGGAGGGGAAAGCCCCGTTGTAAACTACACCAGTGAGCGATGTCCCGATTGGTATGCCAAAAAGTACCATAAGGACGGCCTAATTGGTGGTCACGTCATCCGCCTGGGTGCCGGGAATGACCTGGCAGCTGAAATGGCGCTCTCCGGATGGCCGGGGGGACTGCAGTTGGGAGGCGGTATCAATGCTCAAAATGCGCTGGACTGGTTGGAAAAGGGTGCCGAAAAGGTCATTGTGACCTCCTATGTTTTCAAAGATGGGTTGATTCACGAAGAGCGACTCAGGGAACTGTTCAACACTATCGGTAAAGACCGGCTCGTCTTGGATCTCAGCTGCCGCAAAAGAGATGGCAAATACTGGATTGTGACGGATCGGTGGCAAAAATTCACGACGGTTGAGGTTGAGCCTGCGCAACTTGACTATTTTTCATCGTTTTGCAGTGAATTTCTGATTCATGCGGTGGATGTAGAGGGTAAATCCAGTGGAATCGAGAAAAACCTGGTCCGGCTGTTGGGCGACTGGGCAAAGATTCCGGTGACTTATGCGGGGGGTGTTCACAGTTGGGACGACATTCAGATAATTGATACGCTGGGACGGGGAAAAATCGATTTTACGGTTGGGAGTGCGCTGGACATATTTGGCGGAAATGGGTTGAAATATGCCGATCTGATAAAAACATTCAACAAACAACCAGCATAAAAGGTTATGTTTAAGGTCTCTCTCCTGGAACCGCAAATACCACAGAACACCGGTAACATCGGACGTCTGTGCGCGGCAACCAGCACACCCCTTGATATTGTAGGCAACATCGGCTTCAAGCTCACAGACCGATATCTGAAGCGAGCCGGATTGGACTATTGGGAGTTTCTGGAATGGCGGTATCATGAGGACCAGCAACTATATATGGCTGAGCTCGACCCGAAGAAAATTCACCTGTTCTCTGCCAGGGCGGAGACAACCTACACTGAGAAACGGTTTAAGCCAGGGGACACCTTGATATTCGGCAGTGAAACCCGGGGCATTTCCCAGCGATATCTTAGTCAGTATCCCGAGAGATGCTGCACGATTCCCATGTCAAACCCCAGTGTTAGAAGTCTGAACCTGAGTTCATCTGTCGCCATTGTTCTTTACGAAGCGATTAGGCAGAATCTTTAATCCTGTCAAAACCTTGCACGGCAGCAAACATGATACTTGAAATTCATCCTTTCAGCCCTCAACCAAGACTGATTGACAAAGTCATCGACATTCTCAAGAACGATGGTGTCATTATATATGGCACCGATACAACCTATGCTTTTGGATGCAATATCAAGAGTAAGAAGGCTATGAAGCGGATTTACCAGATTAAGGATATTGACAAGAAAAAACCCCTGACATTTATCTGTAGCAACACACAGCAGTTTCAACAATATACAAAGGGAATCCCCACCCCTGTTTTTCGAAAAATCAAGTCTATTGTACCCGGACCTTATACGTTTATATTTGAAGCTTCCAAAATGGTTCCGAAGACGATGCTTTCCCCAAGAGCGACCATCGGGGTCAAAATGCCGGAGGCGCCCATAGCGACTGCCCTGGCTGAAAGTATGGAACAACCGGTTTTGAGCAGCAGCCTGCCCGGGGATGAGAACGGATTTCAAAATCCGTATGACATTGATGAAGAGTATGGAAAGCGCGTTGATTGTATCATAGATTGCGGGGACATCTTTGTTTCCCGATCTGCCATCATCGATTTTTCAGTCTCACCTGCTGAAATTATCCGACAGGGAGACGCGGACCTGAACTGGATCGATAACTGAGCCCTGAAACCGGTATGGGTTTCCGGTGTTAAAGCTTCCCTTCGCAGTACAACAGATTATCCTTCTTACTGATAAAGCGGTTCAACTCTTTTGTTAAAAACGCAATACTTCTTTGAGCCGATTTCTTCTCCCAGTCCTCTCCCGGCAGCAGATGCAAAATCAGGTAAAGCGCCTCGAAAAAGACTTTGGCGGTCTTTCCTGAAAAACCGATATCATTGTAGATTTTTGTCTGTCCGTTGTGCTTGACAATACGGCTGGCGGCCTTGCCCTCTTTCTTTGTTTTTCCTTCGGCAAAGAGAACGACATACGGAAAAATCGATTTTTCATCGATTACCGGCAGCTTCGGATTCCGGATATGGGTCAGGCCGATGCAGATCAGGTAGTGATCAAATTGGTATGCGGCGTAGTACTCCCTGATTTGACGCTGATTTTCATAGGTCACCTCCTTGACCTTGTCGTCCTGTGCCAGTTTTTTAAACAGAAGCTTGAACACCGACAGAAACTGGACCATCAACCCCTCATCATTTCGAAACAGACGGGTATTGTGCCCGAAGTCCTTAAACGTGGCTCCTTCGTGCTCTCCCCGAAAGGAGATGATATTGGTCTCCACCAATTGGAAGGACTGGGTCATCTGGGAAAACGCATCGAGATTTTTTGACTGAAACCCGTCTGCAGGACCGTTCAGGGCCGTATCATCCAACAGCGATGTGGTAACGGTTTCATCCCGGGTTTTTTCCTCCTCAACAAACCCCTCGAATGACCGTTTGACCTGGGCAAACGCCTTGATAAAAGGCTCAGTAGTGGCAAACAGGCCTTTTTCGACCAGGGCAATAAAACCGGTCCAGACGTTTTTCAGGATAGATGTAACCGAAAATTTCTGGACATCCTGGAATTCGTTTCCAAAGTTCTTTTTGGAAATGTGCTGCAAACTCACTCGCAACCTGCCGATCATTCGATAGATGATGCTGGGAGAGAGGCTGTCAATAAACTGCCGGCACATGGCCTGTGTTTCGTCTGCATCAAATGTCTTTTTATCGATCATTCGATCAATGAGCCCATCCGGAGGCTGCAATTGCTCGTTAGCGATGAGACAGCCGGCCAGAATTTTACTGACATCAATCGGATCCACCCCTTTAAAGCGGCCCTCCTCCGTTAATCCCGCCAGAAAATGCTTATAGAACTGATCCCGCTTGAGTGAATAGGTATAGAGGCTTTCGTGTGACTGAATCGCAACGATAAAATCAAGAACGATCTCCCGGATCTTATCTTCATCATCAATCATCTCCTGGTAGGCAAACTCACCCTCTGCCTTGAGCTTCTCATTAAACTTGAAGGATATTGGATCAAACGCGGTTGACATGAAAGCCAGGGTCGGGACCCCGGCGGCAACCTGTTTGAGAAAATCCTTCTTGAACAGGCGAATGGCGATGCGGGAAATGTCAGAGATAAAGACATAAAGCCCACCACGATCAATATGAACACTTTTCGTATCAAAAATCTCATCGCAGGCAACCAGGGTTTCGACATTTTTCTGAATACTGAAAAATGTCGGAAACACAAATTCGCTGATCGCTTTACGCTGGTCTTCACCACCCAGTGTGATAAGTGCCGGAATCAGTTTTCCAATACCGATCTTGCTACTGAAAAAATTGATCGTTTCAAGAATATAAAACCGTCGCCTCGGATCAAGCGCATTGATGTCACCCTGCATTTCCTTGAGCGAGTTGAAAACCTGACTGATCACCTCTTCCGATACACCGGCCCCCTGCCCATCAGCAAAAAGAAGTTCCACCGCTTCATCAGGCAGTGTGGGTGAGCGCTGAATCACTTCCTTAAGGGACATATTTCGGCGCTTATTGTCCTTCAGCAGTTCCAACTGCTTGATTCGATGATGTTGGACGAACTGGTCAACCTGAGTTTTGAACGTTTTCTCGTCAACCTTCACCGCTTCTGCTGTTTTTTCTTCCTCGGACATCCGGGGGACTCCTGCTATTGATTCAAAACGGCTCATGGGCTCCACAAGGACATCAATCAACCCGCGGAATGCAACCGACAATTTGTTAGCACCAACTTTACCCTGTGCGTAACGGCACTCTAGCATTTAATCGCCAATAAACACAAGGAACCCCTGAAATTCAGAGGTCCATCAGGCGCTATCTGGTTGATGAACTTCCGGGGAAATAGTAGAATAAGCAGATCAGGTGGAGTAGACGGTTTACCATTACCAGCAGCGGCAGGAAATGAAACTCCCGATAATCTCAGAAGTCTCAATTATTCAACCTCAACATCAATTCAAATATTCCGTGCTTTATCAAAACGAAAAGATTTTTCGGTATCGGTACGATTATGATACCAAGTTGCTTCAGGATTTTATTCGAGAGCGGTACTTCAAAAACGAGGACTCTGAACAACTGGAAAAGGTTCTGTCGACCCGTGTGCAGTTAAATGGGGAATCTGTTGACAGGCAGACCATGCTGCAACAGGGAGACTGGATCGAATATCTCCACTTGAGAAGTGACGAGGATCAACTGGATCTCGATCTGCCGATTCTGTTCGAAGATGACTGGCTACTCGCCATCTCAAAACCGGATTTTTTGCCAGTGATTCCCAACACCAGTTTTTATTTCAACTCACTGGCCATCATGATCAAGGAGAAGTACAACAATGATGAGATCAGTCCCGTTCACCGTCTGGACATTGAAACCAGTGGGGTTCTGCTGTTCGGGAAAAACCGCAACGCCTGCAGTAAAGTCCAGCGGTTGTTTCGACTGCGTGAAGTTGAGAAGCGTTATCAGGCAGTTGCTTTCGAGCAACCCACTCTTGGATCGATAACGGGAAACCTTGTTCCCGATCGGAACTCAAAAATCTATACAAAACTGATGCTGGACACAGCAGACACCAATGGCAGCCAGACGATCATAGAAGCCTGCGAGCCCTGGGGGCCTTACTTTCGTATCTGGATAAAACCAGTAAGCGGGAAAACCAACCAGATCAGGGCCCACCTGGCTGCGATCAACTGTCCCATCGTAGGGGATAAAAAATACTACCCGGATGAAGACGTATTTCTTGACTGGTTCGAGCACCGCAACATTAATCGCCTCATCGACCGGCTAAAACTAACACGACAGGCCCTGCACTGTGAATCAATGACATTCATCCACCCCTTTACTGAAAAAGAGATTCACTTACAGGACCGAACCCCGCACTGGCTTGAAAAAATAGGGGTTCTTGTTGAAGACACCATCTAAATAATTAATTTATTCAGCATATTTTAAATAGGACCTCCATGAAACAAATCGTCATCCGATACTCAGAAGTCGGGCTAAAGGGCAACAATCGGCATTGGTTTGAGAACCTGCTGATGCGAAACATCAAGGCGCATCTCTCTGCCCTGGGCGGTTGTCAAATCAGTAAGATCCACGGGCGCATTATCCTGCAGATCGAAGGGGAACTGCAACCAGTCATTGCAGCTTTACAGCACATCCCTGGCATCGCCAATTTCAGTGTCACGGTTGCGGCTGACCACAGCATAGACACACTCGCAGCCGAGTCTCTGGCCCTCATCCGGAAATTCCTCGAGAGCAACCGTCAAACGTCAGCTACGTTTAAGATGATTGCACGAAGGAGCGACAAGAGTTTTCCCATGAATTCCATGCAGCTTTCAGCTGAGTTAGGCGGCCGGATACTGGAAGAGATCCCGGAACTTAAGGTGGACCTGCATCATCCGCAAATCGAAGTTGGCATTGAGATCTGGCCGAAAAACCGCTCTATCCTTTACCTGGACAAAACCCCCGGACAGGGAGGGCTTCCCTCCGGATCTGCCGGAAAGGTACTTTCATTGATCAGTGGTGGTATCGACAGCCCTGTTGCCAGTTGGTTCATGATGAAGCGGGGTTGCACACCTGTTTATCTGCATTTCCACTCATTTCCGTTCGTTGGAGAGCAGAGCCGGCAGAAGGTTATTGATCTGGTGACACACCTCAGCAGATATCAGCCGGAATCAACCCTGGTGATCGTCCCCTTTTCAGACATCCAGAAAGAGATCAAGGTTAAATGCTCAGAAAAAAACCGAACGATTTTGTATCGACGCATGATGTACCACATCGGAGAAAGACTGCGTGAGCGATACAAGGCGTTAGCATTTGTAACCGGAGAAGCGGTGGGACAGGTCGCTTCACAGACACTTGAAAATCTGAACTGCACAGCAGCTGTTACAACCGTACCCGTTCTAAGGCCTCTGATCGGGATGGAAAAAGCTGAGATTATCAACTGGGCCAAAAAAATCGGTACTTACAATATCAGCATCCAGCCCTTTCCTGATTGCTGTACCGTTTTTCAACCCAGAAAACCAGAGATCCATGGGCAAGTTCACTCCATGGAAGTAGATGAAGCAAAACTCGACGTAGAGAAACTGATTGCTGATACCATTGAAAATATTGAGATTCTTACCTTTAAAACCCAGATCCAGGAGAAGTTCTGGACCTGAACACTAGATATCGTCACCCCTCCTGTCTATTTAATCCACAGGACCTATTCAAGAAACTAAACTGGAAACGGATTTCCTGATCACAAAAATGGTTGATAAAGAGATAAGACTGCCCATAAGCAATGATCCCTTCGGTATTTTCAATATTGAACTGACAAACCGATGTCCCATGAGCTGCGTGATGTGCCCCCGCACAAACAATATGACCCGTGAACAGGGGGACATGAATTTCGATCTGTTCAAGCGGATCATCAATGAACTTGTCAATGAAAACAAGGACTATATCAACCACCAACCGGTCTGGTTGCACCATTTCGGGGAGAGCTTGCTGCACCGGGAATTTGACACTTTCATCCGGTACGCGGTTCAAAAAGAGATCGTCACCTGCCTCTCAGTTAATCCCCTGATGCTGACCGAGCCGGTTTCAAGAGCGCTGCTGGAATCAAAACCCGATATTCTTTATATCTCGCTGGATGGGCACGACAACGAATCCTTTGAAAAAATCAGGGGGGTTAAAAAAGCCTACCAGCGATCACTGGACAACCTGAACGGTTTTCTGAGGTTGAAACAGGAACTGCAAAGCAACTGTCGAACGGTACTCTCCATGATAGATTTCGGGCTGAATCGAGAGAGCATTGATCAGACGCGTTCCTATTGGGAATCACAGCCAGGGGTTGATGAGTTCCTGATGAAAAGCTTCAGCACCTGGGACGGTAGCGCAGGCGATATCAACCAGCTTGAAGACAAAAGCAAAGAAGGGTCAGCCACTCGATCAAATTGGGTTGAATGCAACTTCCCCTGGGAGCGGATGACCATTCTGTGGGATGGAGAGGTGGTTCCTTGCTGCAATGATTACAATGAACTACCCCGCCGCAAGCGGACGGGGTATCCTGAGAAGCGTGGAAACGCCCCAAGGGGCGGGGTATTAAACCCAATGCTTCGCAATAAAAAACTCAGCCTCGGAAACGTCAATGACCGGAGTCTGTCAGAGATATGGAACGGACCGCAGATGAAGCAGCTCCGGGAGGAGTTTATCAACAATCACGTCGTCAACCCTCTCTGCTGTCATTGCGAAAAGCTGCGGCTGCCGAGAGATCAATGGGATTGGTAAGATGATTATTCACTGTATTGGCGACAGTCACGCCAATTTTTTCAGCGGATCAGATGAGATACAACCGGAATGGCCGGCCCCAGGCATTAAAAACAGGTTGCCATTTTTTCGTTCCTATCGGATTGGACCGGTCCTGGCTTATAAACTGCGTGAGTATGGCACGACGACCATGGGTCGGGAAAAACTGGAAAACCTGCTGAGTGGTCTGGACACGGGCAGCTATGTGATGTTCTGTTTTGGTGAGATTGACTGTAGGGCGCATATCGTACGTCAGTCCCAAAAGCAGGGACGCCCTCCGGAAGCCGTTGTCCAGGAAGTGGTAGAGCGATACTTCTCCATAATCCTGGAAACCCGTCGTTCCGGTTTTGAACCCCTGATCTGGAACGTCATTCCCAGCGCCCCTACCAAAATCAACGACCGGATTACCGTACCGCCACAGTATCTCTTTCATGGCTCGTGCGAGGAACGAAATCGCATTACCCGCGTTTTCAACCGAGAGCTGAAGCAAAAAGCTGATAAGGCCAGTATCCGGTTTCTTGATATATTCGATGAACTCCTGCTGGCAGACGGATCCGTTGACAGATCGTACTTTTCCGACGAGATTCACCTTTCCCAAAAGGCCATGCCGCTGGTCCTGGAAGCCCTGAACAGGCAGTTCGAGGATAACAGATTCAGCGACACCTCATCCGAAGATCTGGTTTATTTTTCAACCGTTGCCTGAAGTCTGCTAAGCGCTGGCTTTCTGCTTTTCCGCCTGGAGTTTTTTCAACTCTTCCCAGAGTGCTTCCGTCTGTTTACGGGTATCTTCCAGGGAGTTTTCGTTGTTGATCACATAATCTCCATACCCTGCTTTTTCATCAATAGGGATCTGGGTACTCAGGATGGTGATGGCCTCATCCTCCGAAATTCCATCCCGTGCAGCCAGGCGTTTGATCTGGGTCTCACCCGTGGTTGTCACAATCACCAGCTTATGGAAGAGGTACTGTAAGCTGAGTTCGACCATCAGGGGGATCACAACCTGAACAATGGCATTCGGATCATTTGAGGTGATTTCCATCAGCTGTGCAACAAACTCCTCCTGAATTCTTGGATGAATGAAACTCTCCAGTTTCTTTCGTTTTTCCAGGTCCTTAAACACAATATCGGACATGGCCTGACGATCCAGGGTACGGTCCTCCAGCAGTATCTGTTCTCCGAAAAAGGCTACAATATCATTCCAGGCAGGTCTGTCCGGTTCCACTACCACACGAGCCAGGACATCAAAATCGATAATCGGGGCCCCCATTTCCTCCAGCATACTGGCAACCGTGCTTTTACCTGTGCCAATACTTCCGGTTACCCCGAGGAGTATACGATTGTCTGTACCCCGAATAAAATCAAGTTGAGCGATACTGCCATATGAACCCGGGTAGTTGACAGTCAGGTCTTTTTCCGCACCGGCATAGCTGATGGGATACCGTATTCCACGACGATACAGCGCTTCCAAACCACGCAGGGCCTTTTCCATATGATCCACCGGAATCGCCATGATCATCTCATCATCCTGGGCGTGTCCGTACCGTCGCTCCCCGTAGCACGGAATCGTCATGGCCGGCTTGCCGGTCAGATAACAGCGGGCTATGGCGTCAGAGCAGGAAGACTCACCCACACAGAAAAACTGCATCACTTCGTAGTCTTCAAACTGCAATGCATTGATCAGCAGCATCATCTGGGCCGGATTAGCATAGATCAGGACAATATCAGGCTCGAACGGGTTGTAAACCAGCGGTGCCATGGCAACCGCTTCATACTTCCCTGCCGGAAGACGGGGAACGCCCTCTTCATAACGCTTGCCCTCCTCGCGGTTTCGGGTCCAGACAATACTGCGAAAAGTCCCGTCCATAAACGGCTCTTCTGCAAGCTCAGTCAGCCCGATAATGGACGGACACATGTCCCCCATAAAGTCCTCAAGATCTGCACCCACTGTCCAGTCAAAACTTCGGACCTGGGTGATCAACTGGCACATACTGACTTTTTCCGTAGGCCTTCGAATAAAGAGTATATCGTCGAGCATCTCTTTTTTCTCCAGCATCTTGAAAGCGACCGGGAAAGATTTGAGCCTCATGAGGAGTTCCATCCTGCGGACCAGTTTCTCCCAATTTATCTTTGTTTCCATACAAATACCTCATCATTGAGTGAAATTTCATAGGTAGAAATAAGATCATTTTCTACTGAATAATACCATTCTCCTTCAATTCACTGATCTCTTCCTCAGAGAAATCCATTTCTCTCAAAACCTGATCAGTATGCTCTCCCAGTTTCGGTGCCGCGGAGCGTATTCCGGCTGAAAACGTGCTGAATTCAATCGGGTAACCTGGCACCTTGATGCTTCCGAACTCGGGATGATCAAAATCCACCACGTAGTCATTGGCTATAGCCTGAGGATCTTCCGGGACGTCATGGATTTTCTGAACCGGGCTGAACATCAGCCCCGCCTCCAGAAAAATATCCGCCCATTCCGCCTGGGTCTTCTGTTTGAAGACCTCATCAAAAATGGCAACCAATTCCTCAGAGTTCTCGCTCCTGCGTTCATCATCCACAAATCGCGGGTCATCAACAAGTGAATTCTGATCTGTCGCTTCGCAAAAGATCCGCCAGTACTTGGCTTCGGGGTGGTGTGTTCCCACAATCCACTTCCCATCCTTACAGACAAAGTTGTTTCGCAAGGGGGAGTTCTTGGTCCTGACCCAGGCAAAATCCTTAACAGAGCGATTCAGATTGGACAGCAGAAGGTTCGCATGAGTCAACCACAAAGCCGTACTGTAAAGTGAGTTATGAACCTCCTGGCCAATCCCGTCACGCTCGCGAATATAAAGAGCTGTCATAATGGCATGACTGTTGGTAATAGCCGTTGCCTGATCCAGAATCGCCAGTTGGATCGGAGCAGGCCCATCAGCGTCCGTCAGAAACATCATGCCTGACCGTGCTTGACCGAGGGGATCATATGCGCCAAGGTCTGAAGCCGCACCTTTTTTACCATATCCCGACACACTGGAGTAGATGATTTTGGGATTGACCTCCCTGATGGACTCATAATCGATTCCCAGTTTGGGTTTTGTACTCTGCCTCAGATTCGTCAGAAACACATCCGCCTTTTTGATCAGGCGATGAAAAACCGCTTTTCCCTTTTCAGACTTGATATCAAGATAGATTCCCTTCTTATTACGATTGGAAAATTCAAACATGGGATTTCCACCATCCTTCAGCGCATAGTTCTGCTTTCCAAGCCGGGACCAGTGCCGTATAGGATCACCGATACCCCCTTCCACCTTAATCACTTCCGCTCCCAGATCGCCCAAAATGGCGCCACATCCGGGCCCCGCATGAAAAACAGCGTATTCGACCACCTTGATTCCTGCCAGTGGACCTGGTTTGTTAATCACATCCTTACTATTTCGTCTCATTCAATCCCTTGCTCAGAAACGACAAAACCGTATAAAGCCACTTGGTAGCTTAATACGGCCTCATCCACATCATCAATATGGAAAGGTCCAGCCCTGACAAGCTGTCAGTTTGCTTTCCGGTATTCCCAATACCTGTCTATTCACTGCATTTCCAAAGTCGGAGGAAACAGATCAGTTACCCCACAAACTATCACAGTATCAGCTTGGAGATAATCTCCTTCATGATCTCTGTTGTTCCACCACCGATGGACAGGATTCGATTATCTCGATAAAGCCTTTCCACCAGGTACTCCCTGATAAAACCATACCCACCGAATATCTGTGTCGCGTCATATGTAACCTTGTCACTGACACTGCAGGCAAAATTCTTGGCCATGGAGACCTCCTTGACCTGGTTCACACCGGCTCCCATCTTTGCAGCAACCCGGTAGGTGAATTCACGGCTGGCCTCGGTCATGGTTGCCATATCAGCGAGTTTATGGCGGATTACCTGGAAACCGCTCAGGGATTTTCCAAAAGCCTCCCGCTCCTTAACATAATTCAGACACTCTTCCAGGCACATCTGGGAGGTCATATTTGCCATGACGCACAACTGAAGTCGTTCAGACTGAAAGTTCTCCATGATATAGTAAAACCCCTTGTTCTCTTCACCAATCAGGTTTTCAACCGGCACTTTCATATTGTCAAAAAACAGCTCAGCTGTATCCGACGCCCGCCAACCGGTTTTTTTCAACTTTTTGGCCACATTGAATCCGGGCGTGTCCGTTTCAACTACCAGGAAGCTGATCCCGTGCGCACCCTCTCCGCCGGTCCTCACCGCACAGGTAACCTGGTCTGCCCGGGTAGCACTGGTAATAAAGGTTTTGCTACCGTTAACGACATAATGATCCCCGTCTCTTTCTGCCGTCGTTTTCAAACCAGCTACATCAGATCCCCCGCTGGGCTCGGTAATACCCAAGGCTGCTATCCTGTCACCTTCAAGAACCGGTTTCAAGAATTTTTCCTTTTGGGCCTCTGTACCATGGTTCAGGATAGGGGGCATTGCTATATGCATGGACCCAAGACTGGCCACCAGCCCCATCGATCCACAGCGGCAGAGCTCTTCCGCTGCCGCCAGCTGCATAAAAATATCACCCGGAGTTCCACCAACCTCTTCCGGAAACCCGATGGAGTGAAATCCGACCTCCCCGACCTTTTTATACAGCTCAACCGGAAACGTTTCCTCTTCTTCCCAGTCATCAACAAAGGGTTTGATCTCTTTTTTAACAAAGTCCTTAACAGCCCGTCTTACCGCTTCGTGCTCCTTGCCAAAATACTCGTGGTACTCAGTTTTTATCAGCCCTTCCGTAGTCATCTTTTCTCCTGCTCAGTTAAACCAATATTCTGCAATTGATTCTCCGAAAATAATTCAATTAAAAATGGTAACAATGTTATGTCATCACTCGTCTTTTTTAAGCTCGATTGAGGTGTGGTTCAGCCAAAGTTAAGCGACAGCATTGAGGAGGAGCCACATCTCAACCGAGCTGAATAGCTGGCTAACATGCGCCCCCGTATTTACCTTCTACATCCCTTCCAGTTTTGAAATCACGTCGCACATCACCTCGCTGGCACCACCACCGATGGCTGTCAGCCTGGAATCCCTGAAGGTACGTGATATCTGAGCCTCGTTCATAAAGCCCCACCCTCCGTACATTTGCAGGCAACCGCCAGAAATTTTATTCGCCAGCTCACCAGCCAGCAATTTACCCATGGAGATCTCTTTGGTCGCATCCATGCCTGCCTGCTTCATGCGAACTATGTGGTAGGTCAGCTGCTTCATTGCCTCCAGTTCAGTCAGCCATCCCACCAGTCGATGTTTCAGGACCTGTTTGGCAATCAGCGGTTTTCCAAAAACCACTCTTTCTTTCAGATATTCAATGGTCTTTTCGATGGTTGCACGCATGGTAATATAGGTGCTGGGCAGGGTAAAAAACCGCTCATGCTGGAACTGCTTCATTTGATAAATAAAGCCCTCACCTTCTTCACCGATCAGGTTTTCCACAGGAACCTTCATGTTATCAAAAAACAGTTCCGCCGTATCACTACTCCTCATCCCCATTTTGTCCAGCTTCTTGCTCACCTGAAATCCCGGCAGATTGGTGGGAACCACAAAAAGACCAAAGCAGTGATAGCCAGGTTCGTCGCTGGTGCGAGCCAGCAGGGTCAGGAAATCGGCTTGGGTGCCATTGGTAATAAATGTTTTTGATCCGTTGATCACGTAAACATCCCCTTCTCTTACGGCTGTGGTTTTCAAGGAGGCCACATCAGATCCGGCATCAGGCTCAGTTACCGCAATTGAACCAACCATATCCCCTGCAATGGCCGGTCTCAGGAAGGTCTCTTTCAGATACTCACTACCGAATTCCGCAATGGCCGGAGTCGCCATATTGGTCTGAACCCCAATCGCCATTGGGATACCGCCACAATTGATCAGCCCCAGTTCCTCCAGGAAAACCAGCTCGTACCAGTAATCGAGCCCCAATCCACCATACTTGGGGTCATACCGAATACCCAGAAAGCCAAGATCACCCAATTTCTTAAAAATTTCATGCAGGGGGGGGGTCCCGCTCTCTTCCCACTCATCAACGTAAGGGTTGATCTCTTTTTTGACAAAATCCCGCACTGCACGCCTTACCTGTTCATGCTCCTTTGTAAAATATAGATCCTTGGCCATCGGTATCCTCCAATAATGAGTTATTTATGATTCGTTCGTCTCTTTTTCAATGTCCACCAGAATCTGTCCTGGGCTGACATTGTCTCCTTCAGCAGCATTAATACCGGTCACAAGACCGGCATGCGGTGCGGTGAGGGTCACCTCCATTTTCATGGCGGACAGGATCACTACCTTCTGTCCCTCTTCAACCACATCACCATCCTTCACCAGCACAGACACCACAACTGACGGTGTCAGTGGGGTAACTTCTGTCGGCTTGTTACCAACCCCTTTCTTCCGGGACGGCTTGCGCTCCAGCTCATCGGCATCCTGAACCTGATACTCCCTGCCATTGATCATCACCGTTTTGCCGTCCGGTCCATCGTTCACAAAAACATTATATCCCCTGCCATCAACCGACAGGTGGAGATGGTGCTCTGAAACCGCTGTGCACCGTATTTTCTGTTCAACACCACCCGTCACTGCTGTGAAACCATTTTCTCCGTTCAGTTCCACCATGACCTGCACTGTTTCGTCTTCGATCTGTAATTTGTAGTCCAAAGCATTGACTCCTTATATATGTTATAGTCGCCAGTTACCAAGTGTCATAAACGGGGTTACCGTTTCCGGTTTCAGCTGGTCGGTTGACTGTCTTTTTCCTGCTCCCAGCAAATCATCCGCAATAAACGCAAGTCTCGCTATATCGGCTTCCGGCAGCTCCGGTTGCCAATCCGAAAAGTGTGCCTCGATAAAATCCGTGTAAACCGCCCCGCTTCGGAACGGTTCCGACTGCAGCACATCCATCAGAAAGGAAATGGGCGTTTTGATACCCATCAGTACAGTATCCTGCAGCGATTTTATCATTCGCTGCAGTGCTGCTTCCCGGTTTTCGGCATGCACCACCAGCTTGGAAAGAATCGGATCATAGTTGACCGGCACCTCAAAACCGCTGTAGACACCACAATCATTCCGGATTCCAGGACCAGCCGGCTCTTTCATGTAGACGATTTTCCCGGGAGAGGGGAAAAAATCATTTTGCGGGTCTTCTGCATAAATCCGGCATTCAATCGCGTGCCCCCTGCCTTCAATAGCTTCCTGCTTAAGTGACAACGGGCTACCGGCTGCTATCTCCAACTGTTGGCGAACCAGGTCGATTCCGGTGATCATCTCTGTCACGGGGTGCTCAACCTGAAGACGGGTATTGACTTCGAGGAAGTAAAATTTCTTCTCCTCATCCAGTAAAAATTCAACAGTCCCTGCATTGACATATCCGGAGGCTTTCGCGGCAGCAACTGCCGCCTTTCCCATCTCATCCCTCAATTCCGGTGTCAGAGCCGGGGATGGGGTCTCCTCGATGATCTTCTGGTGACGCCTCTGGACCGAACACTCTCTCTCCAGAACATGAATGGCGTTACCATGGGCATCTGCGAGAATCTGAAACTCAATGTGTTTGGCCTTTTCAAAGAATTTTTCCAGGTAGATGGTCCCATCCCCGAATGCCGACAATGCCTCCCTTGAGGCCGACTCACAGGAATCTGCGATATCATCAGCCGATTGCACAACCCGAATTCCTTTTCCACCGCCACCGGCAGAGGCCTTGATTAAAACCGGGTAACCAATGTCATCTGCAGCTCGGCGAATCGTTTCCGGGTCTGTTGCGGATTGTGTCATACCGGGAATAACCGGAACTCCCCCCTTTACCATTATCTGTCGAGCAGTAATCTTGTCCCCCAGGTCTCGAATAACCTGGGATGGCGGCCCGATAAAGACAATCCCTTCCTGTTCACAGCGGGCTGCAAATTCAGCATTTTCTGCCAGAAAGCCATATCCCGGGTGTATTGCTTCAGCACCGGTGTCTTTTGCTGCCTGAACTATTTTATCGATGTTCAGATAACTCTGAGCCGGTTCAGCCTCCCCCAGACAAACCGCTTCATCAGCTTCCAGAACATGAAAAGCCGCTTCGTCCACATCGGAATAAACAGCTACAGTCCGAATATCCAATTCCCTGCAGGTATTCAACACCCGTCTGGCGATCTCACCCCTGTTTGCAATTAATATTTTTTTAAACATCTGATCGGATTCCCCATGAAAAATAGAAAAATAAAAAACGGTTCACCACTAAGGGTCGGCTCAAAAATTACTTGGCATTATGCGGGCAAAATGTCCGGTCTTTATAGGACTTTTGTGGACAGCTTATGCCAATTTTTTTTTACGATCCCTAGGACACTTTCCTCAGGCATGCCTCCAAGAATCGTTTGAAAAACCGCCCTTACATTCTGAAAACACCATGCCCATGCACATCATCCCTGATGGGTGCATTCAGAGACGCGGAAATGGCCAACCCCAGCACATCTCTTGATTTTGCCGGATCAATTATACCGTCATCCCATAAATTGGCTGTGCTGTAATAGGCATTTCCATCCTTAAGCGCATTAGCCATGACCGGGTCTTTTAAAAAACTGATCTCCTCTTCAGTCAAAGGTGGTTTTCCCAGCCTGGCATTTTGATCATTGGTAATAGATACCAGCACACCTGCAGCCTGCTCGCCACCCATGACGCCGATCTGCGCATTTGGCCACATCCAGAGAAACCTGGGGGAATAGGCCCTGCCACACATGGCATAGTTTCCCGCCCCGAAAGAGGCCCCTACAATCATGGTGAATTTGGGCACTGATGCAGTGGCAACCGCATTAACCATTTTGTGACCATTCTTGGTGATGCCACCCTGTTCATAAGCCTTTCCAATCATGAAACCGGTAATATTCTGCATGAAAAGCAGAGGGATACCTCGTTTATCACACAGCTGGATAAACTGTGTTGCCTTCAAGGCACTGTCAGAAAAGAGAATCCCATTATTCGCCAGGATCCCAACCGGATAACCGTGAATATTGGCCCAACCGCACACCAGAGTGGTTCCGAACAACTCCTTGAACTCCAGAAATTCGCTTCGATCCACCATGCGGGCAATGACTTCCCGGATATCATACGGTTTGCTCAGGTCCGGGCTGACAATCCCATAAAGTTCTTTCGGATCGTAGATAGGCGGCGCCGGATCGGACATGCTTAACTCCGATTTTCGATTGTCGGGTAGGTTTTTCACAATTTTCCGGATGATCGAGATGGCATCAACATCATCCTCGGCAATATAGTCCGATACTCCGGACTCCATGCAATGAACATTCGGTCCGCCCAACTCATCAGCGGTCACCTCTTCTCCCGTTGCGGCCTTGACCAATGGCGGACCTCCCAGAAAAATGGCACCGTGACCCTTGACGTGAACAATTTCATCACACATGGCCACACCATAAGCCCCGCCAGCCGTGCACATTCCCATCACCGCTGCAATCTGTGGAATTCCCATTTTCGACAACATTGCCTGATTGTAAAAGGCCCGGCCTCCATCCCAAAGGTCCGGAAAAATCTCAGATTGCAAAGGCAGGTACGCACCGGCAGAGTCGATCAGGTTGATGCTCGGCAACCGGTTCTCCATCGCAATCGCCTGGCAGCGCAACCCCTTTTTCACACTAAGTGGATAGGCCGATCCCCCCTTGATAGTCGCATCATTAATGGTGATCAACGCCTCTTTTCCTTCCACCTTACCAATTCCAGCTATCAGACCCGCCTTGTGAATCTTCCCATCATACATCCCGCGGGCCGTTAGAGGAGAAATTTCCAGAAATGGGCTGTTTTTATCCAGCAGCAGTTCAAGTTTTTTCAATGCCGGTATTTTTCCGGACTCCTTCTCCCTCTGAATCGCTTTGTCCGACCGTTCTTTGGCCGCTCTGTGCAACTCCCCTTTCAGTTCAGCGACCAGGCCCTCCATGTCCTGATAATTTTTTTGATACGCTTCCGAATTCTTGTCGATCCTCGTTTCGATCACATCCATTATCTGCCTCGTTTTTGACTTGATTCAATCTGGTTGTTCTCTCAGTTTATTAAGCTTTCAGACCTGCTAATGGCACATGCTCCTGATACCCCCGATCAGAAATGAGACCGCATCATCTCCAATCGATTTCAAATCCTTTGAGCGATCATTGGACAGAAGAAAGTGGGAAGCAATGCATTCATAAATTCCGATGATGCTGACAGCAATCACCTCTATGGAATCCGGTGACGGGAATGTAAACCCCATATTATCACTGGCACGCTGCAACGCTCCCAGGACATCACCAATAACCTTTTGTTGATATTGATGGCGATGTTCTGCCAATGCCGGACTTTGACCGATCGTTTCCCGATACAGAATCGCCAGTTTATCAGGGTAAAGACCACAGAATTTATCGAAGAAGAGATGCCCGGCCCGCTCAATACCATCAAGCGACGCCTCTGACTTCTTGAATTCAGCACCAATCATGGACCGAAACAGATAGCTGATCTCGTCAAAAAGTTGTATCAGCAGATCCTCTTTGTTCTTGAAATAAAAATAGACCGTTCCAACAGACACCTCGGCCAGGTCGGCAATCTGATTAATACTGGTCTGGTGATACCCCTCTTTGGCAAAAAGAGATTCCGCCGCCCGAAGGATTGTCTGATACCGCTCCTCGCGCTCACGTTGACGCCTGACAGCGCTTCTGGTCATTCCTTTTCCTTTCTCCGCTTTCATATCTCCTGCTCTGCTTGCATATCAATCTACTTTTAATAGCCTATTCCACTAAAAAATAGATACTTTCAAAAGTGGAACCGCCTGGCTGTGAGTATTATTTTATTCAAGTCTTGAATGTAGATTTTTTTTTGAATCTAATTCATTATTTGAACAAAACACTATTATCCCAGAATTCAACTGTCAAGTTGAATCAACCGATTTACATGAAAAAACCCCTGGACAGGGAGGATGAAAATTCGGGGGACCTGATCAACATACCGGTGGCTGTTTTCATCATCGGTGTTATCCCCTCAGAGAGTTCGGAATTGCGGGTCTCGCGCATTCAGTGTGGGAATGACGGAACATGGAATTGCCGGCAGAGCCAGTTAAACTTGACCGTGCCCTGAGGGCACGGTTTTTTTAGGTTGAAACGATATAGAAACAATGAGGCCTGTGATTCTATTCTCCCTTATATTCAGGGTCCCGTTTCTCCTTAAAGGCTCGCGGTCCCTCCTGGGCATCCTTGGTAATAAAAACCGGCATGGCTATTTCCAATTCCTTGGCCAACGCTTCCTTAATCGGAACACCCATGTTTGCCTGTACTGCCTGCTTTATTGCCGTAACGGCAATGGGACCGTTTTTGACGATTTGTGTTGCTGTCTTTTCCGCTTCCGCCAATACCTGATCCCGCGGAACAACCCGGTTGATAAAGCCAAACGCCAGTGCTTCCTCTGCTGTGATCAATTCACCTGTCAGCAGCATTTCCATCGCTCTGGCATAGGGAAATTGACGTGGTAGATGCACAGAGGATCCCCCCATGGGAAAAATCGCCCACTTCACCTCCTGCAACCCGAATTTAGCCTCTGGACAGGCGATTCGAACATCAGTGGCATAAAGGAATTCAAGTCCCCCGGCGATGGCATGCCCGTTTATGGCTGCCACAACCGGTTTGGTCATCGTGAAATCTCTCAAAATAGCTTCGTTCATCAATTCCGGATGCTGTTGAACCTGTCGGTCCGCATCACTCTCGGCCTTCCTGGCTCCGGTCATCAGCGGAATGAGTTGCCCCAGATCCGCTCCAGCGCAAAATGCTTTGTCACCTGATCCTGACAGAATCGCACACCTCAATGATTTGTCCTCCCGGTACTCCTTCCAGGCACCGGCCAACTGGACCAGCATCTCCGAATCAAATGCATTTCTCGCATCGGGCCGATTCATTGTTAAATAAGCTATATGACCACGTTTTTCGAATATTAAAGACATCGGGGACCCCCGTTCAAATTGAGGATTGGAATAGAGTTGTTTTTGTGAAAAAATGAGTCACTACAGTGATACAGTATAAAACCCGGCAACATCCATTTTCCGCCTCTTACAGACGGCTTGATGGGCAATGAAACATTTAGTGCCTGAAACAGTTTCATTTATTGAATCAGATTCAATACCCCCAGAAACTATTCGAACTCGGAGAAAAAGTCAAACCTGATGGGCTTGACATTCAACGAAGCAGGAAACACTCAGGCAGGGGAGAAGCGCACTATTCCTGATCACTTCTGAACAGGGTACCGTAGCTATTCAGTTTGACCTTTTTAAACTGTAACTCACTGGTGTTTTTAGGTGGCTTTTGCTCGTCTGGATAGCCCATGGCAACAATCGATTCAACATTGAGGTTTTCCGGAATATTGAGAAGGTCCGCAATATAGTCACCGGCCATCAATTGTGGATTATGTTTTCGATCTCTGACTTGAATCCAGCAGCTGCCCAACCCGAGAGATTCTGCTGTTAACTGACCCATGATCGCTGCAATGGTTGTGTCTTCGACCCAGGTATCGGTGACGGAGGGATCTGCACAGACCACGATGCCCAGAGCGGCATTTTTTATAAACGACGAGCCGTGAGACTTGGTTTCTGAGAGTTTTTCCAGGAGGTCCCTGTCCGTGACAACGATAAACTCCCAGGGATTATATCCTTTTGAGGAAGGGGATCTCAGAATCGCCTCAATAATCTGTTCAACTTTAGCCGTTTCAATATTGCGTTCGGTGTACTTACGAATGCTGCGCCGTTGGCGGATTTGTTCTAGAAACATAGGTCCTCCTGATTGATCAAAAACCAAATAGCGTGCTAAATGATAATAATAACGAACTTCGACCCGGTTTGTAAATTTTATTGAAACTATTTCCCAGCCAGCCTATGAGTGATCAGGATACACTGCAACGTTTTATTTTCAGCGACTCGAATGTCCGGGGCGAAATTGTTCACCTCAACCAGAGTTATCAAACGGTCATCCATCAGACCGAATATCCTGAATCGTTGCAGCGCATACTGGGTGAGGCGATGTGTTCAGTCATTCTCCTGACTGCCACCCTGAAGTTCTCAGGAAAATTGAGCCTGCAGTTGCAGGGAGATGGTATACTAAAGCTCCTGCTAGTGCAGTCCACACATGAACAGGAGATTCGCGGAACCATGCAGTGGGAGGGGGAGTGCGAGGATAAAAGTTTTAAAGAGCTGCTGCAGAATGCCAAGCTGGTCATCACTATCGATCCCGACAAGGGAACCCGATACCAGGGGATTGTCCCACTGGATGGGGACAGGCTGAACCAGTGCCTGGAGACCTATTTCATGCAATCGGAGCAGCTACCGACGCGCATATGGCTGGCAGCAGACGACAACTCAGCCGCAGGCATGTTGCTGCAGAAATTGCCAGAGCAGGAAGATCAGAGTGACGGGAACCAGTGGGAGCACATTACAATCCTGGCGGAAACCACCACCCATTCGGAACTTCTATCACTCTCAAATGAGACATTTTTATACCGGCTTTTTCATAACGAGTCCGTCCGACTGTTCGAGAGTCAGCCGGTCACATTCAAATGCACCTGTTCCCGGGAGCGCTGTGAAGAAACCATCATCAGCCTTGGCAGTCGGGAGATCGATGATATGATTCGGGACCCCGGGCACGCCGCCATCACCTGCGAATTTTGTGCAACCAGCTATTTTTTTGAGGCCGATCAACTGAGGCAAATGTCTGCCGAAGACGCTCGGAGGGAGTCAGAAAACAGCGCTCCTGGTGAAGCAATCACAGATTAGACAGCGGTTTCAGAGTCGAATTCTCAGCATTGGACAGTAGTCAACAGCCACGGTCATTGAATTGAGATACTCCCTTGACTGAAAAGGGGGAAACATTAAAAGATACAGCTACATTCATTCGCTATTTATATTGTCTATTTAACGTACAGGAAGAGTCATGGGTGAGATACAGCAGGATTCGCTTTTAAATGATTGGCAAGTGCGAGAGGCGCTCTCGGAGTCAGCCCTTCACCTGATCGGAAAACTATACCGCGACCAGGGAATTGTATCGCTGATTTATGGCCGACCGATCATCAATTTTTCACCGATTGAATTGATTAAAGCGCATCGCTTTGTTAGACAGATCGAGAAAATGGAACTATCCATTCATGACAGCTTCCCTATACTGGAAGCGGTCAGCAACCTCAAGCTGTCACCGGTTCAAATCGATATTGGTCACCTGACCAGCCGCTATGTCAAGTCCGGAAAAAAGGAGAGTCCTGAAGATTTCGTCCAGAAGCAGCTCAGCGATATCATCGGTCAGGAAGACGATTTTCAGGGACCACCCCAGGATGTGGTGCTCTATGGTTTCGGCCGGGTTGGACGGCTGATCGCACGGCTCCTGATTGAACAGACAGGACAGGCAAACCGCCTGCGCCTGAGAGCCATCGTCGTTCGCAAAGGGGTTGGTAACGACTTGACCAAACGGGCCAGCCTGCTGAGGCGGGATTCAGTGCACGGTGGGTTTAAGGGAACCATCCGGGTAGATGAAGAGGCCAATGCCATCATCGCCAACGGGACCTATATTCATGTGATCTATTCCGATGCCCCGGACACCCTGGACTACACCCAGTACGGTATTAAAGATGCGTTGATTGTCGACAATACCGGTAAATGGCGAACCGAAGAAGGCCTGGGTCTTCACCTGAAATCAAAAGGGGCAGCAAAAGTGCTGTTAACGGCTCCAGGTAAGGACCAGATTAAGAATATCGTTTTTGGCATCAACAACGATGAGATAAATGAGAGCGACACGATCCTGTCAGCTGCCAGCTGCACAACCAACGCGATTGTCCCGGTGCTGAAAGCCGTCAACGACAAATACGGCATCATCAACGGCCACCTGGAAACCATTCACGCCTACACCAATGACCAGAACCTGCTGGATAACTATCACAAGCACGAACGCCGGGGACGCAGCGGCCCACTGAACATGGTTCTGACCAATACCGGTGCTGCAAAAGCAGTTGCGAAAGCACTGCCGGAACTGGCAGGAAAGTTGACCGGAAACGCCATTCGGGTTCCGACCCCAAACGTCTCCATGGCGGTATTGAGTCTGAACTTCGAAAAAGGCACCAATCGGGAAGAGCTTAACCAACACTTGCGGCATGTGGCACTCCACTCAACGTTGAGAGACCAGGTCGATTTCACTACCTCAACAGAAGTGGTTTCCACCGATATGGTCGGTTCCCGCTTTGCCTGTGTCGTCGACTCAAGCGCGACCATTGCAGAGGACAGCCGGTGTGTCCTGTACTTGTGGTACGATAATGAATTTGGATACAGCTGTCAGGTCGTTCGCATCATTCAGCAAATGTCCGGCATCAGAACAGATATTTATCCAAAATCAGAAAACCCTATTGAAAGCACCACATGAAATAAGACATAACCCCGTGCAATCTGTTTTTTTTGAGACTGCAGACAGACAAAGAGGAAGAAAATGAAAAACATTGGAGTGAGAGCCGTTTTACTGATATCTGCTCTGTTCATTTTTACATCTATTCCCGCTGAGGCAGTTGAGTTCATGTACCGAGGCGTCCGGGGCTACGAACACTACTCATGTGGATCGGGTGGTCGAGGCGGAATCGTCAAGGTTAAGTACATGGGCCCCGATCGGTACCGGATATACAGCAAACGACTGTCAGGGGATTATGAGTTATCCCTGCAAACCGTGGGCAAGGAATGGTGCATGGGTCCTGTCGGGGCGGCAAGAATCGTCTGCGGATTCTGCAAGGTCTCCGCGGAAAGTATCCGGATCACAACAGATGGAGAGGTGCGGTAGATCTATGATAGAAAACAATGATTGCTTGTTGGTGGAGCAAAAGGATTATGTCTGCACCCTGATGTTGAATCGACCGGAAAAGCGAAACTCCCTCTCTCCAGAGCTGCTCATAAAATTGACCGAAACCCTTGAAACACTGTCCAGGGACGACAACACGAGGACGGTCATTATCAGGGGTTCCGGGGATAAGGCTTTTTGCGCAGGATATGACATTGGAAAACTGACCTTCGACAACTCAGAAGACAACGGGCAGATGACCGATCGCTCCAATCCGTTCGAGACAGCCATGGCAGCCATCATCAACTTTCCATACCCTGTTATCGCCATGGTTAACGGATACACCTTTGGGGGGGGATGCGACCTGGTAGCCTCATGCGATATCCGGGTCGGGGCTGATGATATTAAACTGGGAATGGTTCCGGCCAAACTCGGTGTGGTTTATTCAGTGGAAGGATTAAAGCGGTTTGTCCGTGCCGTTGGCTTTTCAAATGCCAAAGACCTTTTTTTCACTGGCGCTACCTTTGGAGCCGAAAAATTGAAAGAGATCGGCCTGCTCAATTACCTCGTTCCCAGAGCTGAGCTGGAGTCCTTCACGCAGAATCTCGCCAGGGAGATTTCCAGTAACGCCCCACTTTCACTGAAAGGAACCAAGCGAAGCCTGAATATGCTGGCAGACGCCCTTCAGATCAGTGAAGCCGCCTATCAGGAAAGCGGAGACCTCGTCAGGGAGTCCTTCCGCAGCAGGGACTTCAAAGAGGCACAGGCCGCATTTTTCGAAAAAAGAGCCCCCCATTTCGAAGGCCGATAAGAAAAGCAATCGGTCATCTGCCTTAGGGTCGGCTCAAAAATTACTTGGCATTCTGTCGGCAAAATGTCTGGTCTTTGTGGGACTTTTGCGGCCAGCTTGTGCCAAGTTATTTTTGTACGATCCCCTAACATTATCCCCAAACATTGACATTTTTCCGCGCCTCTTCTAATAGATAAGCAATCTGACTATCTGTTCGGCGCGGCTTTTTCCGGGACAGTATGGACACTGATGCATGCCGGGAAAACGTCTGCGTTTATCAAAAACCAGGGAATTGGCTTTTGAGAAACCTGTTTCCTGTTTTCATTACCCTCACAGGAGTGTGTTATGATACAGCGATTTATGAGAAATAAAGTGGTGGAGGTCGAACCCCGTCCCGACGGAAACCTCGAGGTGTCCTGGCGATTGACGGACGACCTGCTGAAGGCGGAAGTTCGAACCGTCGTCCAGCTGCCGGACATGGAGATTCTGGAAGCGGATGCAACACTGGAGCGATTTCTGCCCCAAGGCGGAGAAGTGGCGTCTGAACTCATCAAGAAGATTGAAGGGATCAACATCGGCGGCGGCCTGCGAAAAATTGTGGCCGGACTGCTGGGCGGACCGGATGGATGTCCGATCCTGGTAACAGCGATTCTGGAGTCGGCAAATGCAGTCATCCTGCATTTCACCCGCCCGGGCTTACACCTGAGCGAGGCCATGACTGATCCGAAGGAATTAAAGGAGGGTTTTCAGTTCATGCTTCAAACAAACCCGAGGCTCGTCCGCAGTTGTATTGCGTTCCAGGACGACAGCCCGTTAATGGAAGGTCTGAATCTATAAGGAGATAAAAAATGATATCATTCAATCGCAGCCAGATCATCGGCGCCGAATTTCCGGATTCAGAAATCGTACGCTTTAACGGAATCCAGGAAGACCATATATATGGTATGGAAATCAACATGGAAGTGCGGATCAAGGATGGCGAAATTTTAAAAGTCGAAGGCAACATGAAACGCTATACCACCCCGGTCTGTCCGAAAGCTATCCCGGTTTTGCAAACAGCAGTCGGCAAGTCCTTGAAAGACGAAGGCTGGGAGAGTAAAATCATGAAAGAGATCGGGCGCAAAGGGTGCGAGCACTTTGCTGAGATCATCATCGAGTGCGGACACTGTTTTGAACCGGCGCTTCGATCCCATGATCTCTCCCTGGCTCTGGAAAAGGACCCTGCCCTGGATCAGGAGCAGTTTCTGAAGAACTGGAGTGCCTGATGAAAATAGATCTTCACCTGCACACCAAGCCTCGCTCCCAGTGCAGCTACATCGATCCCATCGAGCTGGTAGCCGAAGCCAAAAAAATCGGATTGGACGGATTCTGCCTGACAGAGCACCAGGTACTCTGGGATATCGAAGCGGTGCAGGAACTGGCCGGTGATAGCGGTTTAATCATATTCCGCGGCAACGAAATCACGACTGCCCAGGGAGATGTGCTGGTATTCGGACTTGAAAAAGATATCCAGGGCATCATCACCGTCCAGGAACTGCAGCAGGAGGTTCAGGCTGCCGGAGCCTATTCAATTCTCGCCCACCCGTATCGAGGATTCAAAACCTTCGGTATCTCCGATCTACAGATGAGCGTCGAGCAGGCCTGCAAGAAAAAGGCACTGCAGTTCGTTAACGCCGTTGAGATCAGAAACGGGAAGGTCACCGCTCAGGACAACGAAATGGCCGAGAAGGTCGCTGAAAGACTTGGGCTGCCAGGGACCGGAGGCAGCGACGCCCACAACGTTGATGATGTCGGAACCTTTATCACCGTTTTCGAACAGGAGATTCAGGACGATTGTCAACTGCTTGAAGCACTCCACACCGGAATTTTCGCCGTGGAGGCCGGCCGGTAGACGACCTTCTCTTCAGTCGTTTGACTCAGATCAACCATCTCTTAAGTTTCATTGCGTTTCCAGGGCCCCTGAGGATAAATTTAAAACAGGGGCTCCTCGGGAGCCTTCCAGCTCAAAACCAATCACTCTTTCCGGGAGAGCCTGCCAATGGCGGAACAAAAAAACGGCATGTTTAAATACATGAAATACAGTGTCATCGGAATCGAGATGGCAATGTCTGTCGTTGTGGGTGCAGCTATTGGCTATTTTCTGGATATCTGGCTAGGGACAGAGCCCTGGATGATGCTCCTCTGGCTTATATTCGGGGTCATTGCCGGTTTCCGGGCACTCTACAGAACAGCCAAACGAATCATGAAGGAAATGGAAAAAGATGACAATCAAGGATCCGATTGAAAAGAAAAGACTGTTCCGCTTAAACCTGAGCCTGCTGGCAATTTTTGCTGCACTGATCGGTGGTGGATACGCCTATGGAGGGGTTGACTTTGCCGAAGCGACATTGGTAGGATGCATTGTCGTAGCGATCAACTTTTTCTTATCTCAGCGCTTGCTCGGCCGGATGTTGCTCGAAAAAAAGATGCAGGCCGCCTTGTTGCTGAGTTATTTATTTAAGTTTGCCCTGTCAGTAGGCATCCTTTTCATGGCCGTGACCCGCTGGAAAATGGATGTGATCGGGCTGATGCTGGGTCTTTCGTCCCTCTTTTTGTCGGTGGTGCTCTCGACGTTTCTCAGGGCAACTCCGGAAGAGAGTGACGATTAAGATGAGTTGAAGTTGCTTTACGCAGGATAATTCAAAACCCACTTTACCAAAAAAAAGATATGTCCGCAGCTAATGCATTCACATGGGGCTCACTCCTGACACCTGTGTCAGATCAGATGACACACTACGGGGTCGATCCGCATGTTGGTATAGATGTGCTTTTTACGTTCGGGCTACTGGTCGTTCTCGCCTTCTTAGGAGGAAGAAAGTTCCGGAAGTCAGAAATGGTGGAGCCCAGCGGCAAGCTGGATTTTGCCACGTTTTTTGAGATAGCGGTGGGTGGATTATACAATTTTACGAAGAATAGCCTTGGCGACAAGGCAAAGGGTATTTTCTTTTTAACAGGAACATTTACCTTTTTCATTCTTTTTAACAACGCCCTGGGAGTTATCCCGGGTTTTAATCCTCCAACCGATCAATTTAACGTAACGATCGTTCTGGGACTGCTTGCTTTCATCGCTTACAATGTTCTGGGTATTAAGGAACATGGTTTGTCTTATGTGAAACAATTTTTGGGACCCGTCTGGTATCTTGCCTGGCTCATGCTCCCAATTGAAATCATCAGTCACCTGGTCAGGCCACTTTCCCTGGCTTTGCGTTTATTCGGAAACATCACCGGAGACCATAAGGTCGGCGGTCGATTTTTCGCCCTGGCGCCCCTCATCGTACCGTTACCGTTTATGGGATTGGGATTATTTGTCGCCGGAATGCAGACCTTTGTATTCCTGCTGCTGACTCTTGTCTACATGCAAATGGCAGTATCACACGATCATTAATCCGATCAACCATTCAAAACTAACATTCAATATATAAGGACACACATGAATAAACTTATCACACGTATCAGCCTGCTCCTGATTGCTATCATTGCTCCTGTATCCGTATTCGCTGAAGAGATGGTTGCAGGTGGCCTGGCAGACGCTTACAAGTCACTTGGCCTCGCACTGGGTGCCGGTTTCGCCATTGGTATCGCTGCTTTTGGTGGCGCTCTTGGACAAAGTAGAGCTGCTGCTGCTGCCCTGGAAGGAATCGGAAGAAATCCTGGTTCTGCTGACAAGATCTTCACTCCGATGATTATCGGTCTGGCGCTAATTGAATCACTGGTTATCTACGCTCTGCTGATTGCCTTCATGCTTTTCGGAAAAATCTAAGCATCGATCAATCAAACTGAACCGCTAAAGCGGTTGGCCCGGTAAACCTGCCGACGCCAACCGCTTTTTTTTTGCCAAAACAAACAATAACTTACGCCGCCTCAAGCAGCGGTGTATTACTCGTCATTCCGGCACTGAATGCGCGAAACTTGCAGCGCAGAACCGGAATCCAGGGACGTGTTTGACTGGATCCCAGTTCAGTGCTGCGAGTCTCGCACTTCATATCCGGGAAGACAGGACGCCGCAAGCGGCGGGGTATTAAACCCGTGCTTTGCAATAAAATCTAACCCAGACCAACTATTCCATTGAAAAAGGTGTCGTAAGCAGTTAATCTTTATCAACTCCCGGATAAATTACCCTAAGCAATTATCGACCAGAACCGTTCCCCCTTTCACAGGGAAATGAAGATGGAAAAACCGCTCATCGAGGCTGAAAAAGATAATAATGTGCAACCGATTAATCCCGCTGTTATGCAGATGATGGAGATCCGGGATCGTATTCTGGAGAGAACTTACTATCCAGCCAAGACATTTGTTGAGAAAATCATCAACGCTCGTAAGGCCCGCCGGACTGTCACCAGCGGACTCAACCTGATTCGAACGAAGCTTTACAAGCGCGCCAGCATCGAATTCCAGGTGGCCATGGAATTGAACGAGGACGTAGCACTGAAACTTCTCGGCGAGGAGTTTACCAGCCTCGAAATGCAGAGTGATCCACAGGCCATGTTGTCCATCGGCCTGATCCTTCTTCAGAAACGAACAGAAGACTTCGCTCTGGCCAATTCATTGGGGAACTTTGCTCGCCGGATCGGTGAGTTTAAACAGGCCAACGATCTCTACCGGAAATCCCTCAGAATCAAAAAGTCCTACGTCAAAGCCTTTTACAATCTGGCTGCCAGCATGGGACGTGTGGAGAAATACGATTTTGATATTAAGGCGTCCATCGAAAAATTCATCAAGAGCGACGACTTTATTCTGCCGGAATACCAGATCAATGAAAATATAATAGAAGAGATCGCACACGACCTTCGTGAAAAGAAAAATACCGAGAAAGAGAACCGCATCAAGAAGCTGATGGCGGAAAAGGAGAAAAAGGAGGCTGAACACGAAAGCTATGAGGTAAAAAGACTATCTAAAGCCATCGAACGACTGGCAAAGGTCTCCATTGAGCCGACATATGAAGAGATCAGCGCCACCCTCCAGAAACGGGTCAGCAAAAGCCGGCTGAAACAGTCCACGCCTGAAGAGGTAGCTGAATACCATGGGGAATACTTCAACCTGGGGCTTTATGCATACATCGAAAACGATCCCGAAAAAGCGCTGGAGTGTTTCACCGACCTGCAGGCCCAAAAATGCGAGATCGAACATGTCGACATGATGCTGGCCCTGGTCACCCAGATCAAGACAAACGCAAAAGAGGCCATCGGCCTCATGTTCGACCTGCTGAGCAAGGACCGATACAACCGCTACCTGAACGTCAACCTGGGCCTCCTCTATAAGAAAGCAGGTAACCGCCTGCTGGCAGCAAAGTACCTGGCCATCGGAGCTTCGTTCCTGGAGAAGTCAGACGGGCTATTCCGCATACCCGATATGATCCATAAGGCCGATGAGTGGTATAAGGAAAATAAGTTAAAGAGCGCCCTCAGGCTCTACCGGATCGTTGCTGCGGAGACCAACAACCAGGAGTGCTGGATGAACATCGGTAAGATCCACCAGCAAATGGAAAAACCTTCGGAAGCCGTCAAGGCCTTCAAGGAAATCATCGCGTTTGACCCTGAGTCTGAAGAGGCTAATGTCAAATTGATGGAGCTCCACGATATGTATTGTCAGAAAGCCGAAGAGGTCTTCCATAACCGGAAGTTCAGCCAGGCAGCGGCCTTTTACGAAAGAGCCCTGGGGGCCATGCGCCTGCCGAAAACCATCGAACGGACAGCTGCTGTCTATAAACAGTTGAGCAAGTCCGAACGGGCCGACGAATTGATCGATGAACTTGATAATATCCATGAGCAGGAGAAGGAAGCCGAACAGGAGAAATTGAGGAAAGAATTCATCGTCAAGGGCAAGATGTATATGAAACGTAAGGCGTTTGAGATGGCCATCAACAGCTTCGAAAAGGCCTTCAGGATGAAAGTTGACAAAGATGTTATGATGTCCCTTGCCTATATATACAAAGGTATGAATCGAGATCAGGAGCTCTCTTCACTTGAGTACCGTTGGGCAAAAATGAATCGCTACGAAGACGAAATCAAGCGCAAGCGCAAGGAGATGGAGCGCATCGCCTCTGCAGGCGACGATGCGGATGAGGATGAATCATGATCCCTACAAAAAATCTTGACACCTCCATTTGAATTTTATAATAGGCTGGCAATTTGACTTACAGGCAATGTTATCATTGCTTTTACCCGTATTTTGGCCTCGATTGGTTAAATTCCGGCAAAAAGTTCTATTTTTTTGAATGGCAAAACGGCAATTGACGGTTTTCAGACAGTCCTTTTAAGGTAAAATTAGAGAAATATATCTCATGAACGTACAATTTTTAAAGGGTTCGGCGCTTTTTACCCTGATTTCAAGGGCCTGCGTTTGATATCAGGGCTAAACTATTGTTTTTATATGCTTTTTACGCTCCGTCTAATTCGTTATTTTTACCCTGAATCCAGTTTTTCTTCCGTTTAGAGACTGTTTTTTTTTGATTTTTCAAAATATTTTTGCTTTTTTTGTTGACAACAATTCAAAATTTGAAATAAGCAGTATTTGTGAGTAAGCAAAATGCATTTTGAAAAATCATTTTCGATCAACGACTGGTTTATGAAAATGCTCCAGTGGTTGAAATGTTAATTTCGAAATTAACATGAACAAAAAAAAGGAGAGTTATATGTTAAAAAAAATCATGAAAGCGGCTCTTGCTGCATCCCTGGTTTTCGGTTTCTCATCAATGGCTATGGCAGATGTCAAAGTCAACGGTGACGTTGCAACCTATTATGGTCAGTACAATACTGGCGAAGAGGGCTATGCTGCCCATTTCGCCAACGCTTCTGAAGGTCACATCAAAGTGACTGGCAAGCAAGGCCCCATCAGCATGTTTCTGGAAGTGGAATCAAGGGACGACCGTTATGGTACCGGTAATAACCTGAACAACCTTCAGTTGGCTGCCACATGGGCATCTGGCCCGCTCAGTGTGAAAATGGGAACGGTTACTACCGGTCTGGCATGTGAATTTGCCCTGTCATCCGGTCTGAAAACCACCACAACGCTTGGTTTAGGCGCTGCTGGTGGATGTGCAGGATACTATGAGCAGGACGGTATCCAGGCTACATACATGATTCCCGCAATCAAAGGCGCTGCCATGCTGACTATCATGCCTTCAACAGGTGGACAGATTATGGCGCTTGGTGCAACAGGTATGATCGCTGACATGGTCGGTTTCCGTTTTAATCAGTCTAACAACACGACTGATGACTTTACAGATGATACTGATGATGCTGTAACTGATTCAGAGATGCATGTTGGTGTTAAGGTCCCCCTCGGAAGCGCAAAAATGTTGCTTTCCCTCGAAATGAACACCACACTCGACAAGGAAGCTACAAACCCAGTCACTCAGGCTGCAACAGACAAGGATCTCAAGCGAAGTGATATGGCAGTTCAGTTTACCGGCAAGGATATGGGTCCTGGTACCTTGATCTTCACATACGCAACCAAAAACATGACTTTTGATGGCGACGCAGTAGTAGCCATCTCTGACATGGACTTGGTTTACAGATTTGACCTTGCGAAAGGTGTGGGTTTTGACGTATTCTACCTTTCACAAGCAAGCTTGTATGACAGCGATGTTGCTGACTTTATTGAGGCCGCGACAGGTAATTCACCTGATATTACTAAGACTTTTATCGGTGGCGGTTTCTTCGCTAGTTTCTAGAGTTAACTGCTAAGATATAACACCAATCATCCGGTTCAGCGGGATCCGGTGGCTGGTGTTGTTCCCGCAAACCGGGTTTCGGCCCGGTAGAAATATGAAAGGCCGGTGGATGATTCATCATCCACCGGCCTTTTTTCGTTCTAATTCCCCCCTAGAGGGGGGCAAGGGGGGTGTTGGTACAATTTAAACAGTTTGCAAACCAGACAACATCCCCCTGACCCCCTTCAAAAGGGGGAATATCAATCCCCAGCTAACCCTAATCCTTTCAGCACATCTGCAGACGGCACACCGGTTGACCTATCCCAACCCCACTCATCGTAGTAGTCTCCGATCATTTCCAGTACGGCTGTTTCATCCAATGGTTGCTCGGATACATATTCCTTGAATCCTTTTGCCTTTAGCCACTGTTTCGGGATCTCCTCCTTCAGAGCAGAGGCAGGGGAGCCGTCCAGATTCAATTGCCGATACAGGGTCCAAATGCGATCCACCCGTTTACGGAGACCGGCCACATCCGTGGGAATACCGGTGACAGACTCGTAAAACCTTGCACAGAGCTCTGCATTATAAAACCGGTTGATCTGGGCCCGAACACAGATGCCCATTGATCCCAGAAGACCGAACCAGCTGTGGGAGTACTTCAACAATCGCCCCACCTTCAACTGATGCTCATCGGATGAGCCATCAACAATAATCCGCCGAACCGCGTCGGGCGGAATGCCCATGCGCTCGAAGTGCTTGTAAAAAACCTTAAGAGGGCGTTTCGCGAAATAGGTGGGAGATCCACCTGAACCGACGTGTGGGCCTCGAGGATCCATTATCTGGCCAAGCTCCATGGTACCGAACAGATCCCAGGGAAGAGCCGATCCTGGACCGGTATATGGATGCATACCCTTGACCAGTGACGGGGCATGCTGTTCAGATTCAGGTCCAAACTGTTCGATCATACCGCGGAAGCCCCCCGCCAGCACCTTGCCAAAACCCCGTCGAAAAGCGATTTTTTCCGCCCATCCCTCCAGAGAGGCCAGTGATGTCAGGTTAATCTCGAGGTCAAGATCGATGGAAGCAATAAATCCCTCCTGATGCAGGCTATCGGCAAATTTCAGCACACCGTAGAACTCGAAGGTGTCAAGGCCATATAGATCCAGGGTATGCATCAGACGGATCGATTCACGGTAATCTTCGAGGCCATATATAACCGGCGTGAACAGGTTAATCACCGAACTGGAGCAGGCGGTTAACCCCTTGTACGGACCGTCAGGTATTTCGACCGCATCCTTGCATCCAATGGGACAGGAAACGCAGGCTATGCGCCTTTTTTTGATTTTGTTATAGGTTTCGAGGGGAACCGCCGGAAAACTCTTGACCATCCCCATTTGCTGCCACTCTTTCAGATAGGGATACTCCCTGATCTGCTTCATAAAAGAGCTGTTCAAATTTTTATAGGTCTTACGGTCCGAAATGGTCACCCCTTTGGATCCCCGAACCAATACAGCCTTCAGGTTTTTGGAGCCCATTACCGCTCCGAGACCGCCCCGGCCCAGGGTGGCAATCCGGTCGATAAAGGCCATGGAAAACACCACTTCGTTCTCCCCGCCGGGCCCGATGGCCATCACCCCCGCAGGATGGGGACACTCTTCCCAGAGCGACTCACAGGTCTCTTCAATTCCCTGCCCCCATAAGGTATTCGCATCTTTCAGCTCAATATGGCCATCAACCATGGAGAGGTAAACCGGTCGCTTAGACCGGCCCAGGATCACGATATGATCGAAACCGGTGTTTTTCAGTTGACAACCGAAGTTAACCCCACCGGCACCACACCAGCCGATGGTATTACTGGAAGGCAGTTTGGAAACCGCAAATACACGCGAAGTCGAAGGCAGACTGGTCCCCACCAGCGGTCCTACCCCCAGAATTATCGCATTCTCGGGTTCCAGGGCACCGCATCCGGGAGGGATATAATCGCTGGCCAGCTTGATACAGATCCCAAGCCCCCCGATAAAATCCGCGGCCACTTTTTCGTCAAGGGTTTGTTCAGAGACCTTCCCTCGGGTCAGATCAACTACCAGGATCTTCCCGGCAAATCCACCATTTATCATGCTGCCCCCCGAGCCATCATTTCCAAGGCTCCGTATAGACAATGGTCAACACAAATACCGCACTTCCGGCAGTCGTCGGTGAAATGAATCCGAACCGCCAGCCCGGTCACCTCAATTTTAATGTTCGCCTTGTCCAGGTTGAATTCCCTCAGGTACGCGTTGGAACACCCCAACTGGCATCGTCTGCACAAGGTGCAGCACGATTCATTCACTTGTATTGCATATTCTTTCATTCATCACTCCTCAACTCAATTTGAAACATCCCCCTTGCCCCCCTTCAGAAGGGGGAATTATCGTATGCAGAGCGCCTAGCCTGTCTCCCTCAACTACGATAAAAGTCATGTTCAGTCTGTGATTGAACGGATTGAGCATGACAGATAGATTCTCAAGAAACTACTTAACCCTCCGGCTGGCGTATTGCCACATGTTTGAGAAGACCTTGACGGCGGTTTCCGGGTAGGGGTAGAACGGGATCTCGTTTGCCAGAAAGAAATCGCCGCTCTCCCTGATATCCTGTTGAATGCCCATCAATGAGACAAAAAGGGGTTTATTGTGGTATTGCTCCCAGACATCGACTATTGACCTGTTCATTTCCGATCCTTCCTGGGCGAAACTGATCAGGATAATACCATGGACACCGGAATCCTCAAAAAGCGCACTCAGGATACGTGAGACAGTCTTATCGAAGCCATGGACCATCATATCCGGGAAGATATCGATGGGATTGGCTGACTTGCTGTCCGATGCAATTACCTCAGCGATCTTCTCTTTTGTGTCGGGGGCAAAATCGGAGAGCTCGAGCCCAACCTTCATGGCAGCATCGATACTCATGATGGACTGGGCTCCGCTGTATGTGACCAGCGCAATCTTATTTCCGTCGGGAAGCGGCGTCCAGGCAAAACCCATCATCGAATAGACCATCTCCTCAATACTCTCCATGCGGATCACACCCGCCTGTCGCAACGCCCCGTCAAAGATTTCATCATCCACCGCCAGGCTGGCGGTATGAGTTGCGGTGGCCTGAGCCCCGCGGGCAGTTCGCCCCCCTTTCAGCAGGAGCACCGGCTTATCCGCCGCTACCATCCGGGCTGTTTCCAGAAACCGTCGCCCATCCCGGACATCCTCCAGATAAAGACCGATATGACGGGTTTGTTGATCAGCGTGAAAATACTGCAACGCATCACTCTCATCAACATCCACTTTGTTGCCAAGCCCCAGCCCCTTTGAGATCCCCAGATTGCCGAGCGAGGCGATATAGCGCAGCAACGCACCGACGAAAACGCCGGATTGCGCTGCGAAACCGATTCCACCAGGCTGCAGCATCTGCTGATTTGAAAAATAGGAGGTCGTCAATCCGGTCTCTGTATTTACCAGACCCAGTGTGTTCGGACCGAACCCCCTTATCCCTGTTTTCTTGAGAATTTCCTGGACCATCTCCTGCACCCGGCGACCGTCCTCCCCAGACTCAGCAAAGCCCTCAGCGGATATCACCACCCCCTTCACTCCTTTTTGGGCACACTGGTTCAGAATGTCCGGCACCAGACCCGGTGGAATATAAAAAACAGCAAGATCCACATCAAATGGAATCTCAGCCAGGCTGGTGTACAATGTCGTACCATACACCTCACCACCCCCAGGGTTTACTCCGGCCACCTTTCCCTTAAAACCGGTATCCTGCAGAATCTTGATCAGGAGCGCTCCGGGTTTGAATGGATCGCGTGAAGCACCGATAATCGCAAGATTGCGTGAATCCAGGACCTCCTTGAAAAAAACATATGACTCCTTGTAATGATGCGATTTTCTTTTTTAAATAGTTGTTAGTTTTCGCCTTTTCTCTTTTCCCATTGATCTTTCAGTGACTTTCTGGATATATATCAGCCCTGCACCCATTCTTCCATTTGACATTTTCTTAAAATAAAATAGAATTTGATTATGATGGAAAAAGATTCATAAGTACTGATAGTTACACTTTCTAGGGAACGTTACCGACCTGCAAACCGTGCGAGGTACGGCGTTTGTTGCTTAGTCGACGATTAAACGGTCTCGTAAATGAAGTCAACCGAAAACTGGACAAATAAAGGGAAGCGAGATTAGCGGTTATGGAAAAAATAGCCATCTACCCGGGTTCTTTCGATCCGCCAACGAATGGACATCTGGATTTGATCGAAAGGGGACTGAAACTTTTTGACAGGGTCATCATTGCCATTTTGTGCAATCCCGCAAAAGCATCAAGCGGGCTATTCGCTGTAGAAGAGCGAATTGAAATGCTGAACGAGATTTTTGCCGGTCAGGATCACATTGAAGTGGATACCCATTACGGGCTATTGGTGGACTATGCTGTGAAGAGGGACGCAAGTGCTATTCTGAGGGGCCTCAGGGCTGTCTCTGATTTTGAATATGAATTTCAGATGGCTCTTATGAACCGGAGATTGAAGCGCCAGATCCAAACCGTCTTTTTGATGAGTGGTTTTCAATGGATTTTTACCAGCTCCTCTATCGTTAAAGAGGCCGCCAGTTTTGGCGGAGATGTGGAGAGTATGGTCCCTCCCATCGTCAACCGGAAATTGAAAGAGAAGTACGGAACCGCGTGATATCGACAGGCAGTGACATCTTAGAAACCCCTTCTAAGCCCGAACCAGGTGGTAATGGAGGGTGGGAATGCTGTCTGCATGATCCGCCCGAACGTCCCAGCCTACACAGCCCAGCTTGCGGGGCCATTCCAGCAGTCGCGTGCGGGGCCTGTACATATCGAAGAAGTCAAAATTGGCAGTGGTGAACTCCCGGACGTCAAACTGGAGGTTCCTGGCAATGGTCAGGGCTTTCAAAAACACTTCGGGCAGGTTGACTGCCGATCCGATATTCAGCAAGGCACCACCTGCCAGCTTCGAAACACTCTCGGTCAGAATCTGAAAATCCCTGTAGGATGTTCCTCCCAGGGCAGCGCCATCGCACGTCGGGTGTTGATGGATAATATCACCGCCCACCGCGACATGCACTGTTATCGGGATATTCATCTTAACCGCATTATAGAACAGGCTGGCAGATTTATGTGGCAGGTCCAGATCTGCAATCTTTTTCCCGACAGCTTTTCCGTAACCATTCCCGGACTGATGACCATCGCTGATCGCTTCGTTCAGCATCCTGCCGGTCTCCTCCACCATCCCGAACGTACCATCTTCCAGGCCCCTCTCAACATCCTCTGATGTCTCCCCGATCAGGGCAATCTCAAAGTCATGAATAGAAACTGCACCATTAACGGCGATGTGGTCGATAAACCCCTTCTGCATCAAATCGATCAACAGCAGTGAGCATCCTGTTTTTACCACAGCGCCACCCAACATGATCATCACCTTTCCGCCCTGCTTTTTTGAAGCCAGAATAGCGTCCGCAACCTGCTGCAAATTGTCATCATCAATCTGCCGCTGATTATCGAGGGGGATCATGTCTTTCAGCTGAAATTTGTTCTGCCGCTGGCTGATGGGATAGGTGGTAATTTTTTGAAAGTCGAGCATCATAGATCTCTTATTGGAATTGATATGAAAAACACTCACTACAGAGGCACAGAGCACACGGAGATAAATATGCTGCAAAATTTTATATGTACGCTTTAACCTCTTTGCAGGTCCGAGACATGTCTTCGGGCTTAACCTCCATGGTGATGGTTGAGTCGTACCCCTTCTCCTTGAGGATCGTCAGAATCTGGGGATAGTCAACCTTGCCCTCGCCCAGTGGTAGGTGAAGATCGTCCTTGACACCGGTACCACCCATATTGTCATGGACATGCACATGGGCAATCTTTGGAAACACATGCTCCATGAAGCCAAAGGCCGTATTTCCCTTCGTCAGCAGCTGCCCATGCCCAATGTCCATGGTCATTCTCAGGTCTGGAACGGCGGCGAAATAGTTGCTGAAGCTGTCATGCCGGGCGGTCAGGTTTTCAAGGCACAGCAAAAGTTGGTGGGACTTCGCATGCTCAACCAGTTCCGTGAGCATCTCAAGCTTTGCTGCAATCACATCCGCGTCTGCCCAACGTTTATCCATCCAGAAATGCATGGTTCCCTTGCGAATCTCCAGTTCCGCAGACAGTTCGATGAGCCGTTTCACTTTTGGCAGAAAATTCTCCCGCAGATTTTTCAGATCGTTTGGATTCCCTTCATTCGGATAGTGAGCAAGGTAGTATAACCCATACTCCTCTTTGAGACCCCGCAGAACGTCAAGGTCTGCCTCTATACTTTCAGGGTTGTCGATATTGATCTCAGCGAAGGGATAACCAAGTTTGCCAACCTTATGAATTTCCTCAATGGTATGGGCCCTGCCTCCTATGGTAACCATCAGTCCTCCTTGTGTGTGCCCCAAGTTGCTATCGGGTAGCAAAAAATCAATTACACATTAAATCTGAAATTGATAATATCTCCGTTTTTCACCAGATAGGTCTTTCCTTCCAGCCGGACCGTCCCTTTTTTCTTGGCATTCTGGAAGTTGCCCACCTCCATCAGATCGTCGTAGAAAAGCACCTCCGCCCGGATAAACCCTTTCTTGATATCCGAATGGATCACATCAGCCGCATCCACGGCCACTGTGTCTTTTCGGATCGTCCACGCCCTGACCTCGTCTTCTCCAACCGTGAAGAAGGAGATCAATCCCAGGAGATCGTAGGACTTGCTGATCACGCGGTCCATCGCCGTATCCGTGATCTCAAACTCCTCCAGGAAATCCTGAGCCTCCTCTTCGGACATCTGTGACAGTTCGTTTTCCAATCGTCCTCTTAAGACGATGGTCTCCTCCCCTCCCGTCAACTCTCCTATCTCCGGCAGATTCGGGTCGTCATCCCCATTATTGAACAGGATCAGCAAGGGTTTGGCGGAGATGAAGGTGAAGCCCTTCAGCAGTGGATTTGCGGCTAACTCAGCATTAGCCCTGATTGGGATCTCCGCCTCAAGTGTTTTTAGACAATCTTCCAGCAAGGCATGCTCCTCGGCATTGAATTTTTTCCCTCTCTGTTTTTCCTGATTCAGGGTTTCCAGCCTTTTTTCAACCACCATCAAGTCTGCCAGAACCATCTCCTGGTTAAGATACCGAATATCAGCAGCCGGTGTGGGGTCCTCAAGCCCGTATCCTGCAAAATTGCGCACCACATGAATCAGGGCATCACTGTCCCGGACAGGTGTCCAGACAGATTGATCCTTCTTGCCACCCTGCCGCCCTGGGAGAAAGTACTCTACCTGGGCATAGATGGTCTTGCGGGGCTGATACATCTCACTCAGGATACCCACGCGGTCATCGGGCACCTTGACTGTCCCCACCTTATGTTCAGCCTTGCTGTCTCCCTGCGAAACAATTTTTGTCAGTGTCTCAAATACAGTTTTTTTCCCCGTGGATGGCAGACCAATAATTCCCAGTTTCATCTCTTTTCTTCCTGTTCTGTTTTCAGCTGGTATTCAGCTGCGCATAGGGATCGTACAAAAATAACTTGGCATAAACCGTCTGCAAAAGTCCCATAAAGACCGGACATTTTGCTGACAGAATGCCAATTAATTTTTGAGCCGACCCATAGATTGATAGGCAGCATTCGGTCACCAGTTGCAATGGGTGAGCGAACACATCCAGGTCCAGTCTGCTGCGATATTCCAACCCGGAAGCAACAGGAACCGTGTCTCTCATTAATATCAGAGGAAATGGGAATTGAACACCATCAATCGACCCACAACGGCATCCGGCTCAAGGTTACGTAGCCGCGGCCCGAATTGAATTTCTTGTTGATGCCATCTTTTTCTGCTATACTATCGTAAAATTCAGGGAATGAAGAGATCCGAAAGCCATGATCTCCATTGCAAAGCACTTGACGCAACATCTGGAGTCGGTTAAAGATTGTTTCCCTGTCACAAAAGGATTTCAGAAATAAGGAGGGGTTATGGAAGAGCGCAGAAAAAACAAGCGGTGGTTATTGAATACGTATTTTGACGCCTACAGGGAAAACCGTGACGCATCTCCAAGTTACCTGGCGGATATTTCAAAAGATGGATTGCTGCTGATCAGCAGACACCCTGTTCAAACCAATATTGTGGTCCCATTGAGAATCAGTTTGAACAAAGAGGTGACCCTCGACGGAGAGCTGAGAGTCTCCTCCCGGGTGGTGCGATGCAATAAAGACAGAGACTGTAATTATTACAATGCCGGTTGTAAGCTGGTCGATCTGTCCAGCAGCGATCTGAAGACCATCGAGCGTATCATCGAGATGTACCACATCACCTGAAGATTGGGGCTGGTGCCATTTTACTCAGGGATCGTTAATAAAAACCGTTAATCAATCTATTTTCAAATATCCAAAAGGGATCGTTAATAAATAACTTCACATAATCTGTTTACAAAAGTCCTAAAAGCTGGACATTTTGCAAACAGAATGTGACTTAATTTATTAGCCGACCCTTAACTTTCCAGCCACTGTTGAAGATCAATGGTTTTTTTCGACATCAAGGTCAATTTCACAGTAGAGCCGTTCAGTATCGTCGCTTTTTCGATATCTCCATCTGCAATAAATTCCTCTTTTCCGGGATTCCAGATAATCAGATGTCCTTTTGCGATCAGTGAATGCAGCATATCGACCAGGCTGTTCTCGGGTGTGCTGAGGATCAGTTGAAAGGTCACTTTACTAACTGAAATCAGCGCTTCCGAATCCAACTGATGCGACTGGTCTTTCCTGGAGGCCATGCCCTGCTGATATTGGGTGAGAATTGATTAAATCAGGGATTTTTCCTATAATGATCAACAAACACTGCTGGATTGATCAGAGCAACCTTCAGAAATGGTTCCTGGTTTACAGGATTTGTCTGATATTTGCATTTTCACTGGCCGGCGGATTCTTATAAGGGAAATTGATCCACCTTGACCGCTATTGTAAGTGGTTTGCCGCCGATTGACAATTCAATTCAACAACACCTTCCGGAGCACCATCAGGTCCGGTTAGGGTTGACTGTGCAGTCATCTGGACAAAAAAATAATGATTATTCATTCGTTGAAAAAAAATCCTCATAAAATCAGCATCCGCAGCAGCTACATCAGGCGGATGACCTGGATAGTTGCAATGATGGTCCTGCTTGGTCTGAACTCATGCAACGAGCCCCGTGACCCGGACTCGTACACAGACTCCAGCACTTACGCTCGTGTGTCCGTTCGCCTTGACAGCCAATCATCTTCTTCCCGGACCATTCAGACGCAACAACGGTTCCTTAGTGTTTCCGAGGCAGTAGTACCGACCAGTGCAGCCCTGATTATAGCCGTTCCTGACGGAACCCCTTTTTCAGAAGATTACAACAGCATCGCCGGATATTATGACAAACAGATGCTGGACCTGAGCACATCAACAGTCACGCTGTCGCTGCCGCTCAATGTACCCATCCAGCTTTTCGAATATACCTTTGCCCAACCATTTTCTCTCAACAGCCTGAGCAGCGCTAATCAGTTGGTCATCTCCAGAGCCATATTGGGTCCCTTTACCCTGACGAGCTCAACATCGTCTGTGAATCTAACAGCCACCCTGGAATTCGTCGTCGGACCTGCCTTTGAGCTCGCCTGGCAAAACGGCTCCTACAACTTCGAGTTTGATGAATATAATGGCTCTGCATACTTCACGTATGAATACATGGACTGGCAGACCCTGAACAGCACCTCCTACCTGTTCAACGAGACCAGTCGGGCATTTGAGGTCGGCACGTCCCCAAAAATCGTATATGAGCTGGAAAACAATGCCTGGGTTACCATCAGTGGGCACCCGCTAACGTCTACTTTCGACCAAGTGGATCATGCCAACCAGACGGTTTATTATACTAATCCCGATTTTTCCGCCAAACTGGTGGGAATGATCGACCTGTCATTCTCCGGTTTTGATGATAAGATGGACGAGGGAGGGGATGATGAAAAGGGCTTCATGGCCGGCTCAGATTTTACACCGGGCGCGCTTGGTTACGTTTTCGAGATCGCCGGCCAGCCGGACGCCGAGTATCGGCTGGAGGAAATTGCCGAGTCCCACGACTGCAGCAGTGACACGTTTACCACTCTGGAAGACTTCATCAACCACCACAGTAGCGGTGGTCCGGAGTTCACCTGTAAGGAAGGGGAGGGTGGTCCCTGCCTGCGATTTAATTTATTTAATGAGATTGACACCATAACAGGCAGTATTTATGAAGTAATCAGGGACTCAAATCATACTATCATCAGTGAGCTCCCGGCAGGCACCTGGGAGATTCAGACCATCCAGACAAAGGATCTGCTTTTTTTCTATCCCAACGATACCAGCTATTTTCATGACGGGATCTATGGCACTTTCTGGTCCGTTACAGGTAGCCTGGTCTGGGAAGGGCACTATGACACAACAGGTGGCACAAGCGGGGACATGTATTTTCCGACCTTTAACGGTATTGCCCTCGAAGATTATCGCCGTTTTCTTGTAGCCGCTCCGGCAGACACGTTTATCGCACACAGTGATGACAGCTGCGCCCAGAACTGGGGTACTGCCATCTGGGGCGAATTCAACTGGGCCCTTTAGCCTTTTTCTCAACTGACCGAACAACACCCATAGAGGAAAAATGGACAACCACGAACTCATCGACAGGGTCGAACAACTCGATAAAAAACTCGCTCAGATGGAGCAGGAGCGCCTGACCCTGCCGATTTTGTCGCCGTTTTTCGCACTAGCCAAACGGCATTACTCACTGCGACTGATCACCAGCCTGGCCATCCTGGCAATCACCCTGTCAGCCATCGTGTATGCAGCAACACTGACCAAGCCGTTTGATTTCAGTAATGGACAGCCAGCATCCGCGACTGAAGTCAATGCTAATTTTGACGCTCTCTTCGACCATTTTCATCCTGGCTTTCCAGAAGGAGTCATTGGCAACCCGGTCAACATTCTGGTTTACAGTGGAACTCCCTATACAGTGAGTGCGGACACGACACTTTACTTAACCTCAGCCACAAACACAGACACAGACACCACCACAGACTACATCAGCGACGGAGTCGACAATTATTACACACTAGCAGCAACCAACGGTAATTTTGAGCAGGGACTGCCCCTGGTCTTTCCGGCTGGTGCTTCTGTCGAGACAGCTGGTGGCGTTGGTTCTTACATCCATGGCATTGAGGTCGATAATTCAAATTCGAATGTCAACATTGTCAATCTGCCTCTTGATGATTCCGGTACCAGTGTAACGAGTGGATATACCCTTTATATCATGAGTATGTACCATAACGGAACAGATGCATCGACCGATTTGCTGATTGACTCTATCCCGGTTGCATCCTGTCCGGTTGCGAATAATGCCTGTATCATGAATATGTCTTTGCCAATAATTGCCCCATCAAATGCCAATATCAGAAGTAGTTTAGCTGGCAACCCGATCAATATCACGGGGTACGAGATACCGAATTGACTTTGATGTGAATGATCGATTTTACCAATGAGCCTATACACACCCTAATGATCCCCCCAATGGACTGGGGGTTTTCTTAACCGGATTTGTACTATACATCCAGCTTTTTTCAATAAACAACGAGGGCTTTTGACATCTCGAATACTCATCCTGATTATCGCTTTTCTGTCGGTTGTCCAGCCCGTTTTCGCCCAGACGCAAAAGACGATCAGGCTCTCCCCTATTCTTCAGATCTGGAACACAGAGACTCAAAAACTGGAGCTGTTGTTCAATATTGTCAATGAAACAGATCATCCCGTCGCGTTTTCAACCATCGTCCACTTTAACAGCCGTCTGGGAAAGGGATGGAAAGAACAACCGACAACAAAGCTTCAAGGAAACCGCGCACAACTGATCCGGCTGGCCTTCAAGCCCGAAGTGATCCGGATCGGTGATTTCATCAGCACGTCGGTGGTACTTTACGGGCCTGGTTTCAAGGGATTTTATGACCTGGAAGAGCAGTATTTTGAGATAACCAATGTGACCAAGCTGTCGGATGGCAAACTGCTACCGGATTTTGTAGAAACCCCCACGGGGCGGCAGCGTGTCTGGACGCCCATCGACATCATGAACGGGGTGGCAGAAAAACTGGCAAAGCCTGAAGGCATGCTGCCAACAGGAACCCAACCAAACATAACGCCAAAGGAAGCTCCTCCTGTGGACGGGGGCAAAGCAACCCTGCAGGTACTGATGACCCTTCCCGGTGACCTGGCCAGTGAAACAAAACCGGAAGCGTCCATCACAGCTATCTTTAACGAGCCCCTGAACCGCGGAAGTATCAATCGCGACACTGTGTTGCTGGTCGTCGCCTCTGGCGGAATGAAGAACCGCAAGATTGACCGACGAGTCTCCATCAAAGGGTCCCAAATCACCATCACACCAGTCAAAAAGCTTCAACCGAACACTACCTACCAGGTTGTCCTGTCCAACCGGATTCAATCCCAGGTGGGCAGCAGGATGAAAAAAACGATGGCCTGGCACTTTTCAACCCAGAAGAAGGTTTCCCGGGCCAAACTGTTCGGCCCTGAGAAACTGTACCTCAAGGTTATGACTGTTTCACCACGGGTCAAGGAACTTGACGTTCTGACAGATACAATAATCCGCCTGAAACTGAGTGGCAGCCTCAATCTGGAGACTGTCAACACCGATACTTTTTTCCTGACAGACAAAAGCGGAAAAATAAATTCCACGGTGACCGCTTCCAAAGACCAGATTACCCTGAAGCCGAAAGAAGCGCTGCAACTGGATACGATCTATACAGCTGTCGCCACCCCCATGATTAAGGATAGCACCGGAAAAAGCCTGAAAAAGCCGGTCCGATGGCAGTTCAAAACCAGGGCCGGGTTTCCATACCCTGAAGCGGATGATCCGAATATCCTGATTTTCAGCCCCTCCCATGAACCCGTCGCATACGTTAAGGAGAAGACCGGGGTACTGAAAATCGGGATCACAGCATTTTCCAAAATCCTGCACGCGGATGTCAACGGGAGGAGACTAACCATCAAAGGGGATACCAAGATCGAACTGGACATCCCCTACCAGCTGAAAAGTAGATCTACCCCTTTTGAAATCACCACATTCACAGAAGAGGGTAAGGCGCGCAAGAAAATTGTGATCAACTTCGGAAACAAGCCGAAACCCCGAAAGCCGCCTTTTCAGCTGATCACCATCCTGAGCGCCGCTCAAACTGATAACCTCAACAACGAGCCGGATGATGTTGAGGAAAAGGTTACTGCAGGCAAGATGACGATTACCGTGGTGCCTCAGTATGAAATAAAAATCTGGGAACCCTCCGTGCTGCGCTTTAAGGGCATCCTGCTCAGGGAGAGGTATGCCAAAGAGGAGCACGAGGACAGGGAAACCTCCTATACGCAGGTTGCCATCGAGTGGGAGGAGCGAAAAACCTTTATCGGTACCTTTATCGCTGCCATTGGTTGGAATTTCGTCCGCTTGAACAACAGCAATTTTATCGGGGAAAACGAGATTTCGGAGGAGACCTTTTTCAGCGGCAAGATTAAGCAAAAAAGCAGCAAAACAGACAGCCGGCAGTTTACCCTGGAGTACAAGAACAAAAACGCCACCGTTGATGCCCTGGATGTTGATAACGAAACAGACGGCTCCGAGATCAGCCTGGGTGGATCTTCCAGCTTTGCAACCGGTTCATTGAAACACAAGACAAAATATAGTCTGGCAGTCAATGATGCCATTGGAAAATACCAGGATTATGTGACAGGATCTTTGGGATATTCCATTTCCGCCCCGCTGGGGAATGTCACCCCCTCACTGGGATGCGCGGTCAAGCACAAGCAGATGTCCATCTTTAACCCCTCAGAAGGCGTCACGCCTGAATACACATCGGGGTCGGTTTCAGCCAGGATAAAGGTCAAACTGTTTCCAAAGACCTACATCACGGCAGAAGCTAAAAGCAAAAACCAGACATCAAACCTGGAAAATTCGTCCTATACGACAAATACCGGAACGCTGTCGATCATCCAGATTTTTTGAATTGAAGCCTGTTTCCCATACTACTGACATGAACATAAGAATTCGAAAGGCCTCAACATTAAAAGACGCTCTCCATCAGGTCCTCTTATGGGATCGTTCAAAAATAACTTCACATAATCTATTTGCAAAAGTCCTAAAAGCACTGGACATTTTACAAACAGAATGTGAGCTAATTTATGAGCCGACCCTAACCATCTTGACGCGGACAATCGTCATGAAAAAAAACCTGATCCCACTCCTGACAGTTGTGTTCATCCTGTTCAGCCATGGGACCTCTCTGGCTCAGAATGTATCAGTCGGAACCATGACGCTTGACAAAGGGATCGTGAAGGTGCGCCGCGCCCTTGTCGACAAGATTTACCGGAAGGTAGGCGACAAAATACCGATTCACAACCTGGACGAAATTCAGACAGGGAAATATTCCAGCGTTACCATCAAGTTGGATGCAAAAGGGGATAAACTGGAGCTTTATTCCCAATCATTCTTCAAGATCGATAATGTCACCCGGGAAAGCAGCCAGATTTCCATGTCCATAGGAAAAGCCCGGTTTAAGATAAAGAAAGGGCGCCAACCATTGAAACGACGCAAAAAGCGTTTCAGGGTCCGAACAGCCAACGCAGTTGTCGGCGTCAAGGGTACCGAGTTTATCATGGCCACAGGGGTTGACGTTACAAACGTCCTGACCGTTGAAGGTATTGTCAGTATGGCCAATATCAGCGCCCCAGACGTTGAAGTGGACGTATCGGCCAACCAGGTTTCCCGGGTCAGCAAGAATCTGTCACCCGCCGCGCCGGTGAAGGTTCCACCGTCCGTTCAGGCAAACATCCTCAACACCGATTCACCCGCCGCGTTCAACAACGTAAAATTTGGCGAGGTCGTTCCCAGCCCTGCACCCAAGACAGAACCGAAAAAGAAAACCACGTCCGGAAAAAGCGAACCTGCCAAAGCCACAACGCAAGCGGCAAAACAACAGGGGAGCAGTGAAGGAGGCTCCCAGACTGGTGCCCCCAAGTCCCCCGGGTTCAGTACCTCGGGAGTCGGTCAGACCGGAGGTGGCGATGCCATTAACCTGGACAGCGTAGAAACAGAAGCGACTGACGGCTTTGACCTGGACGAACCCGAAATTGATGAGGAGGATGTCTTTGATCCTGAAGATATCATTAACGTACTCGTAGATAATATAGACGATCTGCAGGATGAGATCGAAGAGATCCAGGAAGAGATCCTGGAAAATCAGCTCCAGGAAATAAACATCCAGATTACGCATGAATAGACTGTCATCCCTTGATTGACAAGGGATCCAAGAAATCGGTGGGCAGCCTCAATGTTAAATCAATAAAACCCTGGTTATGGGTTGCCGCCAAGGGAGTCATGATTCAACTGTGTGAGTTCCAAATAAGCTTATCTTCATTGTCCCGCCTGACCTGGACCCCGGTTCTTTCCTATATCAATTTTTGACCCCGGATACGCCTTTGCAGATTCTGTGGTTGACTATAAACATGCACCATTTTACGATGACAGGACTATTAAATGGAAAGCCGGTCCACTGGTGTTCCAGCAGAAAAGCAGCACACACAAATTAGAGTCAAACATGCATTCAGTGGTCTATAAATTGTACGAAAAAATACTCTGGCGACAGATCAAAAACGGACCTCGACCACATCATATCGGCGTCATCCTTGATGGAAACCGGCGATTTGCGAAAGGCAAAGGAATGGAAGCCACGGATGGGCACCTTTTCGGGGCTAAAAAGGTGGAAGAACTGTTGCGCTGGTGCTGGCGCCTGAACATCAAGATCGTCACCCTTTATGCATTTTCCACTGAGAACTTCGACCGTAGCGACAAAGAAATCTCAGCAATCATGGATCTGCTGAAGAAGAAGCTCCATGATTTCCAAAACGAACCGCTGGTTCATAAAAACCGCGTCAGGATCAAGGTCATCGGACGGTTGGAATATTTGTCCCAGGAGATTAACGACGAAATTCAGAAGGTCGAGGATATGACCAAAGATTACGACGGTTTTCACCTGAATATTGCAGTAAGCTACGGGGGACGTGCGGAGATTGTTGATGCAGTCAAGAAAATTGCCTGCAAGATCGAAAAGAAGGAGCTGGCCATTGACGATATCACTGAAGAGACCATCGCCCAGAACCTTTATACCGAAGGAATGCCGGACCCGGATCTGATCATCCGTACATCCGGAGAAGAGCGGCTGAGCGGATTTCTGCTCTGGCAGAGCGCCTATTCAGAACTTTATTTCACTGAAATATACTGGCCCGCCTTCAGGATCATCGATTTCTGGCGAACCATCCGTATCTACCAGCAGCGCGAAAGACGTTTCGGAAAATAGGGCAACCACCGCAAGCGGCGGTGTATTTATATTCTTAACTGGATCCCGGATCGTTGTCAGGGAATGACGGGATGCCCAGTCTGCGGGCGGTTCTGTTACTATGCCATTTCCTGCCGATACTTTTCCCACTTCGCATCAATCTCCGCCTGAATCTCAGCCACCTGCTCTTCGGATAGCATCCTGAAACGGGATTGCGCTTTAAGGTATTCATCAATGCGAGGCAGCGTTTCACGCTTCAAGAGTTTTGCTGAAGGACCGCTCAGGGTTTTCTTGCCATTCTCAACCTCGTATAGATCAAACAGCCCGGCGTTAACCGCCATTTTCCCCACAGTGATTGACAGCCGCTCCTCCATTCCCCAACCGGAAGGACAGGGGGTATGGATATGGATATACTTCATCCCTTTCAGGCTGATCGCCTTCAGGATTTTGTTATGGAAATCCAATGGATAAGCCGCCGAGCAGGTTGCCACATAGGTCGGGTTGTGTGCTGCTATAATGGTTGGCAGATCTTTATTCTTCTGTATCTTTCCCTTGATCGGCGTATTGGTGGTATAGGCCCCCTTTGGCGTGGTCCCGGAGCGCTGCACACCCGTATTCATGTATGCTTCATTGTCATAGCAAATATAAAGAAAGTCCTCGCCCCGCTCTATGGCAGCGGAAAGGGATTGGATACCAATATCGCTAGTCCCTCCGTCCCCGGCCCAGGCTACTACCTTGATATTCTCTTTGCCACGGGCCTTGAGCGCCGCACGGACGCCGGTTGCGGCAGCGGCAGTAGATGCGAAGGTTACATTCAGCGAGGGGATCTGGGTGGCAGCAATGGGATACAGCCCCTGCATGACCGTCAAACAACTCGGTGGAACCACAAAGATACTGTCCCTTCCCAATGCCTTCAGCCCGATTCGGTAAAGCGTACTCAACCCACAGCCTGAACAGGCCCGGTTACCCGGGTATATGAATTCCTCGGCTGTCAGGTTAACGGGATTTGTCACTTGCTTGTTCATGTTGTTTTCCTATCTGTTGAGACCAATCCAGCGGGACACGTCTTCAAAGTTTTCAGAAGCAGTACAGGACGCCTTAATGGAGTCATAAAGGTCTGCCTGCTTAATCTCCCGACCCCCCAGGCCGATAATGTAATTATGAACGAATGGCTTTTTTTCACACGGATAAAGCGCCGCCTTGATATCACCGAACAGGGCACCCTCGTTTCCGTAACTCAGTGCCTTTTCGATCACAATGACTCCTTTGGCATTTTCAAGCGCCGCTATGATCTGCACACGTGGAAAAGGGCGGTATAGATGCAGACTGAGTACGCCGACCTTTACGCCTTCATCATTCAGCTCATCCACAGCATCCTTTATCCGGTTGGCAAGGGATCCCATTGCGACCACGATGTACTCAGCCCCTTCACACCGGTAGTCAGACATGATCGGCTTTCCGCCGCGGCCAAAAGCCTCTTTATAAGCTGCATCAATCTGCTCGAAGACCGGAATGGCAGTTCCCAGTTCCACATGGAGATTGTGGCGAATATCCATGTACCCCGGTTGCGTGACGCCGTCACGATCTGGGCGGGCAAAGGGCATGGTCACGGTGTTCAGATTTTCAGGATTTTGCGGATCCAGTGTGTGTTTATACTGGTATTCCGGCAGGAAGCTATCAACTATCTGCTCGTCCGGTACGTCAAAAGGCATGTAGGTATGTGATAGATAATACCCATCATAGCAGACCATCACCGGGATACTGACTGCTTCCGCCAGGCGGAAAGCCTTGATCACCGTATCAATAATTTCCTGGTGGTCATTCACATAGATCTGTATCCAGCCAGCGTCCCTTTGCGAGATGGAGTCCTGGTGATCATTCCATACCGTCCAGGGGGCTCCGACCCCACGATTCACTACGCACATCACCAGTGGCAGGCGCGCTCCTGCTGCCCAGTGAACCTGCTCACTCATATATAGCAATCCATTTGCGGATGTTGCCGTAAAGGCTCTGGCTCCTGCACTGGCAGCTCCAATACACACGGCCAGCGCGCTGTGTTCGCTTTCAACCGTTATATATTCTGCTTTTAACTCATCGCCTTCGATCAGCTCTGATAGTTTTTCAGTCAGCGGGGTCTGAGGTGTAATCGGATAGGCCGCTACCACCTGTACCCTTGACAGTTTGACACCCAGCGCTGCTGCGACGTTTCCGGATTCAATTTTTTTCATTGGTCTTCTTCTCCTCTTCTATCAGGCTGGTCTCCTCGACCATTGTAATGGCACCGGTCGGGCACTCCTGGGCACAAATTCCACATCCCTTGCAGTATTCCAAATCGATTTTAGGCTCCAGTTCTTTTGATATTACGCCATCCGGACAGTACAGCCAGCAGAGGTAGCAGGAATCTTTCTGGCGCTTGGCCGGCGTACATTTCGACAAATCGATCACTGGCCGTTCAACTCTCCAGGAACCGGTTCTTCCCGCATCACCAGGCCCGGACTTACTGTTGGATGTCTTGATCTCGCATTTACATTCGTCCATTTACATCTCTCCCATCACTGTTCTTTCATATGCCAGAAGGGCTGATTGGGCATTTTCCGCAGGTTTTTTCCCTACGAATTCAGCCTCTATCTCCTTTGCCAGTACCGACATTTCCACAAGGTCAACGGCTCTGGCCAGAACCCCGATGATCCCTGAATTGACAATACCCTTTTTCAGTCCAACCTCGCTGGATAGGGTGGTCACATCTGCAATAGCCAGTTTGAGGTTCTTAAACTGGTAATCCTGCAAATGCCGGGGTGAATTCAACACCAGCAGTCCTCCCTCTTTCAAACCCGCTGTTACATCGACTTCGTCCAGAAGCATATGATCCAGTACAACCACAATATCAGGATTTTCGGTCGGAGACAGATCGTTGATCTTCGTCTTCGAGATCTTCAAAGAAGTTGAAACCGGGGCCCCGCGCCTTTCGGTTCCAAAAGAGGGGACCATCACGATCCCTTCATAGCCGGACGCAAAAGCAGCATTTGCAACGATCTTTGCCGCTGTAATCGCTCCCTGCCCGCCTCTGCCATGCCATCTGATTCGAGTAATATCACTTCTCATGTTATCCTGTTTTAGTGCTTGTACGGAAAAAGTCGGGTACAATCGACCCGCCTGCATATTAGGACGAACTGTTTATTATATCCAAACACCCAAGCAAAAGAAATTTTGCCTTTCCCAGTAGTTGATGTTAATCAACTTTTACAATGTGACTGCACAATAACAGTTCAGGGGTTGATTAAACAAAAAATCTCTGGTTTAGTTGAATGATATGCGGCTCAACGGTTTGAACCGCAACAGTGTATATCGAATAGGAATGGGACATGATACCCGATTGTGACAAACTGGTGAAACACATCACCAGCGAGATTCATTCAATGACGGATATTGCCGTCGTCGGCATGAGTGGTGGGGCAGACTCTTCGCTGACAACCGTTTTATGCTCAAAGGCCCTGGGAAAGGAGTCCGTTTACGGAATCAGTATGCCCTATAACGAGGTCGATATCGCGACCTTCAATGCCCGGTCCGCAAAACTGGCAGAGAAACTCGCTGTTAACCATCTTATCAGACCGGTGGGTGGCATCGCTGACGCCATCAATCAACAGATTCACGTGAATGAGACCTCTGAACTGACTGACACCAATAAGGGAAACGCCCGCAGTCGCGCCAGGATGTGTATCCTCTATGGCGTTGCCCATAACCTGTCCAGCCGTTTTCCGGACAAGCGGGTGCGGGTCATTGGCACCGGCAATCTCTCTGAAGACTTTATCGGGTATGACACCAAGGGCGGTGACGCCCTGGCTGATTTCTTTCCCATTGGTGATCTTTTCAAATCAGAGATCTATCAGCTGCTGGACTATTTCAGGGACAAGGGTGTTATCGAAGAGGCCCATATCGACCGAACGCCATCGGCCGGACTTGAAACGGGTCAAACCGATGAAAAGGACCTCGGACACACCTATAACGAAATGGAAAAGGGTATCCGTTTCTGCCTGGCGCATTACGATAGGATGCATCAACAGTCCCTGGACCCGATGACATCATTTGTCTGGGAAAGGCACCTGGCTCAAAAGCACAAGCATGAAGCACCACCAGCCCTGAAACTCAGGATGCTTTGTCAATAGATGCATCGCAGACATAGCCTCCTGGCAACTCTGTCTCAAGGGAGCGGTCATGGCAGTATCGGTTACATCTCCGTTCATTCAGGTGTTGAACACTCATGCCGAGACCCTCACCAACCTGGTTGAAGAGGGCCGAAAGGCCATGGGTTATTTCTGCCACTACACACCTGTAGAGCTAATCCACGCGTCCGGCTTGATACCGGTTCGGATCAGCGGTGGTCCCGGAGACGTGGAAATGGCTTACAACCTCGCTCCTGATTTTATCTGCCCCTACATGAAGCGGGGCCTGGAAAAGGCCCTTGCCGGAAATTACCGATTTCTATCAGGTCTCGTCCAGGGATACACCTGCGACATCGCCTGTGGCATGGCCAACGTCTGGGCTGACAATATCGAAGGTGACTTGTTCCACATCCTGCCCCTTCCCTACGAAGATACCGAAAAATCCCGCCGCTACCTGCATGTTGAATATAGCAACCTGATCGGTAAATTATCAGACCTGGGCGGAAACTTCTCAGACACCAGTCTCAGCCGTTCCCTTGAGCTATACGCACGCATCCGCACGCATATTCTCGATTTTTACCAGCGACGATTCGAAGGCAAACTGCCATTGAGCTCCAGCGAGCTTTGGCAGGTGATCCAGGCGGGTTTTGTCTCTGTTCCGGAAACCTATCTGGACATGCTGGAAGATCTTCAGGTCGAACTGGACAAGCTGTCCATACCGGACCCGAGCGGCGTGCCGGTATTGATATCCGGGAGCCTGATTGAAACTCCGGATATTCTCGACTTCCTGGAAAGCAGTGGCGGTCAGATCGTCGCTGACGATCTATGTAGCGGCATGCGGTCGGCTTCCACCTCATCTGGATCATCCAGTGATCCGATGGAAAGGCTGGCAGATCTCCATTTTAACCGGTTTCCCTGCCCGTCCAGATCCAGGGCTGAAGACCGACTCCCTTTAATCCAACAGCTGATCGAGCAATCCGGTGCCAGGGGAGTGGTATTTATGTTCCAGAAATTCTGCACCCCCCATCTGTCCGACTATCCTTTTTTATCAGACCAGTTAAAAGCAAGCGGTATTCCGAGTGTGATGATCGAACTCGATGAAAGCTGGCAAGCAAATGCGCAAATGGGAACCCGCCTGGAAGGGCTGTTTGAGATTATTGAGGGGTAATATGGAAAAGACCAGAAAATCCAACAAGCGGCTTCAAACGGCAAAAGAGCTCTCCCGAGTGGTCGCAGACTACTACCAGGAGTGTGGTGAAGCAAAGGCCGAAGGCCGGCCCGTCGGTTGGATGCCTCCCATGAATGGTGCCATCGAAATATTTTACGCCATGGGCCTGCAGCCGGTATTTCCGGAAAACTGGTCGCCCGTTTGTGCGGCTTTTGGTTTGACTCCCGATAACTTCGAAGTTTCAGAGGGCATGGGATACTCCCGTGACCTGTGCGGCTATCTGAGAAACATTATTGGCTATGTCAACGGCCCGATAGACGATCCCTCTTTCCCACTTGGCAGCCTACCCGCGCCCGATATCATTCTTTCCCCCGGCGGCGGCTGCATTCCGGTCATGAAAATTTTTCACGCCCTGGAAAGGCGATTCCCTGAGGCCAGAGTGCTGACATCCGACATGCCACAGGTGGCGGTGGAAGATATTCAGGAGCACCACATTGAGTACGCTGTCGAACAGGTTAACCAGCTGGTCGCTTTCCTCACCAAAGTCACAGGACGAAAACTGGATATGGATCGTCTATCCGCAGTGGTTCAGTTATCAGATCAGGCCTGCGCCCTCTGGGATGAAATCATGACCTATCGCCGGTTTATACCGGCACCTTTTTCAGCGGCTGAAATGGGGATCATGTTTGTTATGGTGACCCGGCAGGGAACCCGGATTGCGGTTGATTTCCTGGAAAAGGTGCTGGCAGAGATCAAGGAACGGGCCGCGAATGGAATCGGGGTCATCGAAAACGAAAAAATCCGCCTTTTCTGGGACAATATTCCGCTCTGGTATAACATGGGGGTTTTCAACTATTTCGAGAAGATGAATGGTGTGGTGGTCGCGGAAACATACTCTGCCGCCTGGTCCCTGAGGCTGGATACAAGCAGTCCCATCAGGGCATTGGCTTTGAAGTCACTGATGTCTTATCCACTGGTCTCCTGCGTCTCCATCAAAAAGCGGCGTGAAATGGTATTGAAGGCCTGCCGGGACTACCATATCGACGGAGTGGTTTTGCACCGGAACAAGTCCTGTGTTCCCATCACGCTCGGGCAGATGGACATTAAAAGGGAGTTGGAGGAGACCCTGGGGGTTCCTTCGGTTATCATCGATGCCGATCACATGGATGAGCGTAACTTTTCCACCGCACAGTTCCAAACCCGAATCGACGCCTTCATGGAGACCCTGCTCGCGAAAAAGCAGGCCCGCCGCTGAGAATTGAGGGGAACGCCCGTCATGGGAGGCCCTGTAAATCAGATTCAGATAAATACAATTGCCTTATTGAGAATATTGATCGATCGTTTAAGGACAACAAAATTATCATCGTCTCCGCCTAATTTTATAGACCTGCGGCTGCTTCTCCAATCAAACTATCTGGTTTCCCCAAGATGAATCAATCGGCTCCAGCAAAAACACCCCGCTTTTTCTATGGCTGGATTATCATTGCTATCGGGTTTCTGACCCTGGCTATGGCATTTGGTATCTGGTACTCCTTTTCCGTTTTTTTTCTGGCCATCATCGAGGATTTTGGGTGGAGTCGCGCCGCAACCTCAGGTATCTTCTCCGTATTCATTCTCTGTCATGCTGTGATGGGTATTCTGACCGGTCATCTGCAGGACCGATTCGGGCCCCGGTTGGTGATTCCTTTCGGATCGATTTTACTGGCCGCCTCTCTGGTTTTGACAAGCAGGGCGCAGGAAATCTGGCACTTCTACCTGGTATACGGCGTCTTCGCCAGCACCGGTGTGAGCCTGATCGGCTTCACTTCACATTCGGCCTTTCTGCCTAACTGGTTCGAGAGAAAACGAGGCCTGGCCGTCGGCATCGCCATGGCAGGCATCGGTATCGGCATGCTGGTCGTGGTCCCGCTACTGGAAAAAATCATTACGCTTTATGGGTGGCGAACGGCTTATCTGTTTGCTGCAGGAGCTGTTCTATGTCTGGTCGCTCCCCTGAACCTGATATTTGCCCGAAAAAGCCCGGCTGAAATGGGCCTGACCCCTGACGGAGATGCAAGGGGCGATGCTCAAGCAACAGCGCCCAAACGACTGGTGGAAATCCTGGACCAGGAGTGGGTAGATCAGGACTGGACCATCGCCAAGGCACTCAAAACCAGACGATTCTGGTTTGTGGCCGCCGCCTTTTTCTTCATCGCCTTCGCATTCCAGAGTACCCTGTTGCACTCAGTCTCTGCCATGGTTGACAGCGGACTGACCAGACACACTGCCACCATGCTGTTCGGGATTCTGGGAATTGCCGGATCCGTCGGAAAGATCCTGTTCGGTTATCTGTCAGATCTGTATGGCAGGGAGAAAATCAATACCATCGGCTGTATTATAGCCGCCCTCGGAATCGCCTGCCTGATTGCTGCCACCTCCGGGAGCATGTTGCTGGCTTTGCTGTTTGCACTGATGTTCGGGGTTGGTTACGGTTCAGCAGCACCGCTGTTACCTTCGGTGAGCGCAGATATATTCTCGGGAAAGGCATTCGGGATGATTTTCGCTTTGATTGGTATCGGCGGCGGCATTGGAGGGTCCTTTGGTGCCTTTATGGCGGGGTTGATACACGACATGACGGACAGCTATACCATCTCTTTCAGCATGTCCATCTGCGCTCTGATCCTGGCTTCCACCCTGATCTGGCTGGCCGGTCCAAGAAAAATCAGGCAAATGGCCAAACCCGTTTTATCCTGAAGCGTAAGATCCACCACATAATACACAGTGCATACCATCATGACCTGCAGATCACGACGAAAGATGAAAAAAACAGCAACGCCCCTGGTGTCATTCCGACCTTGAGCCGGAATGACGGGAGCTCTTCTCAAAGCACTTTTTTCAGGAATTTTCCGGTGTAACTTTTCAGACTCCGGGCTACCTTTTCCGGAGAGCCCTGCGCAACAATCAGACCCCCATTCTTACCCCCTTCCGGTCCCAGGTCAATCACCCAATCCGAACTTTTAATCACATCCAGGTTATGCTCGATGACGATGACGGTATTCCCACTGGATACCAGTTGCTGCAGCACATTAAGCAGCAGCTTAATATCAGCGAAATGGAGGCCGGTAGTGGGTTCATCCAGTATATACAGGGTTTTCCCGGTATTGCGTTTGGCCAGTTCCCGAGCCAGCTTGATACGCTGAGCCTCTCCTCCGGAAAGGGTGGTTGCCGGCTGTCCCAGTTTTATATAGGTCAGACCGACCTGGTTAAGGGTGTTCAGAATACTCATAATTCTGGGCTGGTTTGCAAACACCTCACAGGCCTCCCGGACCGACAGGTTGAGGACATTATCAATGGAAAGCCCCTTAAATTTAACCTCCAGCGTAGATGTATTAAACCGTTTTCCACCGCACACCTCGCAGGGAACAAACACATCTGCCAGAAAATGCATCTCCACTTTGATATACCCATCCCCTTTACAGTGCTCGCAACGCCCGCCCTTCACATTAAAAGAGAATCGACCCTTCCGATATCCCCTGGCCTTGGATTCGGGTAGTTCGGCGAACAGATCGCGAATCAGGTCGAACACCTTGGTGTAGGTAGCGGGGTTACTTCGTGGCGTCCGCCCGATGGCTTTTTGATCAATGTTTATAATCTTGTCCAGGTTTTCCAGTCCCGTGATTTCCTGGTGCTTTCCAACGGCAGAAATTGTATTGTGCAGCTTTCCCGCCAAAGCCGGATAGAGAATCTGGTTCAAAAGCGTGGATTTTCCAGCTCCGGAAACGCCTGTCAATACCGTAAACAACCCAAGGGGAAATTTAACGGTGATATTTCTCAGGTTGTTCTCGGATGCCTTTTTAATCACTACCCAATCAGCATCCGTTTTCCCAGGGTTCCGCCTTTTCGCAGGTACCGGTATTTCCTCTTTTCCCGACAGGTAGAGACCGGTCAGAGAATGGGGATCGTTTCTGATCGATTCGGGTGTACCAGCAGACACAATTTCCCCGCCAAGCTTGCCGGCACCTGGCCCGATATCCACCACCCAGTCTGCCGATTCAATGGTTTCCTGATCGTGCTCGACGACGATCAGCGTGTTACCTATGTCCCTTAAATGACAAAGACTCCGCAGCAGTTTTTGATTGTCCCGCTGATGAAGACCGATAGAGGGTTCATCCAGCACATACAGAACCCCGGTCAGTTCTGAGCCAATCTGAGAAGCCAGCCGAATCCGCTGGGACTCACCGCCAGAAAGCGTCGGTCCCGAACGATCCAGCGAAAGATAGTCCAGTCCCACGTTCAGCAGAAAACCCAGGCGGGCGGTTATCTCCTTCAACAGCTCGTCTGCCACCAGCTTTCGGTTTCCGGTCAAGGAAAGACTGGTCAATAGATCATACACTTCACTGATTGTCATACCGGTCAATTCCACAATAGACCGGTTTTCAATTTTAACATGTAGCACCTCCGGTTTCAGTCGATCCCCATGGCAGATGGCGCAAGTCTTTGTCGACATGAACTTCCCGTACCAGGTTTTCTGCGATTCGGATTGTGTCTGGAGGTAGCGGCGCATCAGGGTGTTCATGATTCCTTCAAAGGCCATGGTGAAAGCTCCCTGCATCTTGGCCGTGTTAAAATTGACCACCACTTCTTCCCCATCTGCGCCATATAACAGCAAATCACGATGTGCCTTGGGCAGGGACTTCCAGGGTATATCGAAATCAATCCCCCACTGTTTCTGAACGGCCTTGATATGCTGCAGCCCCCAGGACCCGTTTTTCTTTCCCGGTTTCTTGTTAAAATAGTTCTTCCAGGGAACAACCGCACCTTCCTTGATGGACAGCGATTCATCAGGAATTATTTTATCCCTGTCCATGGAGAGAACTGTTCCCAGCCCGTTACATTCCGGACACATTCCCTGGGGAGAATTAAAGGAAAACAGAGGTGGGTCCAGGTCGGGATAGGCAATGCCACAGCAGGTGCTGTACTCACTCATTGGCATATCCCGGTCGCCCGGAATATGGATAATCAATTTACCGTTGCCCAGTTTCAAGGCAGTCTCAACCGAATCGGTCAGGCGCTGCTTGAAAGACTCATCTGATTTGATCATCAGACGGTCCACCACCACTTCGATGTGGTGTTTTTTATTTTTCGACAGCTGCTGAACATCCACCAGATTCTGGACAACGCCATCAATTCGAATCCGGGTGTATCCATCTTTTTTCAGTCTTTCGAGCAGATCTCTGAACTCCCCTTTTCGGTTTTCCACTATCGGTGACAATACCATCATTCGTGTGTCGAGGGGCTGATCGAGAATCTGTTCCACCATACTGGCCGCATCTCCCCGACCCACTTCCTTGCCGCATCGATAGCAGTATTGTACCCCTATTCTGGCAAACAACACCCTGAGATAATCATAAACCTCCGTGATCGTCCCCACAGTTGAGCGAGGGTTTTTAGAAGCCGATTTCTGCTCAATGGAGATGGTTGGCGAAAGCCCCCGGATGGTTTCATATTTCGGTTTCTCCAACTGTCCGATAAACTGACGGGCATAGGAAGAGAGAGACTCGATGTAACGCCTTTGTCCCTCCGCAAAAATGGTGTCAAACGCGAGACTGGATTTCCCGGATCCAGAAACACCGGTGAACACAATCAGTTTTTTTTTGGGCAGGCGAACGTCAATATTTCTCAGGTTGTGCTCTTTTGCCCCTTTCACCACTATGTAATCCATCTCACTCATTATTTGATTCCGCTTTTCTGCACGTTTCAGATTTGCTGCCCACCGACTGTTTGCCCCGAAGGGTTCATAATAAGAAATCCCGGCGGTTATGACAAGAACAAATGTTCACTTATACGCTTTCTGTATCCCTTCATTGATAATTTCCACCAGTTCGTTAGAATAGTGACAGACTGACGGGATTTTTCCCTGCAACATCATCGATTTTACACAATCGGTGTACGATCAAACAAGGGGCCCCTGTTAAGAACATACCCGATCAACATAGAGACAGAAACATGACATTAAGCCCAATGCTGCAGAAAAACTTGTCACGCTTTATCCTGGTCTTATTCGTAACCCTGGTTTATCCCCTGATATCAATTGGTGCATCAGGGACATCAGACACCTTGAAGATCGCCATGCTGCCTATTATTGACTCTTTTCCCTACTATATTGCGCAGGCGGAGGGTGAGTTCAAAAAGGCGGGGGTGAACCTCAAACTGATACGGGTAATGAGTGCTCTGAACAGGGACCAGCTCATGCAGGCGGGAGAGGTGGATGGTATGCTGAACGAAATGACATCGGCGGCCAATTTCAACCGGAATAAGACACAGGTGCAGGTGGTGTATACCATCCGATCTGCCCAGAGCAGTTATCCCATGTTCCGCCTGATCGCTTCTCCGGGAAGTCACATCAAAACCGTCGCCGGCATGAAAGGGGCATCGATCGGTATTTCGCGCCACACCATCATCGAATATGTGACAGACCGGCTTCTTGAATGGAAGGGGGTCCACCCCGGAACCGTGGTGAAGAAATCCATTCCAGCCATCCCCGAACGATTCCAATTACTGATGCAGAGGCAGATCGATGCGGCTATGTTACCGGATCCCCTGGCTTCAGCAGCCCTTGGTGCAGGCGCAACCCTGATCATCGATGACGCGGCATATCCCCAATATAGTGCCAGTCTTTTTACTTTCAGTATCGATGCCATTCGCAACAAGCCTGAGTCCATGAAACGCTTTTTCAAAGCCTGGGATCGTGCCGTATCCAGGTTGAACGCAAACCCTGAAGCTTACCGGGCCTTGATGCTAAAACATATCCGGGTCCCGAAAAATGTCCGGAACAGCTACCGTATCCCCGAGTTTTCAAGAAGTGCCGTCCCCAGCAAAGAGCAGTGGGACGATGTCATGCGCTGGATGGTTTCAGGCAAGCTGCTCAAACAGCCGTTGCCGTACAAACAGTCAGTGACCACCTCTTTTCTACCGGAGATGAATTAGTCTCTTTTTCCACTGATTCTGACACAACGGCCCGTTCATGATTGACATAAGCAACCTGACATTCTCTTATCCGGGGCAGCCGAACCTTTTTGATGGTTTTTCGATCTCCATCAGCGAGGGAGAGTGCTGGTCCATCATCGGTCCATCCGGTTGTGGAAAAACCACCTTACTCTATTTCATGTCCCACCTGATCAAACCAAATTCCGGTTCCGTGCGTATAGACGGTGAGATTTCCAGCCGACCCCGGCCCAAAACAGGGCTGGTTCTGCAAGATCACGGGCTGCTGCCCTGGTCAACCACGCAGAAGAATGTCAGCCTCGGCTTTAATGTCCGCCGATTTTACGGACCGGATGGACTGCATGCCCCCTCTGGTTCAAAGATCGACCGGGAGACAGAACAGCAGATTGTGGATCACTGGCTCAACCGGTTGGGGATCAGTGACTTGAGAGACAAATACCCTTCCCAGATGTCACGGGGGCAACGGCAGCGAGCAGCTCTGGCCCGCACTCTGGCATTGTCACCCGACCTGTTATTGATGGATGAGCCCTTTTCAGCCCTTGACACACCGACGCGCAAGGATTTGCAGGATCTGGTGATCGAACTCAACCGGGAACGCAACATGACCTGTGTGACCGTCACTCACAACATTGATGAGGCTGTTTTCATGGGTCAGAAGATTTTGATCCTGGCCCGATCAACCAACAGTGAACCGGTCGTGATCGATAACCCCTCTGCGACCGATCTGAACCACGAATCCTTCCAGGCGATGTGCCAGGAGATTGAAAAAAGGCTGGAGCGATCCGCATGAAACAATCCCTGAACCTTACCACTATCCTGTCAGGTGTCCTGATGATCCTGCTACTCTGGTTGGGCTTGTCCTGGTTGCTTAACAGCCCGGTCATGCCATCCCCGATTGATGTGATCCCCATTTTTATATTCTCGATGGCAGGAGACCTCGGCATCCATTTTCTGGCAAGCACCGGCCGAGTGCTGGCGTCTGTTACCCTGGCTGTCATCACGGCTGTTCCGGCGGGGCTGGCACTGGGGCAGATGCCCGCGGTGAACCGGATTTTCGACCCCCTGATCGCCATTATCTACCCCATTCCCAAGATCGTTTTTTTACCGGTTATCTACATTCTATTGGGAATTACCGATGTTTCAAAGATTTTCCTGATCGCAGTGATCGTGTTTTTCCAGATCCTGGTCGTCGTTCGCGATGAGGCTGCCGGACTCCATCCCGAGTTAATTCTGTCGGTCCGTTCCATTGGAGCAGGCAGGCGGGCGCTATTCCGGTTTGTCTACATTCCGGCCTCTTTACCGGCTGTCCTGACAGCTGTCCGAATCTCCATCGGAACCGCCGTGGCGGTCCTCTTTATCGCTGAGCAGTCGCTGACAACCTGGGGCCTGGGATACTATATTATTGTGGAGACCTATCAGGTACTCCTCTATCCCGAGATGTACGCCGGGATCCTGGGCATGGCTCTTCTGGGCCTCTCCCTGTACTTTCTGGTCGATTACCTGGAGCGGAAGGTTAACCGTCATCTCTACCTGAACAATTAACCGGACAACCTGATTCCCCATCAACAATGAACACCAACGAACCCTCATCAATTTCTCGAACACAGGCCTGGATTCTGGCATCACGACCCAAGACACTTCCTGCGGCTGTTTCACCCGTATTAATCGGCACCGCCCTGGCCGTTAAAACAGGCAATTTCAAGCTGCTACCTGTCTGCGCAGCCTTGGCCGTTTCACTGCTGCTGCAGATAGCGGTCAACCTGGCAAACGACTATTTTGATTTCAAGAAAGGGGTAGACACGGAAGATCGGATGGGACCCCTCAGGGTAACACAAAGCGGATTGATTCCTCCTGAAACGGTGAAGCGGGCGATGATGGGAACCCTGCTGGCTGCTGCAATATCTGGTTTTTACCTCGTCATCGTAGGTGGTTGGCCGATTCTGGCGCTGGGTCTGGCCGCCATTCTATCCGCGCTGGCGTACAGCGGCGGTCCGTTTCCCCTGGCATCCAATAGCCTGGGGGATCTGTTCGTTTTTATTTTCTTCGGTCCGGTAGCTGTCTGCGGTACCTATTTCGTTCAGGCACTGCAGCTGCCGATGTTAGCGGTGATACTATCCATTCCGGCCGGGCTGCTGATCACAGCCATCCTTGTTGTGAATAATCTCAGGGATATCGTCACTGATCGTCAAACCGGCAAGCGGACACTGGCGGTCAGGCTCGGAGAGACAGGCAGCCGGGCGGAATATCTGATACTAATCGGAACCGCCTACCTGGTACCGGTTGTGCTGGTTTTGCTGGGGATGATTCCCGTGTACTGCCTGCTGGTCCTATTATCTTTGCCCATTGCCTATCCGACCCTGAAACTCATCTTAACGCAACAGGGCAGAACGCTGAACCAGGGACTGGCCGGCACCGCCCGCCTGACCTTCCTCTTCTGCCTGCTGCTCTCCATCGGCCTCCTGGTCGGTTAAGGGATCGTTAAAAATAAATTTCACATAGTCTATTTGCAAAAGTCCTAAAAGCATTGGACATTTTACAAACAGAATGTGCCAGCAACGTGTTTCTTTAACGCACGACGTGTTTCTTTAATGCCAATGAGAAACACTCGACTAATGAGAAACACTTGACTATTTTTTTAGCCGACCCTAAATTATCCGGTAACGGTCCCCATCCATTTCAACAATATTTTTCCGGATCAGGCGGTCCAGATGTTTCTGCATACTGATCTCTTCAATCAGGGCAAACATCTCCAGCGGCTGTTTGGGCTTCCCATAAACAATCCATTGTCCGGCAATTTCCACCATGGTTCGCGGTTCTTTCAGAAACGCCAGGAGCTTCTCCTCCCGGATATCAATCACCCGCAGGAAGTCATCCCACATCGAACCCGGGTTCGACTCAAACACCCCCTGCTCATGGCTGGTCAGCCAGACCTTTGCCGGAATATTCCTCAACCGTTCCACCGTTTGACATATCTCATCGATATCGGAATACAGATCCCCATACCAGGGACCAAACGGTGTTAAATCAGTATCTCCCAGAAAGAGGACCTGGGGCTCCCTGAAATAGAAAGAGAGACTGCCGGGACTGTGCCCCGGACAATGGATCACCTCCACCGTGACACTGCCAAGGTCGATCACCTCACCGTCAGTCAGATACCGACTGATTTTACGGGGCTTGTAGTTGAACATCTCAACCATCATCTGCCCCCACCCTTCCCGCATTTTTTCATAGGCCGGTTCCGGATAGATATACCAGTCAATGAAGGTGTTCAAATCAGTCATCGGGGGTGCGTCAGCCTCGTGCATCCAGATGGGGAGTTCCTCAAAAAGATTGAGGTACATGATATGATCTTCATGCCAGTGGGACAACCAGATGGTCTCGGCCTTCTTCGATTGACTGATCAATTGCAACTCTTCGAGGTTTGAAGCCGGATCAATGAGCACTCCCGCCTCTTCGATATACAGCGAATGGCAATAGGGGTATCTCCCCCCTTTCGTACCGGTGATAAAGGTTAACGGACCAAATGGTATCAATGAGTCACTCATATTGGAACTCCCTGTTCGAACGGTTTACTCCGATTCATCTTCGTGATTGAAGATATAGCCAACTGAGCGAAGGCTTTTGAAGAATTTCGGTTTTTTCGGGTTCTCTTCAAAATACTTTCTGAAACGAACAATAAAATTATCAACGGTTCTCGTTTCCGTTTTTCCGGTATATCCCCATCCGATTTCCAGAAGCTTTTTTCTCGACAGGGGCTTGCCCCGGTTCGCAATGAAAAGTTTGATCAGCTTGATCTCCTGCTCGGTCAGGTTGATTTTTTCATCATTACAGTAAGCGACGGAAAGGTTGAAATCGATCCGGTTTTTTCCAAAATCATAGGACCCCCCAAAAGCAGGTTCTCCCTCTTCAACCCCGTCCGAAGAACGGTTCCAGGAGACCCGTTTCAGAAGTCTCTCAATTCGCAACAGAAATTCATCCAGGTTAAAGGGCTTCTGCAAATAGTCATCAACACCATAGCTGAAACACTGGACTTTATCGTCCGGAGCTGTCTTCGCGGAAAGTACCAGAATCGGTATTCGTTCATCTTCCAGGCGAATATTGCGCAGGACAGATACCCCATCGATTCCGGGCAGCATCAGATCAAGCACGATCAGATCGGGCTGCCATGATTTCCATTCCTGCAGCCCGGCAATTCCATCAAGTGCAATGCGGACAACATAACCTTGAAACCCGAGGTTGAGTTTCAGCCCTTCTGCGATATGGCGCTCATCTTCAATAATCAGGATTCGTGTATCTTCACGCTTTTTCATGGGATTCCATCAGTTAGGTCTTGAAGACCGGACAACATATCAATTAAGCCATCAGTCCGCGGATAAATAGGGCAGAAGGAGGGTAAAGGTTGCCCCCATTCCTTCGCCATTGCTCTCGGCAATGATTTTCCCCTTGTGCATTCGGGCAATATTTTCGGCCATATACAGTCCAATACCGGTTCCTTTTGCGGACATATTCTCAGATCGACCGATCTGGTAGAACTTCTTGAAGATTTTTTTCAGATTCGCTTTATCAATGCCAATGCCGTTATCTTTAAAACGGATCTGTAACGAACGACCCTCTCGGACAAACGTAATATTCACTTCCGGTCGATCTGACCGGTTATACTTGATGGCATTCGTCAGCAGGTTCATCAACAAAATTTCGTAAAGCGACGGTTTAACCCCATATATCACCTTTTGATCCGAGGGATTGTGAACCTGAATATCACTTTCCTGGAACAGGTGCCGGTTATTCTTCAAAAAAAGCTTTGTGGCTTCCACCAGGTCAATAATAGCCAGCTCCTCTCTGTAGCTTTTTCCTTCGATCTGGGCAAGGTTCAGGATCCGGCTGATATTGTCAGAGAGTCGTTCCGCATCCAGCAACATATAACCGATATATTTCTCCTGATCCTCACGGGATAACTGATGTTTCAAAAAGGTCTCCAGGTACAGTTTCAAGGAGGTAACCGGGGTTTTCAATTCGTGTGTGAAATTGTTGATGAAGTTGTGCTGCATCCGGTACAATTGCAGGTTTTTTTGGTAGTAGGTGAAGATAATAATGATACAGATGATAATAAACCCGACAAGAATGGACAGCACCAGAATCACAACCCAGGTTTGAGCGTCAAGGACCTGTTGCTTGTTCAAATTGAACCGTTTCACCACGTTATCAAGCCCAGCACTGACTTCGAGATACCAGTAAATATATAAAAAAAGCGAGGTCCCCAGCGCTACCACTGAGAAAACCAGTACGACGATCGGATAGAAAATTTTGGATTGACTCATGTCCCGTTTTTACCTGATGGGTTTATCAATGACAGTAAGCCCAGGTGGGCGCCAGCCCGGGATACGTCTACCAGAACCGGTTTCGGTCCAAGTATATCGAAAAAAAAAGAGTCTGTCGAAACCGACGGTTTCAGAATAGGGACTGTCCATAAGAGATTTGACAACCCAAACAACGTCGCTGAAAATAGAAGAAAAGCGGTTGCTTCGAGTGAAATGCCTTCCTTTTCAACATCCACTCGGAAACGCCTAAACAGAAAACAGGGCCCAATATGAGTGAAAGAAAGGCAATCATCTGTCCCGGTTGCAATAAATTGGTCAGCAACTACCTTGAAACCTGCCCACACTGTGGCATGAAGCAGCCGGGTCGAAAGCAGCGCATATTATCTATTTTCAAATTCAACACCCGCAGTTTTGTCAAACCAATAATTACCGTCAATGTCATCCTGTTCATACTTTCCTATGCGCTTCCTCTGTTTATTCGAACCCCACTGCCAGCTGGCAGAGATCTGTTTGGCCTTCTGCCCTCTCCCAGCTATGTTTCTCTGAACCTGTTGGGGTGGGCTGATATTCGGTTGATTCTGGCCGGAAACTGGTGGGTGTTGATAACAGCTATGTTTCTTCACGGGGGCGTTCTCCACATCCTGTTCAACATGATGTGGGTCAGGGACCTGGGGCCCCAGACAGAATATTTGTTCGGACCGCATAAGATGCTTATCATCTTTGTGCTCTCCGGAATCGCCGGTAACATAGTTGCCGTATTCACTCCTCTTGTCGCTAATACCTTTTTGGGAACCCAACTGCCAATGATACCGGTTATCGGCGCTTCAGGTGCCGTTTTCGGATTGATGGGAGCCATCATCGCTTTTGGCAGAAGGAGAGGTGGAATATTCGGGCGACAATTGGTGCGGCAGATGGGTATGTGGGCGGCCATTCTGATTGTAATGGGGTTTTTAATGTCGGGCGTCAGCAATGCAGCCCATATCGGCGGATTCATAGGCGGATTCATCATTGGCCAGGTACTAAGCCTGGGGAAACCGAACCCTAACCGATCAGCCGCCATCTGGGGTGCCTTGTTTACAGCTGGTATATGTGTGGTCTCCTTTCTGATGATGGCCATCCGGGTAGTTGGCCTTATTGGCAGGCTATGAAAAAAAAGCGGCAAAAAGGGAGATCCCGTCTCCCACGCACATCAGACAAAAATCATCCCCGCCCAGACCGTCATAGAGGGTTAACCGGCAAAAAAATCTCTATTTTTGCTAAAGACGTTGAAAAAGAGGCTCTGGACCAGTTCTATTCAGCGATGGGGAACGATTTTTCTGTCACCGGGGTCATGCTGCCAGATGCCCATACCGGGTATACACTCCCCATCGGGGCCGTCGTCGGTACCACCCGGATTGTTCTGCCATCCTGGGTGGGTTATGATATCGGTTGCGGAATGTGTGCCGTAGCGACCGGGCTCCAGGCTGAACACCTGCTGCCCTTCGTCGACAGCATCTACCGACAGATTTACGATCGGGTCCCCACCGGCTTCAACCACCACAGCCATGCGAACAACTGGGACCACAGCAACCTTGAAAAAAGTGACATCTTGCAGCAGATTTTCAGGAAAAAGGGGTTGCTGCAGTTGGGCACCCTCGGTAGCGGCAACCACTTCATCGAAATCGGGTTTGATGAGGCCCATCAGATCTGGTTGATTGTCCACTCCGGTTCCCGGGGAACCGGGCATGCCGTGGCTACCCACTATATGAAACAGGCCAGTGGAGACTGCAAGGCCAGAGAGGGTCATTATGGATTTGATGTAGATTCAAAAAACGGTCGCAGCTATATCATCGATATGGATTTTTGTCTTGCCTATGCGCTGGAGAATCGGAAACGGATGATTGCTGTCATCCTGGATATCATCGAACAGACCCTACCAGGTCAGCCGCTTGCGGCGTTGGACCCGTCCAGCCTGATCAACCGAACCCATAACCATGTCGAGCATCGACACGGAATGTGGATTCATCGCAAAGGTGCAACCCAGGCTGAAGATGGTATGCGCGGAGTAATCCCCGGCAATATGCGAGATGGATCCTTTATCGTTGAAGGGCTGGGAAACAGGGACAGCCTCTGGTCCAGCTCTCATGGCGCCGGTCGGGTCCTGGGCAGAAGAAAGGCCCGGCAACAATTGTCTCTGGAGCAGTTCAGGAAGAGTATGGCTGGTATCAAAGCCAAGGTCACCACGGGGACCCTTGATGAATCCCCGTTTGCTTACAAAGATATTTTTCAGATCATGGATTCTCAGGCAAAGATGGTCAAAATCCTTCACCATGTCAGGCCCATCATCAATATCAAAGCATGACAGGAGAAATCGTACCGTCCTGACCCACCTCGTCAGCTAACGCTGTTTATATATTCAATCAGGTCAACCACCTTATTGGAATACCCCCACTCATTGTCGTACCAGCTGACGATCTTATGAAAATTATCATTCAGCCCAATCCCCGCTTTAGCATCGAAGATTGATGTTCTGGGGTCTGTTAAAAAGTCGGTAGATACCACATCATCCTCAGTATAACCAAGGATGCCCGCCAATTCGCCCTCGGAGGCGTTCCGCATTTCCAACATGATATTTTCATATGAGGTCGGCCTTTCAAGTCGAACCGTCAGATCAACCACTGAAACATTGGCCGTTGGCACACGAAAAGACATACCGGTCAATTTTCCCTGCAAGTCCGGGATCACCTTCCCAACCGCTTTGGCAGCACCGGTGGATGACGGAATAATATTCTGAAAACCGCCCCTTCCGCCCCTCCAGTCTTTGGAAGAGGGTCCATCGATGGGACGTTGGGTTGCAGTGACAGAGTGAACGGTTGTCATCAACCCCTCAACAATACCCCAGTTATCATGCAGCACTTTGGAAATTGGCGCCAGGCAGTTGGTGGTGCAGGATGCGTTGGATACGATGTTCATGTCTGAAGAGTAGGAGTGGTGATTCACGCCCATCACAAACATGGGGGCATCAGGTGAGGGAGCGGAAATGACAACTTTTTTTGCCCCAGCCTGAAGGTGGGCCTTAGCCTTTTCCGTTGAGGTAAAAAGTCCGGTGGATTCGATGACGAAGTCTGCTTCCACCTCATTCCACTTCAGCGAACCTGGATCCCTTTCCGCTGTTACCCGGATGGTTTTTCCATTCACGACCAGTTGTCCATTTGAAACGGATACGTCTCCATTAAACCGGCCGTGAGAAGAATCATACCGGGTCATATAGGCCATGTAATCAACATCTATCAAGTCGTTGACCCCTACAACCTCAATATCCTCACGAGCTGCCATCACTCGAAATGCCAGTCGCCCAATTCGTCCGAAACCGTTAATCCCAACTTTTATTGCCATTTCAACTCCTGTTTTATCTAGGTTTGGTTCAATCCCATCATCTTCATGTCACGGTTATTCTGAATCATATTTGCCTGTACTATGATGATAACATGTTACTTTTACCAAAACCAGCCAAAAGATATAACCCTCACAATTCAATCCTGTTCATTTCTGCCCGCACCCTGATGGGGAAAATGTGCCCAAAATTGCTCCTCCCACCTGTCGCACGGTTATCCAGATACCGAAATCAGTCATAATGCCATGAATGAAATCAATATCGACAATAAAATCCGCAACTAGGTACCGGAGTTGCATTTTTAAGGACCAGGATCGAGACATTATTGAATGTCAGCCATGAAGTTTTGATTGTGCTGCCGGGTGGAACGCAGGTGTTAATAGTACTGGCAGAAGAGGCTGACTTAAGATAAAATGGACTGACGAAGAAACCAAAACTTATAGATAGAGCAGGCAAAAATGGCCGAACAGGTTGAATCCCCCGTAGCTGAAGATGTCCAGGGTATAGATCCCATGGCAAACATGGAGCAGAATAATAAAAATGCCGCAGCCAAACCGTCACCGGATGCTGACTCCGAAGAAATTGAGCAGGAAAAACCGAAGTTAAGCGCGGCGCCCTCTGCACCGGAAATGGATATACCAAAGGATTTTGCCAACCGGGCTGCTGCCAAGATCACCGCCATCAACGAACGTGAACTGGATGAAGAGATCGCCTCCAGTAAAGTTTCGGCGATGGTGTATAAGAATATGAACACCACGCAGATGTTTCGGTTTTTCATTGATACCATTGACATACTTCTGCAAAGCGAGCACACCGAAAAGTACGCGGCAACCACCTGGACTGCGTTACTATGGCACGAGGATGTTCACCCGGAATATCGCCCCTTTGTCGAAAATGCCTTAAATAAAATCATCGACGGTCACATTTCCAACGCCAAGCCCTTCCACGAACACGAAGAATCCGGTAAGGAGTTTTCCGCTTATGCCTACTCACTGGGAGAAACATTCATCCAGATGATGAGGCTTAACAGTGATCTTTACAATATCCTGACAGATATCTACGGGTTTATCATCCGCGAGGAGATGAGCCGGGACCTGACCAAATCTGACGAAGACTCAAAAAAGAGGGGAATCACCGGGCGCAAGAAAAAGAAAGAGATTGAAAACCTGAACCCCAAAAAGCTCTACGACGATATCATCGACTATATTTCGGAAAGGGGTGATTTTCGTTCTGATACCCTAAACCAGAAAAACCCGAACGAATTTATCATTATCCTGGCTGACCGCATGCGGAGTACCCGCCGCTATATCATCCAGGACATTATGAACCGGCACGCACTTGAGAAGAAGAAGGTGCTGGAAAAAGAGTTGCGGGAAAGAGAGGCGAATGCTGAAGAGGTCATTATAGCCAGCAGTCCTTTCAAACACGGGCTTTACCTGTTCTGGGTTGAGAAGCGCTACAACTTCAAATATCTGGCTGTGGAAAAGGTCAGGATTACCCTCCAGATACTGGCCATTTTCCTGGGTCTGGGGGCAATTGGGACGGGTTTCCTGGGGCTGGGGATGATCGGCCTGCTGGAAGGGATTCTTGTGGGAGCCATCATGGTTGCCTACGCCCAACTGTTCTGTTCAAGGGTTGTGTTCACGCCCTTTTATCCGAAAGATGTCACTGCCGAGCTTGAAAAGGATGTTGGGGCATTCACACCTACTTTTCGGAAAATGTCACTGGATCAGATCAACGCATTCATGACCAAGCAGATCAAAGAGCCTGAAAACACACTACTGCTTCACCTGCTTCCGGAATATGTCAAATACATCTTTGCTGTCATGCCTGACCGCAACGACATTCTGCTCTCCCGCGATAATATCAATGAGTTTATGGAGCGGATTGAGATCAACCTCGCGAAATTTCAAAGAGGCAAGGCGCTTTAGCGCTTTCTGGACCGAGCAGTATACCGGTTGCGGGGATCCCGAAAGTCGGGTCCGTTAATCGTGATAAAATCGGTCATTCCCTTCAGCCGGGAATAGATCCTCGAATAGACACGTTGTTCCAATGTTTCCCGTCTTTCCGCCTCAGCTGCTCCTCCCTTCCCATCCTTTTGTCCTGCAGTCTCACCCAGGCTGGTTGATTTGGAATCAGTATAATTGGTCGTAAAGATGGTCGTTTTCCTCATATTGTAGCGATTGGAGATAATCGTATCAAGGATGTTGATCTCCCAGTCACTTTTCCTGCCCTTTCCTAACTCGTCAACCACCAGGATATCAATATTGTTGATGCTTTCCAGGAGATTTGTTTCTGACAACCCCTTGTCATAGCCGCTCTTGATTTCACTCAGCAGGCTTGAAAACTCCTTGAACAGGCATGGAATTCCATACTTCAAGGTATAGTCCTTCAGCATGGTGCTGACCAGTCGGGTCTTACCGACACCAACCCCACCCATAAACAGCAGCCCTTCCCACTTGCCATTCTGATAGTTTTTAAATGAAAACCGTGCGGTATCCAGCGCCGATTTCAATGAAGGGTTACCGGAAATATCGAAATTTTCGAAGGTAGCATCATAAAACTGGCTGGGAATCTGTGCACTGTTGTAAAGCCTGATGCGATAGGACAGATCCTGGCACTGACATTTTTGTGCGTGCTCACGCCCATTCTCATCAAGCTCAAAAAGGTATCCGGTACCGTCACAGATTTGACAACTAGTCTGGCAACCGGAACAACGATCCGCAACTGCGTATCGACCCCTGGGTACAATTTCGATTCCGGTGTCATTGCAAATGGTGCACTTTGGTTTTTTCATGGTGTCTAAGGGAGTATCGCCTCTTCAGCATTTTCACGAGTGACGCCGCAGGACGATTACAGGTCAGAATGTTCGGTTTACTGATACTGACAGCCGTGGGAAAATCCCCGGAATGCCTTCAAAATAATCCTTTGCCGGTATAAACGCTACTGATTTTCCTGCATCATTAATCGGCCGAGTTTAAGGTTGTCAACAACCAGTCGAATCGATAGCATTTTGGGATACCTTCGTTGTTCTATGTTGGCAAAGACAACCATAGTCTATGACCATGATTCAGTGTTGTAAATTTGTTTTAGACGATTTTTAAGGATATCAATGGCAGATGGCATCATTATCGGTTCAGATCATGGTGGTTTTGATCTTAAAGAACAAATCAAAGCGATTTTAACAGAACTCGGCTACAGTGTGACGGATGTCGGGTGTTACAGCAACGCCTCCGTTAACTATCCTGATATCGCCCGGCAGGTTTCTGAAAAAGTTTCAGCAGCTGAATTCAGCAGGGGAATTCTAATCTGCGGTACCGGTATTGGAATGTCATTAGCAGCCAATCGGTTTCCAAAGGTTCGAGCCACACTCTGTCACGACCACCTTACAGCCAGACTGTCGAGAGAACACAACAATTCCAATATCCTCGCCATGGGTGCCCGGGTCCTCGGCATCGAAACTGCGAGGGATATTCTATTGACCTGGCTGAATACCGACTTTGCAGGTGATCGTCATCAGACACGTATTGACATGTTGGATCAGCCACCTTTCGTGTAGGCGAGTGGTCATTTCGGAACTCAGTAATAACAGTATTTAGCTTACCTTTCCACACATCAGACATACAGGAAAACAAAATGAAAACGATTCAGGAATTTGATAACGAACTCTATTCTGCCATGGTTGATGAACAGCGACGTCAAGTAGACAAACTGGAACTCATCGCCTCGGAAAATGTCGTTTCTCCCCGTGTACTGGAAGCAACCGGATCGGTTCTGACAAATAAATATGCAGAGGGATACCCTGCCAAACGATACTATGGTGGCTGTGAATACGTAGACATCTCTGAAAACCTGGCCATTGAAAGAGCAAAAGACGTTTTCGCCGCTGACCATGCCAATGTGCAACCCCATTCGGGATCCCAGGCCAACATGGCTGTCTACATGGCCGAGCTTCAGCCCGGAGACACCGTCCTGGGCATGGATCTGTCCCATGGAGGACATCTGACCCACGGGTCACCTGTGAATTTTTCCGGCAGCCTCTACCAGATATTTCATTACGGTGTTAAGAAAGAGGACCAGCGAATCGACTATGACCAGGTCGCCGACCTGACTAAAAAACATCAGCCGAAAATGATTGTTGTCGGGGCAAGTGCCTATCCACGGTCTATTGACTTTAAACTGTTCCGTGAGATTGCTGACAGCGTCGGAGCGATTGTCATGGTTGACATGGCCCATGTCGCCGGCCTGATCGCAGCCGGTGTGCACGACAATCCGGTTCCACATGCCCAATATGTGACAACAACCACCCATAAGACACTGCGTGGTCCGAGAGGGGGTCTGATACTCTGTGGTGCCGATTACGCAAAGAAGCTGAATTCAAAAATATTCCCCGGCATCCAGGGTGGTCCCTTATGTCATGTGATCGCTGCCAAAGCGGTTGCTCTAAAAGAGGCTCAGACCGAGGCTTTCCGTATTTATGCCAAACAGATTATCTCCAATGCGCAAGCCCTTGCCGCTGCCCTGATTGAAAAGGGTTATCATCTTACCAGTGGAGGAACCGACAACCACCTCATGCTAGTTGACCTGACCAATAAAGACATCACCGGAAAAGATGCCCAGAACATGCTGGATCTGGCCAATATTACAACCAACCGTAATACCGTCCCGTTCGAGACCAGAAGCCCCTTTGTCACAAGCGGCATTCGACTCGGAACACCAGCACTGACCACACGTGGATTAAAAGAGAAAGACATGGTGACAGTCGCTGACTACATCGATCAGGTGCTGACCCATTTGACAGACGAGGCAAAAGTCAAGGCCATTGGGGAAGAGGTTAAAGCCTTTTCCCAGTCATTCCCGGATTTTGAAGACACTTTTTAAACCAGCGAATCCTCATTTTTCCCTTATCACATATGGAAAAACTCATTCACTCGGTTATTCTTGAAGCCGGGGATATTGCGCTCCAATTCCGGTCCCGACTTGATTCCATCCAGGTCACCAGAAAGGGGGCCAAAGACCTGGTCACCGAGGCAGATATCGCCGTTGAAGACCACATCCGGAGTCGGCTGTCCGCCGCAACACCGGAGTTTGGTTTTTTAGGTGAAGAGAGTCCGGAAACGAAAGGTAAGACCTCCCGCTGGATCGTAGATCCCATAGATGGGACCCACTCTTTTATCCATGGACAGTATTTCTGGAGCATCAGCATCGCCCTGGAAAGAAAGGGTGAGATCAGTCATGGTGCTGTTTATGCCCCACTGCTGAATGAATTATACATGGCTGGGAAGGGAAAGGGAGCTACCCGGAATGACCAAACCATCAAGGTTTCCGATACCATCGACCTGGCAAGCGCCATGGTGGGAACAGGGTTTGCGTGTCTCCGCGCCGAGCTATCCGACAATAACCTGGAGCGTTTTTGTCGGATAGCCTTGAGAACAATGGACCAGAGACGGTTCGGATCAGCAGCCCTGGACTGTTGTCTGGTGGCGGACGGTCAGATGGACGCATTCTGGGAGCAGCACCTGAACCTTTTCGACGTCGCTGCCGGCGCATTGATTGCGGAGGAAGCAGGTGCAACGGTCACTGATTTTGCCGGAAACCCCGGACTGAATCCTGAAGCCGTACTGATTACCAATGGTAAGGTTTTTTCAGAGATGTTGGAATTGATGTAACCTGGCTGGCAAGACATCAATTGATGGTTGGGTCCATGGGGTCAGAGCGGTCGATGAGGTGTTCCGGGTCGGCACCAAGACTCTTGAACGCTTCACTCCAGCGTTCAGATATCTCAACCTTGAAGAGCAGATCTATATCAAATTCTCCCAACCACCAGGATCCCTCTTCGATCTCGCGATCCAGTTGTTGCGACCCCCAGCCAGAGTATCCCACACCGGCATAGAATATTTCGGGGCATGAGATCTCATTCAGGACCGGCAGGATTTCCTGTGCGGATGTCAGGAAGAACTGTTTGTGAATTTTAATAGTGGAAGTCGCTGTAAATTCCGGTGAGTGAATCACCCAGAAAAAATCGGTCTGGACTGGGCCTCCAAACAGAATAGGAATGTCCAGGGGCTGGGTATAATCGACATTCATCAGTTTCAGCACATCATTTGCCTGGGTTCCCGTAGGCAGATTGATGATAAATCCCAGGGCACCGGACTCCTTATGCTCTGCCATCAGAATCACTGAATTGGTAAAGATCTGACTTTTCAGCGATGGCATGGCAACCAGAAATTGCGCTTTTTCAGAAAACATACTTCCTTTCAGATTCGTCAGTGCAGGCCTTTGACCCCGACTGAAAATTATCGATTTACTCTTTGCCTAGAATGAATTATTTTCAATAAGAAAGCAAGGGAAAGCGTCTAGTAGCATATCTCCGCAATCTAAAGTGAAACCATTCTATGAGACTATTTGGAAAGTTGGTATTAATCGGCTGCTTCATAATTCCGTTCCTGTTTTTACTGCCTGCCTGTAAACAGAAGTTGGACAAAGACGGGGGATTCTATGACGAAAAAACCCGCACCTATAAATACGTCAAGCCAAAGGGCAGAGGCAGCGCCCAGCAGGTATACGCCCCCATAAGCGCTAAGTTGTTTATAGCAAATATCAGTAGTGAAAGTAATTTGATAACTGTGCTTTACGCTTTCTAGGGCGTTCGGATAGTAATTTTGAAATAGTATTCCAGCATGTAATCATCTCGT
>Ga0307989_1000071_pt1 | contig 79541 bp, 57 predicted proteins | sample EllFjometagen185_FD_203164 | JGI IMG/M metagenome (GOLD analysis project Ga0307989, IMG submission 203164) | Marine microbial communities from Ellis Fjord, Antarctic Ocean - #185 | ecosystem: Environmental > Aquatic > Marine > Unclassified | place: Southern Ocean | collected 2014-10-08 | reverse complement strand
TACTAAGTGACATCGGAGCAGCCGCTTCAGTACACAGTCACACGACTGCAGGCCAGGTAGACTACTCCGCTATAACAGGTACAATTCCTACCTGGAACCAGAGTACCACAGGATCAGCAGCTACACTAACCACCGCACGTACGATTAATGGCGTGTCGTTCAACGGTTCAGCAGATATTACTATTACTGCAGCTCCCACTTCACACGCCTTCAGCGTACACAGCGGTACCTTAGGTGTAAGCCAAGGTGGAACAGGACTAACATCTGGGTATAACAAAACAAACTGGGACCTAGCCCACGGCTGGGGAGACCACGCATCCCAAAGCTACGCCACACAGTCTTATGTTGGTACACAGATCAGCAACCTTGTTGACTCTTCTCCTGCGACACTAGATACACTCAATGAACTAGCCGCAGCACTGGGCGATGATCCCAACTTCGCTACGACTGTTACTAATAATATTGCTACTAAACTGCCCTTAGCAGGTGGCACGTTGACTGGTGATATTCAAATGAATAAAGCCATTCATTTTGAAACGAATAGCTCTGGGAATGCGGCACACAGTTATGCTATCTTTCAAGAAGCTGGCAGTTGGACGTATCCGTACCCAGATTTAAGAATCGCATATCATACGGGTATTAAGTTAGGTGCCCATTCTAACTACAATGGTACCAGATTCTATAACAACTCAGATATGGCAACAGAAATATTCTCAGTTGGTAATGGTGATAATCACGTTAGGGTTGCTTATAATCTGTATATAATAGGTTCCGTCACGGCATCAAACTTATCTGGAACTAATACGGGTGATCAGACTGTTGCATACACTACGGCTATTGCTGAAGGTAATAGTGGACTCGTTCCTTCCGCCGGTGCTCAGGGAACATTCCTTAAAGCCAATGCTACTTGGGACACACCTACATATACTACAACATTAACCCGCGGTGACATTACCGGTACCGGCGTACTTGCCGCCGGAGATGGTATAACTGGCGGTAACTATGATGGATCTACATCCCCCGCGGCCTGGGCTCTGGACTTTGGGACTAGCGTTACCCAAGCTGCACAGGGAAACCATACTCATGGTAATTTGGGTAATTCTGGCAAGATAGGATCGGTTGCTAATTTACCCCTTATTACCACTACCGAGGGTACAGTTACAGTTGGAGCGTTCGGTACAGGATCAACTAATGTCTGTGTAGGAGATGATTCCAGGTTGTCGGATGCACGTGCACCAACGACACACAGTCATTCACAGCTAGCCGGCAGTGTAGAAGGTAATGACATTGTATACGTAGCTTACCCTGCTGGCGCATCTTATTATGGCGGAAATACTACAACGAACTCTGCAATTAAGATTCTCTTCCCAGATATTATTGCCACCGATAATGCAATGCTTAAGATTCGCGTAGAAATCATAGACTCTGCCAATAAGGAATCCTCTACAGTTATATTATCAGGTTTCTATAGTGGAGACGGGGGTACGTGGTATAGTGAATCTGCACAGATTATAGCATCCAGTACTGCTAAAGATTATGATATTTCATTTGGACAAGCAACTAGTGGCGAAGCTGCTATTTGGATTGGTGATACAACTAGCGATTGGTCATTCCTAACAGTCATAGTAACTGAGTTCATGGCAGGGTATCCTGGAGTGTTTGACAGTTGGGAAATATCTGATTTTGATAATGGTTGGGACATACAAGTTGATACGGCCATAGAAGACGCGGAAGTTGTGCTTACCGGGAACCTCCCGGCCGTACACGGACACCAAACACTATCGTGGGACTTTCCTGGGTCATGGAGTGGCACTGTATATACACTACCTAAATATGTTGAATTTGAGAACGACCACCCAGTACTTACTGAACTCAGTGGTATAACAACAACCGGAACATTTACAGTACAAGTACAGGATAGTGCAACTATTGGGGGAACCTACGCATCATGTGGTGACACACTAGACATAACCAGCTCGGGCGTAACCGACGATAAAAGTGGTACAGCCGGTGCCGACGTTAGTACCAATTATAGATGGGTTCGTCTAAAACTTACTTCAGCAACATTCGTAGAAGGCACTGTTAGTGCCCACTTCAGGTCATAATGGCTTGGGTCGCGGATACAGGTTACCAGGGTAGAGACCAATTCTTACCCGGCGGTACAGCTCATAGAAATCCATACCAGTTAAAAGCCGACGGTACAGCTAACCCGTTCTATAAGTACCTCGCTATTGCTGATATGAATCGTACGATACAGGCTAGCTACTGGTCCATAGGCGGATCAGCTATGCCACCAGACCCCACAAGTGGTACAGATTATCATCAAATTAATATACAAAATCAAACCAATGACAGTCATTACTACGCAGCTTGTATGTGGATAGCACCCGACCAGATTCTGTTTGTATACCACAGAAAAGACGATGGTACATTTAGTAAGGTATGGACAGTCGGTACAAGCGTGAGTACGGAAAACACAATTACAACACTGACATATACCTGGTCGTACCCCCAAGGCAAAACAGCTATGTATATGGATGAGTTTGGTATAGTACACGCCACGTGGGGTACACGTAATAACTCCGGAAATGGTATCACACAAATGGCTTGGCATTACCCAGAGGATTCATGGACAACGTGGTCTGTAAACGCAAATGTTGTTACAGGTACCTTAGGCTCGACACATGCCTCGTGCTTGGTACGTCGCAAAGGTTATCTATATTTAATTACTAGCAAAGTCCTCTCTGGTAATAATGTTTATCTACTCATATACCGTAGACCTATATCTGCAGATCCAACGTCTACATGGACACTAATCCATACCACCGGTAATTTAGATGATCCTAATTCTCAAAATAACCGATATAAAGTATACGGGATGATTGGTACCTTGTTAGCGGATGGTACAATCCTAGTTGCAATAAAGAAGTGGTGGAATAGTGGTACAAACTACAGAATACTAATGGCCCGGGTTAGCTTCGTTGGTACTTCCGGAGATACATTCGATGCTGTATCCCAAAGCTGGATAGAAGATGATGTAAGTACGTACGAGTACGGTAATCACCAACAGATGGTAGCACCGTACGGCAACGGTGGGGCTATTTGCACATACTACATTCCAAATACTTGGTCTGAAGGTGGACTCACGTATAGTATAGCTCGGCAAGTAATCAGCGATGATGGAGATACTTGGGGTTCCGCTGCTATCACTACTGTAGGTACAGCCGGCAACGCTACCATAGCACCACGTTCTCCTTTGATGAATAGTAATCCAGTTAATACATTAGATGGCAATCTATCCGGATTAATAGTACACGGAGATCCCACCGACTTTCATGCTAAAGAGTGGCCTCAAATATGGGCCGGACAAAATACACCCTCAGGTACGCGCCCAATACTATATCATGAAACATCCGCCGCTTCTAACTTGTCAGGAGCCGACTGGGGTAGACCTCTAAACAACGCAGCCCATAGACGGGCAGTTGATATAGGCGCAAGTCCTACACATTCAATACTGGTAATGGACGACAACGGGGATGTTTTTCACCAGCTTACTTTAATAAATAGCAATAATAATGTATTTCGAGAAGCAGAGGCGGCGTACATACGTGTGCTGGTGTGGGAACCTTATGGGTCTGCTCCGACACAAACCGGACAATCCATCGTAACAACTTACAATGATTATGACTCTGGTTGGTTCCACGGTACTGAGACCGCGTGGAACACGGGTTCAATATACGGAGCATCTGATAAAGTCAGAACTAGATGGTTCTTCGCCGATGCCGCCATGCAACCTATACTTGACGCACAAGATGGTAACATATTATATATCGAAAGTGATAAACTAGTAGGAAAGTTGTAGGAGACTTCCGCGAGGAGACTTCCCCGCGTGACATAACACGAATGAGATGACAGAAACTATGCCAAATATTATACAAGACGAATTTACTCCAGATGAAGTCACGGCCCTGATAAACCTCATGGACGCGACTCCTATTAAGTTAGGTAATCACCCATTCTATTGGAACATACGCACTAAGCTAACCATGTTGTTAGCGCCAGAAGCTCCCACCGAAGCAGAACCTAAACCTGAAAGTACCAAATGACATGACCACTGAGAGTTTTACATGTTGGATTCATTAACCCAAGTCGCCGTCGACTCTACGCTCGCAGCTGCCGCTTCCGCACCTTTAAGCTTTAATTCCTGGCTTAGCATAATTACAATTGCTGTCAGCATTACTGTTCCGGCCGCGCTAATACTAGTAGGGAAATGGTTAAATAGTAGCAACGCAAGAGCATACACTGATTTGCAGAAATCTATTACTACTAAGTTCCAAGAGAACCGAGATGCAATATCCAGGACGAATGATAAACTTCGTACACTGGTCAAGCATTTCGATCTCGACCGAGAACTCGATTCGTACAAAGACGCAGTGACCTCCGTACTTTCACATTATGTCCCCAAACTCCAAAACCCTAAATATCAAGCAGCAGTAAGTAGCAAAGGCAAAGCCTTCATTGAAGCTATGATGTACATCCTAGAAACGTATCCAGGATTCACCATAGCCACATGGTCAAATGTTGAGAAGCATTTAGGCGCAGGCTACAAAGTAGCAATGCAAGATGTAGCACATCATATAGGTGATGTAGCTACCGCCCGCTTTGCTATCCAACACGCAATTGATTTCAAAGTGTACATGGACGGGCTCGAGGTTATACATCTAGATACTACAAATAAGAAGAGAGAACGCTTTATACAACAGAGTAGTGCCTTCTTAGTAATATTCATTAAGAATCTAATGCTAGAGGAAAGTCGTTGAGACCTATCAATAGAATCATCGTACACCGTAGCCAACTGGAGTACGGGAACTTTGATACAATGCATCGTATCCACGTCATAGAGAATTACTGGTCGTACGTTGGATATGAAGAACTTATATACAACGGTTACCCAACCTGGAAGTCCTATGTACGACACAAGCCAGATGTAGCATCAGATGGTCTTCGTGTTAAAGGCCGTCCTTACGAAATAGGCGGTGCACACACTATTGACTGGTCCGAGGATCACAAAGTTATAACCAATTACAATCATGATAGTATCGGAGTATGTCTTATGGGCATGGACTCTTTTACGTCAGCACAACTAATTACCCTACGGACGATAGTCCGCGAACTTAGAGCAATCCATGGAAACATACCTGTGTATGGACATGATGAACTGTTGACTGTTAATCCAGAGAACAAAGTCTGTCCCAATATAGATATGGACCATCTGCGGGAGTTTCTCGACGCACCTAATCCTGAAACTTTCATTGGTCCTCCTGCCCCCGAGTAGGGGAATTTGCTAAACGGTTAATACACACTGTCATAACAGTCAGTGAACAGCGCCACTTGAGCGTACCTTAAACAAAGGTAAATGATATGAAGACGAACACTAAACCTTTTGTAGATGATTTTCGAGTCAAGCTTAACATTTCTGATGAAGTGAAAGCAGCGACACCCGAACTGGGCAAGGGAATCATTGTAACAATCGATGCTACACGCGGTGGGTATGTCAATAGGAACTTCTACTTCTATTCCTTAGATGGGATGAAACGGTCTGTAAAGACTTGGAATGAACCTTATAACAAACCCATGCTCATTCATCATCGTATGAATGACGACTGGGAAGGCACAGCAGTTGACCCAATCGGACGTATCATTGGTGCAGAGTTCATCCAAGACGGCGAACAAGGCTTCATCCGTCTTAAAGCACAAATCACAGATCCAGATGCAATCGCCAAAGTAATGGACGGTCGCTATCTAACTGTATCTACGAGCCAGCGCCCAGCAGGGCCGGTACGCTGTTCCATATGCGGAAACGATTTGCTTCAAGATAGATGTGATCATAATCGTGGTACCAAGTATGTTATCGAAGGTGACGAGGATAAGGGCATAGAAGATGAAATCAAACTATGTTACTTTGAATTCAGTGACCTGGAGTACAGAGAATGTTCTCCCGTTAACGAACCCGCGGACCAAGATGATAATCACGCAGCCACGATAATCTCGTGGACGGCCATGGACAGTATTGGCGATACAATGCCAACCACTGAAGTCAAGTGTTATTCCAAGGCTTGCAATGCCGCCGATGGTATTGTAGAATTGGCTACTGATGAACTAGCACCGGTAGAGATACCGGAAGAAACACCCCCAGACACCGAAACCCCAAAAGCAGAAGATGACAAAGACGGCAAACCCGTCGTACCTGTTGTTCCAGCCGAAGAGGATGAAGAGTCTGCAGAGGATAAGGCCGCGAAGATTGCAGCCGATAAACAAGAAACCGATACCGTGGACCTCATGTCTATCGTAAGCTCAACAGATTGGAGATAAGTATGCAGCTATCAGAAGACCGCATTGCGGTAATCCGAAAAGCAATTGAAACAGCTACGGACACTCAACTGGACAGGTTACGTATGCTCGTGAAATACTCCGATGTTTCGGATGAAGTTAAAACAGCATTCAACGACGCTCTAGATTCTAAGGAGAACGAGCCCATGACACTGCAAGACGCAATTGCCTCCCCAGGCATGGAGCAGTATATCAGTTCTAAAGTGAAGGAAGCATCCGATGCCCTTCAAGGTACCATTGACACAATGGACACAGAGCTGAAAGCTGCCAAGAAAACAGCCGATACAGCATTGAAAGATGCAATCGTATTAGCCGCAACCGCCCTACGAGATGGCATCGATCCATTAGAGTTCGAAACATCACAGAAGGCATTCCGCGACGGACTGGAAGCTAAAACTCCAGAAGAACTCGCAACTATATTCACTGACCTTAATGCTAAGGTCAATACGCTTGGACAGAAACCAATCGAAACTGTACAAACTGATGTAGGCGCCGGTGAAAATGGCACTGAAGGTAAAGACGGTAAAGATAAGGGTGAAGATACCGAAGCACCTGCGCCAGTTAAAACCGCTGGTGATTTCTTCAAGCGCTACACCGACAACTTTGTTGAAGGTGCATAACGTCCTTTGAGACCAACACGTTTAATTATTGTATAATACAATAGGAGAATCAACGTGACTGATAGACTTAATTTCAATTCCGGGATCGCCTACAAGCGTCCCAGCAAACGGGTTCCAGAGAAGTATCTAGAATCCCCTCTCCGTCCGCAATTTGACATTTCAGACGGCCAACGTCCACCAATCGTGCTTATCCCTCACCGTTCACTACCCGTGAAGTTCAAGGATAAAACCACGGAACAGTGGATTGTAATTCCTAAGGGTAGATTAGTTTCTGCACAAACCATCCTTAACAGTGCTGCTGATGTATTCACAGGCGCATTCGATAACGATGGAGTTGCATTAAAGGTCAGCCCCGATGCCAGTTATGCTGGTGTCAGTAAGAACACAATCGGACTGTTAGTTCCTGCAAATGGTGGAGACGCCACTTACAGTGCACAGCCTTATAGTGCTAACGATGTACTCGCGGAAGTCCCTGCTAGCTCAGGCGACATCTTAGCTTCAGCCAGTGGTAGCATTGACTTTGGAGCTAACTCTCCAATCGGTGCAGTGTTCATGGACATCTACCAGGATATCCGTGGCGCATACCTTAACTATGATACTCACAAGAACTATGCAATCGTAGCACAGAACACAGTGCAGATGCCTTTCGTTGATAGCGAATTGGTAGCATCGATGTCCGGTCTTGAGATTGACAAGTTCCTTCCAAAGGGTTTCACTCATAGCGAAGCTGGTGCAGTTGTATCTATCGCTGATGCTTCTCTTATCACAGGTACTGTTGTTGCAATCGTCGACGGTGTTGTAACTGCAAATACTACTAGTGACATTAGCTTTGATGCTGATCACGGACTGGAAGTATCTGATACATTCTACCTGAATGGAGTTACTGCAGGTACACCTGCTAACTTTAACGATGTTGAACTTACTGTTACTGCACTTATAGGTACAGATGCTTTAACTGTAGCTGTAGCTTACAACTCTGAAGACGGTTCTGCCGCAACAATGTCAGATCGTTCCTTAGCTAACATCAATATCGTTGCTCATGGTTTCTCTGCTGCTGATCTTGTAACTCTTGCTGGAGTAACCGGAACAGGCGCAGCTAACTATAACACAGAACTGACCATAGTTTCTATCATCGATGCTGACAACTTCACAGTTGCCGCGGCGTACGACGATGAAGTTGGATCAGCAGCTACATTCGTATCTGGCGCTATCAGTGCCACATCCGGTGCTGGTTACTTGCAGGCTGAAATGTACTTTACATTCTTAACCATCGACAGCTCGTTTGCTGCTCATGGTAAGTCAGGTACTTTCGTTAAGTCTGATGCTTATGGTAACTATGTTCCAGAGTACACAACATATGCTAGTAACTATCGTACAGCGCAGACAGCTGGTCGTATCCTCGGCTTAGATGCTCGCTTTCCGAAAGACTTACTAGAAACAGTTGAAGCTCAGCGCTTCGAGGCCGTACCTACGGCTCGTGTTGCTGGTGCCGCGACTGAAGGTTTATCAGAACATCTATTTTACTTTGCATACCACATGCTAAACGGTGCTGGTTATGTATGGCCCACGGGCGTAGATGCTGTTGATCCAGCCAAGAAGATTAGAGAGTTTGTTGAAGCAGGAGCTATGGGAATGGCACTGATTCAACTCTCTGTAAGATAATCTAACTTGCGAAGTGTGGTGGCGGCTAGATGGTTCTAACCGCCACTATACAAAAACTCCATTGAGAGATTCCTCGTAATCCGCGAAACAAGGAGAAAGCAGAATGGAAATTCTGACTGATTTAAGCGCAAAGTCTCAAGGCCATAGTCAACTAGTCTATGATGCAATGACCAATAATGGTATTGTTGGATTGCCCGGTGTAGACAAGGTAGTAGCTGAATTTGGGTTCAAGGACCTCTTTAATTTAGATACAATCTTGGCTGGAGATAAAGATAAAGACGGCGAATTTGACGCCAAAGATATGATCAACTCCAATGATCTTACACGTATGATCGGTACATCGATCACGAAGATCGTTCAGGAAGCTATTGAGCCTGAACTAATGGTGCTTGATAACCTATTTCAAGAAGTACGCTACGATGGCCCCGGCCGTCAGATTGAAATTGGATCCGTAGGAGCCTTTCATGCTGGTGAAGTTGCTGAAGGTGGCGAATACCCAGAGAGTGACTGGAACTATGGAGAAGGCGACATGATCGCAGTCGGCATCAGTAAACATGGTCTTAAGATTCGTGTTACTGAAGAAGTTATCGAAGACAACTTGTTTGATGTTTTCGGTCTATGGCTTCGTATGGCCGGTAAGGCAATGGCTCGCCACAAAGAAACTGCCGCTATCCAGTTAATTAACGAATTCGGTTATACCGCTTTTGATAACGTCGCTGGTGCTACACATGTAGATGCTGCACAACTGGGTTCCACATCCGGTCGTGGTATTGATGGTGTTGAAAATGGCACAATGTCAGCTGATGACATCTTCGAGATGTACACATGGCTGTACATGCGCGGTTTCGTTCCTGATACACTGATCATGAATCCGCTGTCATGGCGTATGTTCATGAGTGATGCAGAAGTACGGGAGATCATCCTAAAGGGTGCTACTCTTGCTACCAAGCGTCTACCTTCTGGCTCTGGCGCTAACCGCGGCACAGCTCATGGTGGTCTTGGACTTCGTTATGGTAACACCGGTGTCGGCCTAGATGATCCTACGAAGGTCTCTGGACAAAACCCATGGGTTACTACTCTGAATCCAATCGGTGCTAGCTGGGAGATCCAGCCTAAGTATCTACCTACACCACTGAAGGTTATCGTTTCCCCATACGTTGGGTACACACCTGCCGACGGTACTACAAAACCATTAACCAATCTGGTTATGGCTGACAGTACTCGTTCCGGTTTACTTCTTACAAAAGAAGGTGTCTCAATTGATTCATGGGACGATCCAGAACGTGACATCATGGCGATGAAGATGAAGGAACGTTGGGGCTTAGCTCTGTTCGAGCAAGGCAAGGGCGTTGCTGTCGCACGCAACATTACAGTTGACAAGAACTACATCTTTGACAATGTAAATAGTCAAACACTGAGTTCTCTTGATCCAACCGTAGCAAAACCTATCACAGCGTAAGCTAGTATAGGGTAACATAATGAGTAGGGCGGTCTGCGGGCCGCCCATACTTATACAACTACATGGGAGTAGTTATTATGGCAAAAGCAGAACAAGTAGTCCTTTTAAAAGGCAACCAGTGGAAGTTCGGAGACGTAGCTCTCACTGCAATCGGAGCAGAGGATGAGTACTATACTCCTCTTAAGAGTATTTCCGAAGAAGATTTAGTCGCAGTAAACAAAGCCATTGTACATGGCATTTTAGGTATTGCGAAAGACCCCAAGCTCAAACGAGAGTACGCAGCACTCGCAGCTGATAAAGCTAAGCGCGTCCCTCGCACCACCAAGAAACACACCGGCCGTCTAGAATGGACAGCCTTAGATAAAGTACGTGAGAGCAAACGGCAACTACCAGCTCGCTCACCGAGCCTCGCAGCACGCACAGCAGACTACACCGGAGACAAGAGAGCGTTTCGCTTGTTACAGGAGCCCAATGAACGTAGACTCGTTGCATTGGTACCTGCCGAAGTAGCTAAGTGCCCGACTGAGAAAGACAAAGGCATATTCTTAAGAGAACTAGAGTACATTGAAAGTAACGGTTATAATGCTAACGCAGGAGCCCGTACGAAGATCATCGATCTTATTCAAGTAATGCTCAAACCCTTTAATAAAGGACCGATGTCCATTTCACCAGTGATGACAACAGAAGACTAATATGGCACTTGTAGTACTAAATAGTTCACCTACTGATAACCAACGTGACTTGGCTGTTACCAGTCCTATCTATGTTACCTTTAACAAGGCATTGGATATGACCTCCCTAACAGACATAGTCTTTAACCTCGTACGCAAGGAACAATTGATTCCAGTTGATGCTAGTATAGAGTTCAGACTCGCCCTTGCTGAGGGTGCAGAGGTTGAGACGTTTGATTTATTACAGGTAGTTATTACACCTACATCCAAACTGTACATGAACCACGAGTATCGGTTATATGTAAAGGGTGGGTCTAGAGGTGTGATGGCTGACGATGGTGAATACCTACTACACGATTTCATATTAAACTTTACCACAGGTGGTGCTGTAGTAGCACTCCCAGAAGATAATGCCGCACCGGAAGATATCTACCAGGGCAGTGAACTCTCTATTCTATTCTCCCAACCTATTGCAGACGCGATCATGGTTACCGGGAATAAAGTACAGCTCACGTTCAATCAGGGTATCCCCGATGTGACTAATATATCCGTAGAGGCCAAACATCCAATGGGTTATCCGTTGGACGGTGCTGATCCCTGGTCGGCTAATGCTACGATAGCTATCACTGGACACGTTGCAACTATACAGCCGGCGGACACGAGTATTGCCTTTAGTGCAAACTTGATCTACTCGTTCAAGGTGTATCATCCAACTAATAAGTTGATACCCGAGGTTGAGTTCATGACTGCTTTAAGTCCCTTTTACTCCACAGTGGAAGAGATCCGATTAGAGTATGGACAAGCAAGTCAAGATCTCTCAGATTACGAATTAGCTCTACATGTATTCAAACAAAGCATGCAGGCCAAGGCAGTATGGTCCGGAGGTACGAACACTGTACCATCGGCAACTCCATTCTATCTTGCCGAATACGTACGTTACAAAGTTTTACAACAGTTGATGAAAGACATACAACGTAACAATAGATCCACTGGCGCTAAGAAAACCTCCATCGGTGATCTACGTGTCGAGTTACGTGATATTGATCCAGAAGCAATTGTAGATATCAACGGGTATGTACGCCTATACGCTGCTAAAGTAGCAAGCGGAGACTTAGGTACAATCCCCCTAGATGCTAGTGATCCAGGTTACGCTGTTATAGCGGAACGCGGCGCACAAGCGTACATGGGCAGTGCGAACGATCTACGACCATTTAATATGAGTAGACGCCTACCCGGGGATCCAAGAGGTAACTAATGTCTTTAGGACTAAGAGAACAACGTGGACCAGCCATTAGGAACGCCTTCAGTAAGGCTGCCCAGCATGACTATGGCACGTGGTTCATCTACCGTAGATATCACTTGAATGAACCTGCAGCACAAGAGGCACTGACTGGTGAAGGATTGGCACGGACGGAACGATGGAAGTTCACGGACGAACCTATCTTAGCTAGACAAGAGGCTACCGGTATTACCGGTACCAAGGGGTTGATCACCGACCAGTCCATCTTTTATTTAGATTTGAATATCCGGCCCAAGCGTGGAGATACGGTAGTTAACGTATCCCTGGCTAACAAGCCGGCTCATTTAATTACACCCAATGAGGTTTTGCGAGCATCGCATGTCGAGGCGTTTCGTATTGTAGAGATCGATACTAAACGTGCGGGGCATGGAATGGTTAGCCATTTTGCTTGCATTGTAGATCCGGAACTAGGGAGTTATTGATGAAAATAGCCATCTACACAGATGACTATAGGGAAGCGCAGTACCCGACTTTGACCTATGAGGGACAACCTGTCCCACAAGGTGCGGGGCTCGTGGAGTATATAGAGTTTTTACGCGGAGCTTTACATACAATCACGCCAGTGGATGCACCCATCCTGCTCGAACCAGCATTTCCTGATTACATCATCAATGGCGAGCAAGTTCAACTCGCAGCACCTGTTATTACCTGGACTCTTGAAAGTATGAGTCCAGCTAAACTAGGAGGCAAGCCAGCGAAGAATCCGGAATCCGGTGTACGAGAAGTTGCAAAACGGTTTCGTACTACTACAGTGGTTGACGATGTCACTTATGAAGTGTACGGTCAAACACTACAAGCATGGATAAGGTTCGATATTTGGGCAACCAAAGCTGCTGATGCCGAACATGCTGCTAACTGGTTTCGTCAATATTTCATGGAATACTATGGCCCCGCCGCAGGCGCTGCCAAACAGTGGTTCCACGAGAGAAAGACAGACAAGGAGATCTCACAACTAAATAGTAAACTTCATGTACGTAGCTTAATTTACTTCGTACAGTTTGAAGAGAAGACTGCCGTTCGCATGGATAAAATACAATCCATCCAGGTGAGCATCGAGCAGGTTAATGAATTGTCATAAGAGGAGTGTACAATGGCAACACCCCGTATGAATTTCACTCTTAACGATGGCACTCTGCCTCGTGAGAGTCAAGCAACAGACAAGAACCGTCGCATTATTCTGATTGGAACATCTAGTCGTGGACCAATGCTAGAAGCTGCAGTTTTAGCTTCTAAGACCGATGTACGTTCCTTGTATGGTGCCTCTAATGTTGGAACATTGGTCAGAGCGTTTGACGAAGCGTATGATGCGCAGAGTGGCTCTGAGAAATCCCCTGATATCGTCTGTATTCGAATTGGTGAAGAGTTAAGCTCAAAAGCTAACTTGGAATTACTCGAATCCGGTGGATCTACCGTAGCACTTACACTGTACTCAGTTGCCCCTGGTAACGAATACAACGATGTACTTGTACAAGCGAAGACCGATCAGTTCAAGATCTACAATCCAATCTTAGAACAATGGGCACTATTTCAGATAGACTTCACTGGTGTAAATCCCAGTTTATATAATGACGTAACGGAACTAGCCGATGCTATTAATCTTAATACGATTTCTAGCGGTGTAATTCAGGCCGAGGTTAACTACCAGAAAGCTCGTTACGAACTTATCATTGGTGCAGGCGATGCCGTGGATAGCAACGGAGAGGTCACAATTGATCTTACCGGTTCTCCAGAAGAGCAAGCCTCTAACTTGATTTATGATAACAGTGCCGTTGTTGCGGCACAAAACCTAGCTTCCATGATTAGCAGTGGTTCACTAAAGTCCGTCAGTTCCATCGATAAACTTTATGCCATCACCGCTTCTGACTTCATTGAGATCCCAGCTAACTCCCGTACACACGAGATTCCAACTGGTATCGTACATAAGACAGCTCATGCTAGCTTTGATGCTTTACTTGGTGTTACACAGCCCGTAGACAACGAACGAGTAATCGTCGCCGTGGGTACCGGTGCTGTTGCTACACATACTGAGTATGAAATCACAAACCATGGAATGGTCGCTGGCGACAAGTTCACTCCTGGTCTTACTGCGGTAGCTGACGCCGGTACGGCACCTGAACTATCAAATGGTGTTGAGCTTACTGTAACAAGTGTTGTTGATGCGGACAAGGTTGAAGCACTCGTTGCCTGGACTGACGAAGTAGCTGGAGTTAATCCAACTGCTACGCTTGATTTCGGTCTAGCACGTATGGCTAAGGTAGCTGCGAATGATGTAGCTCCTGCTGTGAGTGGACAAACTTTTGAAGCATTCGATGCCGAAGAAGTAACCACATTCGACGATAGTGTAAGCGCAGCAATCACGGTAACTATACCAGCTCCCCTCGGACTGCCAGTTTCTAACGACACTGATGCAGGATTCGTCCTGTATGCGGCTGCCGTTAAAGATGCTCACAGTCTAACAGGTGATCCAGCTTCAGCTGACTTGCTGCCCGTACTCCCCTCGGAGTTCGACGTATCAATGAAGGCAGTTTATATCCTTTCAACCGGTGCTAGTGAAACCGTAGCATTAGCTGAATTCGAATGGACTGGATGGGCTAATGGGATTGCTACAATAGAGCTCACCGTGGATGGTGGACTGTCAGGTCTGGTAACAAGTGTAAAGTTAACTGGTATTTCACTAGCCGGCTCCTTGAATGAAGTCGCAACTGGTGTTGTATTAGCAGCTAGCACTGACTATCGTTTCATCAACAATAAACTGATCTTTGGTGCTCTATCTTCTCGCCGTCGTTTCGTACGACACCTGAGTCGTATAGACTATGACGAAGCAGATGCCATGTTCTTGAATGACGTTGGTACAATCACTCTAATGGGTGCACGTCCTGGTTATAATTCTGGAGCATTATCTGGTGAGATCTATTTCGGTTTTGAATTCGATTATGTTCCTGATGCATTCGCAGACACAATAACTGCCCTCGCCGGCGGTTCTGCTGGTCTCGGTGTCGTGAACAGTCCGATCTATTTCAAACGCGAAGTAGCCAAGGCTCTTAATGAAGTAGAGAACCTGGACTTCGCTGTCGTGAATGTTCCTAAGTTCTACATCGATACAGTAATGACTACGTACGATGAAACCACTGGTGAAGAGTTTATCACCAATGCTGGATACTCTGATGTCTTAAGTTCATTCTTAAGCGATCAGTATGGCGGTCACGCCATGGCTATCATGTCTCCATCGCCTATAGTAGGTACTGGGAACAATGGCAATATCAGTCGTGCTGATGTTAATGCTCGTTTTGACGAATTAGCAGTTGTCTCCGCACTGAATTCAACCCGTGCCTCTAACAAGATCAGCGCCATCGGCGATCTGCATCTAGCGTTAGTGGACATGGAAGTTCAGTTCGCAAGTGACGGTATAGCGTACTACGCGCAAGCCGGAGCTGGAATTGCTGGTTTGCTAGCAGCCTCTGACTCTTCAGAAGCTGTATACACCAAGTACTTGAGCAATGCTCGTAGATTACGCGGGGCCTTCACGGAACGTACATCTGCAGGTACCAGCCAAGTAGATGCCTTATCTGATGCTCGCATCAATGTTGGTATCGCTGAAGCCGGTGGAATCCGTCTATCCGACGGACTCTTACTCGCCGCAGAGTCGTCTGATTACCAGTTAATCAGTACATTCTGGATGGTCGAGAAGATGCTCCACAGTGCTGCAGCTATTGGGCGTAGTTACCTGGGTAAATCCCCAGATCGCTTAGCAATCACCGCACTAGACAATGCGCTAAGAAGTGCCTATGACTTAATGGTCCCTAACGAAGTAACGGCTTTCCGCCTAGCTATCAATGTGGATCCTCTAGCCAAAGCAATGAAAGCAATTGATGTTCAGCTGCAGGTTGCACCTGCCGGCGAAGTACGTGCGTTTAATGTTACTACAACATTGCGCGCCGCTGAAGCCGACTTTGTCTAAGACATACCATAATGGTAAGGATTGACAAATTGAATACAGCCCCTGAGCTATTAGATATGGACAAGCCCGGGAAACCGGGCAATGTCCCTTATAATAAGGTTGAACAACAATGAGTAATTTTGACATCACAAGTGACCCAGCAAAAGGTGCCGTAGCATCCTACACAACTTTTGCCGGTTCTGATATTAAAGCTGCTTTCGGTAATGTTGAAGTTGGTAACCTGCAGGGATTAAGCGTCTCAGTGAACCGTGAGGTTCGTCCCATCTTCGTGATGGGTAATGAAGATGCTGTATCTTTCAGCCGCGGTAAACGTGGTATTGCTGGTTCAATCATCCTTAACACTTTCGATAGACACGCTCTTGGGCATATCTTGACTGAAGAAGCCTGGATTCATGATAAAAAGCACAATGATCTAGGCACCGACAGGTCAGCTGTACTAAATGCATCTAACCTAACAGATGAGCAGTTAGAAAATGCTACTGCCACCTCGGATCTAGCTATACAGTTCGAACAGTTAGGTAACCAGTCTACGAAACGTCCAGAATACGCAGATGAATTACCTCCATTCGAGATCACATTAGTGGCTCGCAACTCCTTTGGACATGGAATGTACATGACGATTCATAATGTCATCCTCATTTCTGAAGGTACTGGAGTATCTGTAGACGATGCAACCCAGGAATCACAGTTGACATTCGTGGCAACAGGTGTAACCTGGTGGAAGGCTTTAACTACATAATCGCTGCTCCCTCGATAAAGGACTAATCCCCTCACACACTGTGAGGGGAACGTCCGCTTAGGACTACCATGGCTGACTTCGAATACACCACAGGTGAAAACACATTAATGGCATACTCTGGCGTTGATGTTCAAGTTATGTTCGAGTGGTCAGACATAGGTGTACGGCAAGAGAATCTCGCAACACTTTCAATTTCAGTACACAGGGAGAAGTTTCCAGTACGATCACTTGGACAAGTTAATGCCACTGGCTTTACGTACGGCCCTCGTACTATAGCGGGCAGTATGATATTCATTAATAGCGTAGATCAAGGTTTAATACACGATCTTTTCAGTGATATAGATGCAACTACCGGTAAGGCTCATAACTATACAAAACTTGATCAATTACCTCCATGCAACGTAATTGGTATCATAGTAGGACCAACTGGTAATCTACTACACTTCGAGTTAACGGATGTAACATTCATAGATCCAGGAGTTACCTTAGGAATCGATGAAGGATTCACAGAGACGGTAGTACAATATCTAGCAAGAGATATGAAAGATATTAGAAAAGCAACTACCGACTATATTGAAGATTTGTTGGCTCCCTACAATAATGAAGAACCAGACGAAGAATAAGTCCCATGTACGAGCCGGAATATTACTGCGGGGCCGATATACAGGTAGGGATTCAATTAAATAAAGATGCCCCTATCCCCCTTTCTGCACCATACTTTAACGTATCACAAGTAACATCTAAAGAAGCTATCTTCGGACATAATACCGTCGTACCTGGAGCATTCGCCGACGGTGAGAGCCTGACTCAAGGTACCATAGCCATTGTCCTTGGTGAAGAACCTGAATGGTTCAATGATTATCCTTATACAGTATTATTTAATTTATATGTACAACCGCTACCAATATACGGTAAAGCGAAGATTCTAATTATTAACCACGTGCATATACAGAGTCAGCAGGTTCAGGTCACCGCCGACGGCGGTCCAACCAGTACTATCTACAACTTCATAGGCGTAATAGGAAACTCCGTGGTGGATGACTCGTTCATAGCCATACCTGTACCAGAGGTTGTACGCACACCAGTAGAACCAGAAGTAGAAGTAGAAGTAGAACCCGAAGCCGTAGTACCTGCGATCATAGAAATTGTACCCGACCCCGTGCCTGTAGGTATGAATACACATATATCTTTATGGCAAATACTAGACAACGATACAGAAGACCCTCACCCAGTCACAGTTAGTTATTTACAACTCAAAACACTCGCAACTGACTTCGCCGAAGCAGGTGTTGATTTCCGTAATGACTCAGGTACGGGTAACTGGTATCGGCAAGAAGACAATAGATATACCGCAACAAAGCACAAAGAGATAGTCGTTAATCTTCCGATGTTAGAGAATGTTATTGGGCCTCCAAACCTTGGTCATCTACGGGCTGAGGCTATAAGTATGTTCATGGAACAATATACTACACCACTAGCTGACATCGATCAACCAGGAGTATGTTGGCTGATGTTCATAGAAGCCGCTGGCGGAGTATATTACGATTTAATTGGATTCGTTGACTACATAAATATAGGTGCACCCGCAGACCTAACAGAATTGCTCCATCATTTTAGAGCTATATTATACGGACATGCACCTAATGATTAATATACATGCTACTGGTGCCGACCTGATAGTCAAAGCAACCACAGTCGATGGGGTACTCTCCACTCTGGATTGTGCTTCCCTAACTTTTCAAGTAAATACCGAAGTTATACCACAGTACACGTACTTTAAAGGTAACACAGTAGGGTACGCACAAGGTAAAGCCTTGGTTAGTGGGTCTTTTGCGTTGAATTCCACACAACCCGTGAACTTCGAAGGTGCAGATCTTAAGTTATTGTTTACTCCTAGGTTTACTGGCGGACTATCGCGCATCGTTGATTTACTATCAATTCGTGTCACCGGTACGCAGATGGTGACGAACTCCGACGGACAACCAATACAAACGGCATACCAATTCATAGCATGGAGTATGCTAACCAATTACGAAGCTATCACTACACCGTTCTCAGAAGCAGTACCTGTTGACCAAAACGAACAATTAGTAGTATCACAAATACCAAGTAATGTATATAAAGTCTGGAACATAGTATGGACACCTCCAATACTCACAGCTGGTGACCCTATATATACAATTACCAATGTAGATAATACCTCAGTACAAGTACAGTTACCGTCAGATAGCTGGACCGATCTTACAGCACTATTACAACATCTGTCATCCACATCGCAGTTTGCAAATGACGACGGAGAGACAGCCCCACAACAACTTATAATCCAAGAGATTGGACAGCATACTATATGGTATGTATATGAAGCCAATTCTCAAGGGGTATTATATAAGATAATACCAACACCATTTGGCGGGGCTGCGTTTAATGCTCTCGCGAACAAACTCACACTTTGACCCTGCCATACCATTAATCGAACATAACAAGGAGATCTCATATGAGTGACAAAGTAGCAAAGAAAGACAACACCGCAGCTCCTACCGAGGAAGTAACAGCAGCAGCAGTGGAACCAGCAATGGACACACCCTCTAAAGAGGTGATCGCCGGCTGGAAGGAGAAGTTTGGTATTCTACAGATGTCAGTAGTAGGAACTAAAGCTTATATCTACCGACAACTATCTAAGAGTGAGCATACACAAATGCTAACCGACGGATTACTTACAGGCGCAGATGCGGAAGAGAATGTTGTACAGCAACTAATTCTGTTCCCAGTCTATAAGGACATCGACTTCGAACGTGCAGCAGGACTAGCGTCCACCCTATCACAGAACATGCTGATCTTAGCAGGTTTTGGAAATGCGGCGGAACCAGTCACGCTTTAAACCAAACGTCCAAGTAGGAGTATTGAGGCGAGGCTCGGCATACGTCGATTCTCGCCTCTTTTTATATCATGGCTAAAGTAGACGAAACACAATTATTAAAGTGGAAGTTTGAATACGGTGCCGTACACGCGGTGACTATAGAATCACAACGTATTTATTATAGATCCCTTAACACCATGGAGTACTTGGCGTTTATGGATTTATCTACATCTCTACCAACATCAGATTGGGCAGAAGCGATCTTTAAGACCGTAGTGTTACATGGCCCCGACGCTCCGTTAACTCTCGCCGGTTCATACTCGACCATAGCTGAATCCGCAACCTCTAATATTGGACTCTCAGAGGAAGCATATGATGCTCTCGTGGAGGTTTCCCGTACGTGGGCATCAGAACATTCAGAGAAAGCCGTCACGTACGCCATAGCGGTCAAGGCAGCCGCTGTGTACCCCGGTATAGATCTACTTCAGTTACTTAAAATGACACCTGAACATCTATTCCGTACCGTGGCTGTACTTGAACTAGCTACGAAGCAATCTATCTTGACCGAGACACAAGAGCTTACTTCTAAACCTGTCACCATGGACGCAGAGTCTATGGCTAAACGTGGTATCACACCCGAGAAGCTCGCGGAAACTACCAATGTACTCGCAGAAGCTATAAAGCATGGACGTAATGGCCGCTGATCCAAGAGATATTGCCCTAGCCCTGGAGGGTTACGAAGACTCCGGTGTATCGTCCGCTATAACTAGTGGGCTAACTGGTATGGTCAAGTCGTTCGCGACTTGGGGTGTACTATTCATGGGCGCTCAAGGCGCATTCAATGTTGGTAAGAAGAAACTAATAGCATCAGCGGCCGTAAGTCGTAATGTATCCAAGACTGTACGTGCAGCCGCCAACGCGGCACACCAAGCCGATGATAGTTTATCTGTTTTCCTCAGCAGAGGTAAGCTACCTGGAGGTAAAGCCGCCGGGGCATTACACAAAGCTGTTACTAATACACACTACAAAGAATACTTAAGACGTACAGACGGTAAGAACATAGTTGAACGTTGGGATACATTCAAAACAGCAGGCATGGGACGCCCAGATATTGCATTGGGTATGGCCGGTAAGTACGCCAAGGATTCAGTTGTAGCATTCCCGTTCTTCTATGGAGTAGACCGTATCATCGGACACCCAACCGACACTGCGGCTCAGCGACAAAAGAGAGATATCGCATGGTATAATCTACCAGGACGAGCCTGGGACATAGCTACGTACGTTCCTGAGTTCATCGGGTATGATGCAATGTCTCGTGGTATGATGGGCGGAGCCCAGATAATAGGAACAAAGCTTTTAAACAACAAACTTAACCCAGATGGTATGACGAAATCCGTAGTCGCTACTGTAAACAAAGCATTAGAGTGGTGGAAATCAGATAAGAACAAGATTCGTCCGTACGTTGACAAAGCGATGGTCCACAAAGCCGCGCTCAAAACAACACTTAAGGAACGTGAGTCTTACCGCGTACACATGGATAGGACTAAAACTTCCCACCTAAAGTTTGTTGGTAAGAAGGAGGGTGCGAAGGACATAAGTGCTCTGTACAAAGAGCAGGTAAGGACACAAGCTAAGGTCATCCGATCTCGTAAGTCCGCCATGGACGACTTCAGTGTTAGTCATTTCAAACGGTGGATGGGACCTATAGCGTCACGCCGCGAGGACGATCAACAACAACTAATTAAGTCATTCGCGACTCCTGGAATGTCCGATGATTATCTTAATCACATTGAGACTAACCTGTTCGATGCTAAGAAGACATCAACATTTACAGAACGATTAGTTAGTAAGTACTTAGGCTTCGAACGTGCAAGATTAAAACACTATGATTACAGTACACAACAACGTGTACAAATGACGACAGCTAGCTTTTTCCACGATATAAGGCAACAGCCTACAGTAGGACTAGAACAGCAGGCGAAGTTATCACGAATCTTTCCACACCTTAACACGGCCGCCAAGGATGGTCATAAACTTAAAGAGTTATTAGCGGATAGACATATCTATTATGCCAAGAACCTACCAGGTAGGTTCGGCGGTAAGGGTAAAATAGTTGATATTCGTAACTACAGCCCAGGAGCTATAGCAGATAAAGCTATAAGTAGTCTAGGTAAGACGACACGCCTAGGTCCTGCTCTTGATACATTATACCCAATACGCGGATTGCTAGGTCAAGATCTACCAATGTTCATACCTATACATAATACATTACCCATATCTGGTATGACTGGTGCAAACGTAACGGACGAGGGCTTAAAGTCTGGTGCGTACTTGATGAACGCGGACAGCCCACGCCAAGCATTTAAGTTTAGTGGACAAGCTGGAGGTAAAGGTAACCTACCTGGCGTACTAATTCGAACTCCAGGTAAGCGTTCTTACACACTGTTTGGTCCAGATCTAGCTATGCAGAATACCGTTGAGCTCGCTAACAACATACGGCCTTTCGCATCTGCACTGTCAAAGAAGGGTGGAAAGATAGTTTACCAATCTGCAGGGTTCCTTCCACCAAGAGATCCAGACAGAATGGACAAAACAAGTCCTTTCCGACAATGGTTGCATCAGAAGTTCGACCTCGGAGCTAGCCAAGGTGCTAACGCTTCTATCTTCGAGATGGTATCTTCCGCACTAATGCCAAATGATCCTACTAAGCCCCACTACATGCTAGATAAGATAAAGAGTAACATAGCAAAATTCGATAGTAAGGCTAAGATATCACCGCTCATGGGCAAGCAACTAATGGTTGAGTTAGCAGGTGCTGGTACTATGTTCGCTGGTATTGAGAAAGAAGCGTACGACAAGGTATTCCTTGGTAGTGATTCTATATATTCAACACTGTTAACTACCGGACATGGATCATTACTATTAGATAACATACCAAACGTAGACATACGCAGCGCTATACGCGGTAACCGTACTAAACTCTCTACGGAAGATTTCCTCGCTGAGATACAAGATGATGTAGTAAAGTCTCGTAAGGTAGTAAAGTATTTAATGGCCCAGACTGGTGATAGCCCCGTCAGCAAGGCTAGTATTAGTGTATCCAATAGTGCATACATCAAAGAACATTTATTAGATAGTCCTGAAAGTTTCCTTCAAGGGTCTGGTAGAGGCGAGAGTCCACATCAAAAGATGTTGAGGTACATAGCAGATGTAAGTACTAACTTCGAGCTCTCTTTCTCTACTCCTGATGGGTCTACAGCTGTAGATAGAGCTATAGCTGCAGTTAAAGCCAGAACCGGTTCACGCTTTAGTGATAAAGAACTAAGCCTAGTTCAAATGGTTAAACATTCCAAAACGTACAAGAAACTTCTGCAGGCAGAGGACCTTGGACCGTTAATGGGTATGAAGACCAATACCGAGGCACAGTCTGAGTACCGTCCTACAGTAAACAAGCTAATCGAAATAGTCCAAGAAGCACAACACAGCGACGAAGCGACTGCCTATCTAAAACAAATCCATCCACTTAAACAGTTCAATGATCAGCACGTGGGTCGTGCAGCCCAGCTATCGGAGATTAAGAAACTCACATCCGAGACACAGTTCGTAGCAGTGGACAACTCCATAGGTGGTTGGTTTAAGTTTGGATCCACATACACTTATGAAACATTCGGTACAGTCCTGGACTGGGTTGGACTTGGGTGGGACCGTGGTAAATATAAAGATATATTACCACAAAGAGGCGACAAAGGTCACAGCTCTTGGCTTGGTTTGATGGGTCGCCGTGCTGCGTTAATGGCTGGAATAGAACTCACGTACGACTTTGCTGACACTGTTACTGATACATTACCAGTGTTCGAAGGTACTGCCCTGGATGAGGGTATTACCGTAGGCGTCGCCGATCAAGCCGTACGCTTGAGATTGTTAGCTGCAAAAGTTTATGACATTACAGGTGTAACAGCGGGTGCCAAGTACTTAGAAGGGTTGATGCCTAAGTCTACATCCACCTTACCAGGCGCAGCTATAGGATTCGCCATTGGAGGCGCACCCGGTGCGTTAGCAGGAGCTGTAATTAACCGGTGGTTGCAACCCACAATGGCTGAAGGTCCTCTCGGATTTCTATCTATCATTCCGCTAGCAGCTCCATTCGTCACGGATATGACTAAGTCATACGATGAATTACGTGATATCTATTCAGGTAAAGAATTAGTTCCCGTACGTAAGGGTGCCGGTTGGACTTTGGGAAGTACGCCCATAGAAGGTGGACGCACCATGGCCGTTCTTCCAAACTGGTATGCCCGTATGAAAGCACAAGTATCATCATCACCGGTACAGTACGGTTCACCATGGGAAGAGTTCATATTCAAAGACAGAAGTATAATTGATTTCTCAATTGGCGATCTGATTGATCCACAGTACCTAACACGTAAACATTATTTCGATAGACCGTATATGGAACCTGATGTACCGTTCAGTGAAGTACCACTGGTTGGTCCTATATTAGGAGCCACTGCAGGTAGATTGTATAACTTCCTACATCCAATGGGCACAAACTCATTAATGCACCTAGAGGATGCCCGCTCCGAACTTGGCGCCGGCGTCACAGGTAAAGGCAAAGGTGCACATGAGGGTAAAGCGTTAGCAGGGTTCTCACAGTACAAAGGTGTACTTGGGGGATTCGACACTGATGCCCCGCGAATTATACCAGGTATGGGAGTAGTAGCTGATGAATATATTGCCAGAGCTACTAGCCCACGTGCTATTATATCTGAATCAGTGTACCGTGGTTTAATCGAGGCACCAGGGTTAACTGGGTTCCTAAGCTCTCAAGCATTCTGGGGCGGTGACGAGCCATTTGTAGATGAAACATATTTAACCAGCTCTAGCGCCATAGACTCCACGGCCCGTAAATTATGGGACGCTAACCTTGGAGATTTACTATTTCTTAATGAAGGTATTCGTAGACTCTATCCTAGACCACGTACATCTTTCAACCAGGCTAACCCTATACCTAATCAGATGCCAACATGGTTACCTGAGGAATTCCGTACTGGTGACCCTTATTGTGTTACCGATGACACTGAAATTGAAGTACTCGGCGGCCTCAAGCGCGCGGACGAAATAGAGGAGGGAGATCTAGTACGTACCACACGTGGTCGTTACGTTCCGGTATCCGCTATTCTACCTAGACCAGTCAAGGAACGCGTATATGTTATTAAGTTAAAACATACTGATACATTAATCCGTGTTACTAGTGAACATCCATTCCTAGTAAGTGACAATGGACATTATGTTAAAGCGGAGAATCTTACCAAGAAACATAGAGTAAGATACCCACTGCGTGACTTACGTACAACAGCGCCAGCTGTGCACACAGAAATGTCTACTAGACGTTCTGGTGTAGTCACAGGTGGGTATGCGTTTACACTAGGTATCATACTGGCGTACGGTAAGTATGAAGATGAACATATAAAGTTAATCAACTGCCCGATAGATCATGGAGAGATTGTACACCTAGTAGATACATACTTTGGAGTATCAGTAAACAGAGATAATAGCTTCCGCTCCGGCGCTGTAGCTGAGTTACTAGAACAGATGCAGACGTACGGTATACCAGATGAATTGTACGCTGTGGGTACTCCTGCATTACTGCAGTTCACTAGACAGTTTCTGACTACTAACATGAGAGGCATGGAACTTACGTTTGAAATGCCTACACGAAACTTAGCATATCAGATCTGGAGTCACTTAGCACAACTTCATATTCATGGAGTTCTCGAAGGCAACACTGTGCAAGTATATGGTAAATCAGCAGTTACGTTACACCATATATTAACAGGCGAACGTGTATACGATAGAGGACAGATTACAGGTAATGAATTACCTTCCACTATATTGCGCGTAATCGGTAACAAACAATATATGAGTCTAGGTATCGAATGGATCAAGAGAGAACGTTACGATGGTCTCGTATACGGATTCGAAGTAGATACCGATGATAGTTTCTGTGTGGGCTGTGTTTGTACACACAATACCAAACGTCCTTTAGGGGAATATATTCTTCCAGGATCTGGCTACGAAGCTACACACGAAACAACCATTGATTTCCCGTCCGGTATCTCGAGATTAGGTTCCAGCGCATTTGATCAGGCTATGGGGTTCTTAGGATTAAACCAATTCGATGAGGATGCCATTGAGATTATGGAGGGTGGTACTGCTATTCATCGTATGGTGCAGACCGCATTGAAAGCAGAGAACCGCGCAATCAAGACAGAAGCATTAATCACTGACCCAGAGAACAGATTATCATCCTATGTTGATTTAGTTTTTCCTACAGTGGACAAAGTCGGCTCACCTGGTGAAATCAAATCTATCAGCGCCGCAGGTTTTAGTAAACTCCGTGCACCAAAACGAGCAAATGTTGTGCAGTTGAATGCTTATATGCACATCATGGGTGCACAGTCAGGTAAGATAATCTACGTCAATCGAGATGATCCTTCACAGGTTAAGTCGTTTTTCACCCGATACAACGCGGACATGTGGGACGACTCTATCAACACGCTTAACCAAGCGCGCGGTATGGCGGCCGGTTATCTAGAAGAAGGATACGGTCAAGCTGCCGGTGGTTATAGTTACACTGATCGCTTCGAAGTATTACTTAATACATCCCCATTCAGTAAAGAGTTTCGTGAAATAGGACAAATCGTCGAAGAACAAGCAGAACGCGGTATGCTCACTGATAGCCAGGTCAATAGATTAGACATGTTAAAGAGACATGCTAAAGGTGTAGTTAACAAGTATGAAATGTATGACAAACGATTCCAAGGTACAGATTGGATTGCACCCAGTGCTGAATACACCTCGTACAACTTGAATGAGAACATCAGAGCTGCAGCTGAATATTCATTAACCGAACGGGCCGTTGGTGCTGTTTGGGAAAAGCTCATGAGTTATCGTACTCCGTTACATACGAAGTTTTTCGGTGTGTATTCACCAGAGGAAATGTACGATAACGAAGTGGTATTAGGTAAAGGCTTTCAAGGATGGGGAAACCCAGTTGAATCATTCATCAAGCCATGGACACGCGGAGCGCTATCAGCTACCGGGCCCGTACAGGGAGCTCTGAGTTGGGGAGCTGGTGGAGCACTAGTCGGTGGACCATTCGGTGCCACTGTTGGAGCAGCCGTAGGTGCTGCATACGGTACAGCGCACGGACTCGCTAGAACTATCACCGGTACAGAATACAAACCTGACCACTTCGAAGAACTCAGTGAATACTCTGAATACTTCGATGTCGTTAAGTACGACAAAGCTTCACGGATGTATGACCTCACGAAAGATAGTAGGTACTTGAGACAAATGAGCCAGACTGCTGTTGGCTTTGGTGCGTTCGCCCAGAACCCGGAAGAGATGAATCAAACTAACCGCTACGCGTATCAAGCGTACAATATGCAGGGCACACCTAACTACGGGCACCACTCACCGTGGGGTGGTCAGGATACCGCCGGTGACACATCATATCGTGCACAATTAGATCTAGGAGTTACCTTCTCCGCCATCCCGTACTGGGATAGACCATTCTTTACAGCGTTCATGAACGAACGTGATCCGGAAAGACGACAACAGATCTTACGCAAGGTTGATGCCAGCATGGCGCGCGTACTATCCAAGACCTGGAACGAGAGCAGAGACAGTGCCTTCGATGCTACTCAATACTTCGAAACACATCAACGCCCATTAGCTACTGATCCAATAATGCAACCGTCCGCTAACATGGACTTCTTTGAAATGAAGACGGTGGAATCAGCCGGCCTTGATTCTCATGACTTTGGGTTAGGTTGGCGTGACCAGGTTAAAGCCGCTGAACAAAGTCTGTTAAAGTCCAGGGCATTAGATATACATGCACCTTCTTCAGGGCAAAGCTCAGTAGATATAGATATACCAGAGATACAAGGATATATCACTCAGCAATTAACTATGTCTGGCATGACATTTACCGTCGAAGTTACGGACACACCATCAGCAGGGGCTGAAGGTATCAAGCTAGAAGTAGAAATCCAGAGAGACTCTGCTCGCGAGATATCAAGGAGAACACGTGGCTAATAAGCAAAAAGAGACTAAAGATGTACTACTGTCGGCGGCGTTAGCGCTCCCAGCTATTCTTGGTATAGTCAAAGGCTCTAGAGCTATTCACCAAGCGTGGGCGGCCCAGGAACCTGGATCATTTAAGTCAGCCGTACACGATATATTAAGTCGTATCATAGATGTACCGGAAGTATTAAAAGCAGGAGATCGTCCCGCCGATCAAATCTTCGCAAACGCTGGTATCCAGACTAACGCCGCGTATGTTAAGGCAGATGGATCCAACACGGCAATGATGATTGCTGGGTATAAACGAGCACGAGAACAAGAAAAGAATATACGAAAGTTCGGTAAGAAACGCAACGCAGCTGGTGAGTTCGTAGAACAGATCAGTAAACGCGATGCACACACACTAGCTAATCCAATCTCCAGCTATTGGGCTAATGTTTACGGAGTGAACAGCGCGCATCCGTTAGTTAATAATGATGCTAATGAAATACTGTTTAAAAGCTCTGCTAAGTTGATGAAATTACAGGGTATTATTGGTGATTTACCCAATAATCTAGCAACACAAGTTCTAGGCGGCGAGCACGTCATGGACGAACATACCACCTTGGCTATACAAGATGAGTTGTTTACCCCAAATACTGCACAAAATAAGAGATATAACGCTAGGTTAAAGGCAGGCTTAGCTTTAGTACTAAAGGATAAGAGCTACGGTAACGTAGTATACAATTTCAGAACCGCCAGTGATGAGGCATTACAAAATGCCATCATGGTCATGGAACTTAAGAAACATATCGATGCTGGTAAATTACCTGGACAGGTAATTGAGACCGTAGAGTCTGAGGCAGCCGATAAGCTTAGTGCATTTCGTAAAGAACAGTACATGCAAACACGGAAGATACTCGTAGATGGCATGTCCACTAACAAAACTACACAATCATCCGTACGTGGCGTAGCTGAACTACTAGCTGTAGATCTATACAAGGCTGCCGAAACTCCCGGAGAAATGGCACAGTATAGTAAGCTAATCGCTTTCGCTAACGCGTACTCCGAAGTGTATGGTCGACAACCTATCGCTACATTAGAAGCTGGGTTCGTTACGATGGATGATATCCGGCAAAACGCGGTCGCACTGGAGACTAGATTCTCCGAGATGCAAGCATCGCAGGCTCCGTCTTCACAGGTTGTGAAGGTTCTCAAGAAGACAGCGCAGAAACTTAACCAAGCTAACAAAGAAAGGCTAGTCGATACCTTCACCAAGGTAGTGAATCCACAGGTAAAGTTCGGTAAACCGCAGGCGTTCACTCTAGGATCATCTGGAGATATACGTAACTGGTTAGACTTAGCTAATGGAAACCCCAATCATCTAGAACGTTTGCGCACGAGACTGCACAAAGATATGTACAGGGTCTTAGGGCAAGGTGCTGTATATGATAAGTTTCATAATCCAGGTGTCGTAGCTGAACGTCTTGGTAAACAACTAGATAATATAAAGCAGGTTGTACTAAGAGCTAAGGCTGACGCCAAGAATAGAGCCGTACTTGGTGCCGGCGCAGATCAGAAGAAGCTAAAAGTATTAACTGATTTGCTAGAGAAACTGCAATTCAAAGTAGAAGGTTATACGTTTGATAACGCAGGAATAACACAACAACACTTAAAACTAAGCTACATTAGTGGTGGGTTAAACGCTAGTGTACTAGTACCTATAAACGTACGTGGCGTCGTGACTCCTACTCTTGGCGGACAAGCACAGGTTTCAACACTGTACCAGCGCACAGTATTGAATAGAGCTAGCGGGTTCAATCCAGATCTAGATGGTCTCGTGGATTATACAGCCGGCCGTATGGATTCTATCGAGCGTACAGCGGAAAAAGCATTAAATGATTTCATTGAAACGTTTACTAACCCTGACCGTACGGAGGGACTATGGAACAGATTAGCACGTAAGGACTCAACTAAGCTGTCACCGGCTGAACTTACTGGAGCTGATTTCCGTACAGCTTTGACCGTACAGTCGCAAGAGATGGACTTTCGTAGAAACGCAGCCTCATACAACGACTATGTAAAAGTGTTAGAAGGTAAACGTGGTTTAGAATTACTAGATACAGGTGGAATAGGAATTGCATTTGATATGGAGTTCTCTCACTCCATGGCCTCTCAGTCCGCTGGACTGCAGCAGGTAGCTCGACATCCTAGTTCTGAGATATGGCAGGGTGGGCAAACAACTATCAACCTCTTTGAGGACAGAGTCACGTTCATGCCAAAGGGCAAGACGGCCCTATTAGCTAAACCTAACGCTTTTGGTATGGATGAAGTGTTAACCCAACGTGTCAAGGACTGGGTGTTACAACAAGTAGGCGACCGCGGCGAAGCTAATAAGATAATTAAAGCACTTGAAGAGACCACCAGTACACCGGCGAAGATGTTAATACAGATGTTGGATAACATGTCTACCGGTATAAACGCCATGTCTGCTGATAGAGGGGATGACCTATTCCCTGTAATCTTCATAGGACAAGCACATACACAAGCTGATATCCCGTTGATGGAAAGAGCCTTGAACTCGGAGTTAGGGTTAACTAGAAAGCTTAAGACCAAGTTCAAGAATATACTTAGTAAGTTATTTAATACTGATCCACGAAGTGAAACCTTTTCTCATTTTAATATACAGAGTGCCTATCATGTACTAAAGATGGGACAGAATAAAGCTGAGTCACAGACTGACATCTTCAAAGATATCTACAATGTGTCCACGGATGAGTTCTCAGATATACTGCAGTACGCGCAGAATATAGCTAACCCATCAACACACCAGAATAAAGCAGGTGTATTGCGCGGGTTTGACCAGGGACGTATAAAGGATGCTAATCGTATACTAGGACTTATTCAAGCCAACGACTTACATCTCAAATTTGATGGTACGGCTACTGGTCACTTAGCACAATTTGACTCCATGGTATCTGTACTGAATTACTTCGGTATTAAAAGACTGTACAATGATATGGGCTCCAGGGAGAAACGTAGAATACGGGAGTACACTGAAGTAGCAGCCAACTACCTGCAGAAGGGTGGACAAAGCGCCGAGTGGCATCGTAGTCTAGATATTGCTGCACAGAATCAAGAACTTTTCGGTATCTATGACAAGTGGGGAGTCAACGGCGCGCCGGCACATAGCCTAGGTCTATCGTTGATGTCCCAACCTAGACATTCAGCCTCCGACCTTCGCGGTACATTACTTTCACTGGAGGGTGTAATGCCCTTCGGTCTGCTGAACAACTTCTCTCGTGAAAAGTACCAGGTACTCTCCGCCCGTGTCTTGAACCCCAATGGACCAATGACTGGTATCTATGGACATGGTGGTGTACTAGAGACAGAGGCTAGTGCTACTATCAGACAATATGTATCTGCGCAGTATAGTGGATCATTTGATGATACTGATAAGTTTAATAAGTTCATTAGTGACCGCCTCGGTACTAGTGAAAAGCTTAACTACAATTTAATGGCTAAAGGTGTAGCCTCTTCACTGTACGGAGTACTTGATAACATTAATAGTGATAACAAGCTCGCTCACACACACCAAATGGTAGTCATGACGCTCATGCCTGAGAGCTTCGCACCTGTATTTGAATCAGGGCTCGTAGTGACGGACGAATTACGTCAAAACCTTAGTTCGTACAAAGGTATCAAGCAAGTTAAGGCTCAGTTTAAACTTAACTTATCTTCCGCATCCCCTGCCGGCCTAGCAGTCTCTGCAGGTGCTTTACCTGAAGCAGAGTTAGTTAAAGTACTGTCAGGCATCGGTAAGCACAAAGCAATAGGTAATGCCATTAACAGGGTCATAGCTGATGGCTTACTACAAGAACGATTACACTTACATCTTGATGGAAGTTTTACTCTTGGACTAAATAGTCAACAAGAGGGTTGGGATTTAGTTAATAACTGGATCAAAACTGGTAAGGCTCCAGGAGGTGACATAGCAGTACGCAATAAGGATAGAGTATTCGGCGGAATGACGCGCTCCAGTCTCGGCGCTAAGGCTGATGGTGCTGTTATAGGAAGCATAGCCGCGGACACTAGGTATCATGGTCAAATTCCAGGTATACCACAGTCCCTTCATTATGATGCAGATACTGGGTACCTGACGGTTAACCTAGCGCAGTACGTCCCCGGAGGTGTAGGTACCAAGGCATTCTACGGTGATAAGACAGCTAAGTTTTCTATTAACGCACTCATGGGCTTTGGTCGTGGACTAAATATAGATCCACTGTACACCCAAGCTGCATCTGGCATTAAGCTTGGTGGTAATCGTAATGAGATAGCTTCCAATATCATACACCAGATTAATCGTATACAACTCAAGTTAGTACTTGACGGTTCTGAACCAGACCACACTAAACGTACACTTGAGAAAGCATTCTCCACCTTACTAGGACCTGATGTAGCATCACAGGTAAAGTATGTAAAACGCAAGATTAAAACCACTAATGCTGCCGGTAACCTGGTTGATCATATAATATATGTACCAGAGATCCCAGCTAAGATTGAGACAACTGTACTTGAGCGGGTGGACCTACATGTCCTTGAGAACATGCTCGAGGAAGCCGGTGTAACCTGGGGTTACGTAAAGGATAAGTTTAACAAGTCCGCCAAAAAGCTGTGGAATAATGATGCCAAGGTAGTATCGCAATGGGCGGCTGGTCTTACTAAACAGAAACAAGCATTAGGTACATTACTAGAGCAAGCTACTAACAGCGGCGATAAGCTAAAAGCTAGACACTTCAAGCGTTGGAAAAGCCAGGTAGGTGATGATACATCAGCTGCACTATTTGATATAGTTCCCGTACAGTACGGTCATCTGAGCATGACCTCACAAGCACTACGTATTCTAACGTCGATGTCCGTAACAAGTGATGCCACTGATTTCTGGATGATGTACATGCGCCCAGAACAAGCCAACGGCTTACCTAGTCTTAAACCTAAAGCTCTGGCTATGTTCAACACCATCGTAATGGACAGTATCGGCAACCGCCACAATGATATAAGATCAATGGAAGACTTCGGGTACTTGGCAGGGTTCTATGCTCCTAAGTTAGGCTTTAATTATGTCAACAGGGAAGGTAAACAACCAGTCCGCGACGCAGCCAAGACCGTACAACTCATCTCCGCGTACATGCAGGGTGAGAGTAACAGGGTACTAAAGAAGAAGATTACTAAAGTTGGATCCAAGGCTCTAGAGGAGTCACTCGAAAAGCTACGTAAAGCATCTATATTTGATATTGATTTCACTACCCAGGAATGGGCCGGGGCTACGCCGGAGATGAAAGCAGCCGGCATGCTGGCACAGTTTGGGCAAGAGTTTCAGGATACACAAACCGGAGAATATATACAACTTGCTGGTATGGCTGAATCACGTATCAGTCAAGTACGTGCCGCGTTCTTCGACAGCGATAATCTGTTCGGAGCACTAGAGAAGAATGATCCAGCGTACAGAGGTTTCAAACTAGACAGTGTAGATGAAATGTTGGATAAGATCGACATGTCTAAGTTCAACGATGAAGAGCGTGATGCGTTCCGTAAGGCTATCAAGAAGCGTATCGGCACTGAGAACATGACACTCTCCATAAAACACATGGGTGCAGTCAAAGATCTCGCTATACATGGAGAGTTACAGTCCGCAGGTAGTATGGACAAGGCTAAATTCAAAGCATTCCGTGAATTTATAGAAAGCAACGCCGACAAGCGCGGGCCCAACATTATAGATGAAGTCATCTTCCCAGCCTTAACAGGTATACTCAGGCCACACGACAAAGATGGGTTAGCTATTATGGCAGGTGCTAGTTCTAAGTTCCTCGAAGGTGCAGAAGCTATTAGTGCCTTTCAGACTGCCTTCCATGTTGGTATTAAAGAAACAGCTGAAGAAGACTTCATGCGTGAGTACAACAGACGCCGTGAACTCACCTCCGAGATAGTAGATCGTGCATCTTTAGGCATACTAGGTCACTTATTCGAGCAATCTAAATTCAGATCTACAGCTAGTACCGTAAGCATGTCACACGGTAAGATCATGAATAGCATGGGTATCCTCCCAACACTCATATCTATGCAAGAACAGTTATCACTAGGCGTACTAGAAGACTCCAAGATTAAGCTTCCCGGTTGGTTAAAGAAGGGTCTCGGTCAAGAGTTTGTCGCTAGCAAACAAAGCGAGCTTCAGTTATCTACTATACTAAACAGAATAACTGGAGGCGGTAGCCCGATAGACCCAGTAACTGGCGTAGTACGTGCACGTGGACTTGGTGTAAACGAGAGTTTTGTATTCGGAAAAGCAGGCGCAAGACAGCTAAAAGAAGCAGTTAAGACTGGAGATCTTAGTTATCAGGAAGCTTACCAATTCTTTACTGCTGAGATCAGTGGTAAACAATTACGTGATCGTAACCCATCCCACATCCAAGGAATGGTGCTGGCCGGAGGTACTTACATATTTCCAGAACAAGTCGGTGCCGTGTATGACGGTGGTGCAGGATTCTCCACCCGCTCATCTGTGTTCCTAGACCCACTAGCGATGAAGTTCCTACGAGCTGATCAGGATGGTGATACTGCCGCTATCATCAACATAGGTGGATGGAGAGACCGCGAAGGTAAGATTGGCATCAAGCGTACAATGTACCAACAGAGTCACGAAAACCATACCAATATGTTGATCGACTGGCAGAAGATACAGATTGAACGAGATGGCGGTACACCATACCTAGCCGATATATTCGATGAAGCAAACTTCGCCACTGAAAGTTCTCCCGGAGGAACCAGACAGCTCTACAAGCTCGATAAAGCCGCTATGGGTACTAATCCACACTTGTTTGTCGATCCATCCGAAGCGCTGTCTGCTAGTTTCTTCAAGAAACAACTAGAGATGGATAGCAGGGTTGACACGCAGCTGGCGTACATGACACAGAAGTCATTCACGCAAGTTATTGGTGGGTTCCACAAGAAACTATATGCCGCCGCGTACGGCCCGAACTCCGTCATGCGTCAACTTGGTAGCTTATTAAATGAAGGCCCACAGCGTGAAGCTGCTAGCGGTATGTTTAATAGAATGATGGAAGAGGTAGGATTACACGCCAAAGGTATAACATCTAACTCAGTACTTGAAGCTCTCGATTACTTGCATTCTCCTAGTGATTTGATGGGTGGTTATAGCAACATGCACGTAATGAACCTATTTGTAGCTGAACTAGGGCAACGTACGGGTATAGAAAAGACTAGTAGCAACCCTGTTACATCTCTAATCAAGATGATGGGACATCTTAATACAGTTACCTGGGGAGAAGATAGAACATCTCTAGACGCATCCATAGATTACTTTACTAAACGTATGGGTGAAGATCGTAAACTAACATTAACGTACCACGCTAATAGGCAAGATCTAGCATCCATGAATGATGCTACCCTGGAGAAAGCACAACTACGAGCCGGTAAACTATTAGAGTCCTGGCATACTGCTAGTATAGCTGTACATAAGCTTGGAAGTACACTTGTCCAATTACAAACAGATGCTAACAGCAGAGGAGACGATACATATGCCGCTAAACTAGGAGATTTAATGCAAGCAGTAGGGGCGGCGGATGATCTAGCTAATAAAACTAAAGGTATCACCGTAAGTTCCCTTGAAAGTCAAATCTCCAGAGATCAGGTACTACGTACTGAGATGTCCCAGATGATAGCGCCAGAGCTCAAGCGTATGGGTCTTGCACGTAGTAGTGCTAGCGTATTCCAGACACTATTAGAATTGGAAGGGCACGTTGGTGGTGCCCTGGCAGAGGAATTCAACTCTAGACGTATCTTTACAGAGAAGATTAAGCAATATACTAAATCAGTTTTTGCCTTAGATCAGAACTCATTCCTACGTAACCATGGACGCAAAGTATTAACTGTTGCCGGACTGGCTTTATTCTTCGATCCCAACACTGGGAACCAGATCGTAGGGGAGACAATCGGAAAAGGCGGCGAACAGTATGACACACCAAATATGTCGGAGGTTACCAAAGGGTACCGTAATCGCAAGAGCGTGCACCTAAAAGAGCAGAGTGCCACATTGAAGGATAAGTTGATGGACAAACTGAAGAACTCACCAGACAATGCACCACAATTGGTTAAAGGTATGCGTGTACCTGAACGTCCACATTACGAATATAATAATAAGAAGCGCAGACACACAGCTATTAGCTCATCAGATTACCTCCGAAGAGCTGGCTCTTTAGTAAGATGATTACGATAATGATAAAGTTAACTGATGTGCCATATGAGCTTGACGTACAAGAACAGATTGACAGTATTCGTTTAATGTTATTTGAGCGTTATGGCGTAAACGCAGACATATATATCAACGATGTTGATTTACTTAACATAATTAAACTAGCACAGATGAGCTAATGCCTATATACATAAGACCAGAAGACGTAATTAAGACCGCGGCCTTTATTGAGACCGGTAAAAGACTTACTAGTAACGAGAATAGAGCCGGACAAGTAGGTCGATACCAGATGAACCCCCAGTACGCTATACTTATGGCACAAAGAGAGACAGAGAACTTCCAAACAGCATTAAAAGGTTTAGGTATTAACCTAACAGTAGGTCCTCTAGTAGTTGATACCTATGAGCGTATTGCCGTGAATCCAAACACAGCACTCCCGGCCGACATGGACGAGCTAATGTGGCTCCTGTGGTCAGTGGCTGCTATATGGGCTAAGGAATACCGTGTCATCGGTAATATGAATATTGACGGTGAGTACGACAGTAGACGTATAATACTGGGAAATATCCTGCACGAGTTAGCAGCCAGAATGGACGATGAACTGTTCGATGTCCTGTGTACGTTTAAAGAGTTAAAAGGTACACCACATAAATATGAAGTCGAAGACTTTAACAATGCGCATACCGACATATATAATAAGTGGAAGAATATTACTATAGATGGACGTAATGGTGTACAGTGGTACCTGAACGAAGTTGCTACTTACAATCACGGCATGGGGTACACATTACAACGCGGTATTGATGGGCATTTAGGTAAAGTCGTAGACGGTACTAAAGCAGTGTACACCGACATACAACCAGAAGATAAGTCAGACTGGGTAATTGATGTTAATGAATTTTATCGGTATGTAATAAAGCGCATCGACGCTCTAAACGCATCTGTTGGTTTCTTCGACTCACCTAATCCTGGCAGAACATTCATGAAGAATGCGCTTAACCAGATTAACGACCCAGAAGCGATAAACCGTATAATGCGTGAACCTGAAGGTACTGATCTTACTGATTCGCCATCCCCACAAGTATCACGTGGTCAAACTACCGTCTTCAAGTACAATAAGAAATTAGATCGTATGCACGCCGCGTCTCCCGGCTTAGTTAAGAGCCAAATAGCAGACGATGAAGATGTATTCCGTATAGGTGATCTTGAATTCGTCGTACCACCTACTGCTATAAGGTATAATGCTACTGGACAAACTTATGGGTTTGATAGCATGCGTACGGATGGTAACCCTATTGTACCGGTTAGCACGCAACGCCCTTCTATAAACATTACGTTATACATCAACGGCAAGACTGCTATCAACGAACAACTACGTCCTTTAGTAGCCATGGCTAAACGTGCACCCTTTACCCAGGTCAAGAGTAAGATAATCAGTAAGCTACTTATCGATAGAGCTATATCTGCCGAGTTTAACAAAGATGAGGTAGTACCTGCTATCTTCCCAATCCCTATAGTTATTGATAGTATATCGTTTCATACCGTGCCCGGTTACCCGGACTCAATACAACTGTACCTTACGATCCGTTTCTTCAACTTCTTTCCCTATGGAGAAATGCGAGGGTACGAGGCTACCTCCAATCCGCGACGTCAGGAGATGATCAGTAACAATAAGATTTATGATGTGTTGCACAGATCTCGTGCGTATAGTCCTGTAAGTGCTAAGTCTGGCATCTTCGCTACACAGACTGGAGAACTTATAACTCTCAAAGAACCTGCAGGCGTACAGCTGTACACTACTGATGATCTAGGTCAATCTCCGGAGTTCATACGATTCTATCGTTCACAACTCTTAGAGTTTGAAGACCCTATCATGGTCAGCAAGAACTCAAGGTGGGACACGTACAATCCAGACGGCGCTGGCGGTGTTACAATGATATACAACCAGATTACTAATCTGGATACCCCAGCCACGCGTGTTTTGAACTTTATCAAGAGCGCACGTTTAGACCTTGACGCTATGTTGGATAACTTAAAACTCCTTCAGCAATTCTCTCCCAGCAGTGACTTACGTAAAGGGTTAGAGGCCAAGCCCGGCATCCAGTATATCCCACTGGACATATTCGAAGCCGCCGCTAGCACTATCACAGGGCTTCGTCGTCTCGTAACCGAAGCTAATAACCTGTACAAGGCTACTGCCAAAGAAGTGTTCCCCGATTCATCCATACGTGGAGAATTACAGGGAGCCACCGACATGTTCGATAACCTTCAAACAGTTTGGATTAACAACCCACTAGCGCATACTATCGCCCCGCAGACAAGTACTATGAAAGATTTGTCTATCATGCTAGGTGCTGAATTACCAACAGATACCAGCGACGGTAGCCTAGGTATACTAAGTAACCTTATAAACTCACTAGAAACCAGGTTCACTAAGACCGCCGATAGTGAAGTAGGGAAACTCGAACTTAAATCCAAGACTTATGTATTCGCTAGCTCCACATCGGACATGGCTCCAACTACAGATAAGACAGTTATTCAATCTGTTAGTGTCTCGTACACTAACAAGTTAGTACCTATAGATATAACGCAGTACAACACCCCAACATACCAACACATGGGTATGGGGCAATTCAATGTTAGCATGGCACTCCATACTAATGATTTCAATTTCATCGAAAGATTAAATGATATCAGATTAACACAAACAGGTGTCGCTATGCAGGCCGCGTACGCTACGATGATTAGCCTAGGCACTGATCGTGTTGAGTTCAATGACCCAATGTTACAGGCTATCGGTGCTACAGAGTTTACCGTACGTAACGTAGTGATTAAGACCCTACCAGGAACAACTGGATGGTACGCAGTAGAACTGGATATGATTCACAATCCTAATACCATCGACCAGCAAGAGAAGCTACGTACAGTGGGCGGTGCCTCGATTAAATATGTGAAGAAGGTAGCTCCGGACTTCTTCCCAACGAATCTCGTATTCGATAAGTATACCGCGAAGCTCATAATGGCTAAGCTAAAGATAGATCCAAATCGTACCCTAGCGCCTAAAGCTAAACCGGGTATATTTGTTGATCGCGATTACCTGAAGAGTGACTTCCAACTTATGATAAATAAGTACTTCAGGGAAGACCTCGCGTACTCAGTAGACTTTGATACACTCCTAGCTGTATCCCCAGACTTAAGTGCTAATGCTATATTTGCATCCGGGTTGTTAAATGATATAGTTACCCCCACCAGAGACCAAATATATGCCTGGCGTAAAGCTGTAGTTAGTGACCTAGGAGATAGTGATACGCTTAATGCTACTAATCTTACACAACTTATAGAACGTAGTACGTATCAGTACATGCAGTACGTCTATCAAGCAGCGTCTCTGTTCCTCGGTACACTGCTACCAAATGTGTTCCAGAAGAGTGATATCCCAACATCCATCTCCTTGACGGACTCCAATGTACATGGTATTTCCATAGCAGCAGCGTACTCTCTGCAAGAACATAGTCGAGAGTTCATGCGTATATTGTTCGTACGCGCTGACTTCAACAGAGCTATGAAGAACTTAGCTAAGAAAGGCTTCACCGGGTGGCGCGGGTACTTACCTAATTACTATGCTAAATGGATAGAGAATAATAGTAAGCTCGTACGTAATAATTACACAGACTTCAGCTTCCCAGAAGACCTAATGGCTAGTGTACACGAGGATGATGGCAAAGAAGTAGACCCACAGCCGCAGGACTTTCATAAGATATTACACCCAGCGTGGTATTTCGCAGCTACTAGGATACCCCCTGCATTGCTGGATGCCAAGATATTTAATGATCACAGTCGGTTAGAACTCGCATTAAACATGAGTAACCTAATCAACAACGAAGACTTAGACAGCTTAGCCGGTGCTGCTGAAGTAGTTAAAGATATGTATCGTGCGGAATTAGGTAAAGCCACCTCCGGACTTGCTAAGTATGAAGATAGTGCATTTTATGAAGCATTACGCAATGGTGCTGTTGATCGTAAAGGAGTCAGCACTGGTAATCCTGCTATGTTAGTCAACATATCTACGTTAGATATGTTCAAGGAAATGAAAGAAGACGAGAACATGGCTAAACTATTAGCCGATAGGTCAGGTGAATACCTACAGTTCCAGAAGGAACAAATGTTAAGATACTTTCTAGCTGTACATCTATTGCAGTATTTCTTCTTAGCAGCATTACTCAACCAAGCCACACAAGTAGAAGGTGAAGTCGAAAACGATGTCACCGTACTCAACAGAGGTAAGGTGTTAGTAGAAGGTGTTACCCTAGGGAACGATATGCCCGGACTAAAAGTATTATTCCCAGCAATAAATAACATGGGAAATCCAAACTCCGAGGGTGTACGCTCAGCGGTAGATAAGATATTGAATAACCGTAGCTTTAAAGATAAAACCCACGTAACTACGGTACTTGGCAAGATGATCAATGATATTGGCGAGGTTATAGTTCGTGCAGGTGATACACGTAGCATAGATACCGCACTAGCAGGTTTTGGGTACACAGATATTGACGCCGAACTCCTGAATGTAAGTTTGGATAAGAAGCTCGCTAGTCAGGTACATAATAACTGGGATAATCACTTTATTCAAGCATTCCCTGCGTTTAAGATGTTCTTGATCGAAGAAGACTCCACGGACTGGGGTTTATTCGATGACTTCTACACGTACGATGGTATACAAAGTATCGATGTTATCGACTCTAAGCACTCTGCTAGCTCCACAGCTATAATACGCCTGTCGAATGTCACTGGTAAGTTAACTTCACCAGGTATCTCTCAGTTATTTCGTGACACCGATGATCCTAAGAACCTTGAACGTTTCCGTATCCAACCCGGTACCACCGTGATGGTACGCCTTGGTTATGGGCCTGACTACCGTAACCTGCCGGTTGTAATGTACGGTGCCGTTACTGAAGTTATACCAGGTCCTATATTGGAGATAAAGATTCAAAGCTTCGGCGTAGAACTATTATCAGAAATGAGCCGTAGTATAACCTCCGGCAGTATGGAGTCACATATAGGTGAAGCCGTACTTACTACCTTAAGTGAGACATCTGGCTTAAAACACTTTGGACGTTGGTCTATTCACCACGGAAAGTCGGAAGAGTTTATCGCAGCTTCAAATGATTTAACTAAACACTTGTACACGCTCGGCCGTATAGCAGGGCTCTCTGGTACAGGTGTAAGTGATGTTGATTCGGGATTATTAGATAAAGTGAAGAAGAAAGTAGTAGGTGGTTCTGCTGCCTCCCAAGATGTACTAGGACTATACGATGGGGATGTAGGTGCAGGTACGAAAGACTTCGTGGATTCACTCATAGATGGTACGAACCAATATGCTATGCTGCTAAACTTTGGCAACTCCTTGTACGATAACATTTATGTTAACAACAAGAGACCACAATACTATGGGTTTGTAAACATGGTTCCCTTCTTTAATCGTTTCGACGATAAAGACTCGTTCTACTGGCATATTAATAATCAAACAACATGGGATGCATTGTGGGAACAAGCACTGTATCTTGGTGACTACATCGTTAGACCATTACCTTACAATGAAGGTGCTTACTTATTTGGAGGCACAGCGCCACGAGCTACGCTATACTTTGGCCCACGTGATGGACAATACAAAGCTAGTGATGATCCCTACCACATTACAGGTAAGGGTGATGAGTTCGCCACCGCTATCAGACAGCGCATACTACAAACGGAAGAAGAATTAACTAATAGTAACCAAGAAGATTGGGAGCTTGACCCATTGACTGGCTTAAATAACTTAGAACAGGATATGCAAGATGCCGCGCGTAAGTTAGGTAACGCCGCACTGTGGGCTTCTAAATTTAACCCAGTAAAGAGCCGCTTCGATAACCTCTTCAATGATTATTATAGTCCACCATTAAAGCAAGCCGCTGAACGATTAAGTAATGCAGGGTTACCGCACTTAGCACAGTTCGCCCTGAAGTACGCAAGCAAGATAATGGAAGAGGAATCATTCACTTCTAAGACACACCCAGTGTCAGTATTTACGCAGTTGTTATGTTGGAACATGGGAGATATCAAGGGTAATATAATACCTCAGTTCTACTCTGCATTGGATGAAACACTTAGCGGCCCAGTTACACTTACAGATAGATTTCTTGCTGGTAACCGCGCACGCCGTCTAGTTATATTCACCGCCGTCAAAGCTGAATGGGCAATAGCCCTTCGTGCAGATATGCCACAGTTCCTAGCTAATATTAAATCAAATAATTATCAAGTAACTGGTACTAAATCTCAACATCTTGAAGATTTGATCCAACTCCTGGATGATGATGGACAAACTGGATCCGAAAGTTACCAACCAATCGTGGAACATCACTTCGCCAGTAGTGACTCGCACATCATATCTAATGAGATAACAGTCACAGAGGATCTACTGTCAAATAAAGTATCAGTGTATTACCCAACTAGCGTAAAAGACTCAGGTGTTTCAGCTCCACACGAATGGGATAAGGAGAACAAGGTAATATCATCTATCTCCAACGAGTTGGATGCTAATTATATCCGGGAGTACGTATCCTTTCAGAAGAACTGTGATACAAGTATCTTCTATGATTTTACAGGACTTAACACATTAGGCGAGGACTTCGTAGACGCCACGGCCGGGTGGAAACACGCGCAACCTCAGGCTAAAATGCTAGCTGATCAGATATTGATGAATCAAATCAAACCTATGTACCAGGGCAGTCTGGTACTTAGAGGCGATGCTACCATACGCCCTTGGCATTACATTCACATCTCGGATGCCGTATCACAAATGAGCGGTGTAATAGAAGTGGAAGAAGTTATCCACTCCATGAGTTCATCAGGTGGATTCATAACAACTATCAAGCCCAACTTAGTTACTTCTATGCGCAACACCGCAGCAGCCATTGATACAGAGCTGATGGGCTTGAACGCAACACTCAACGGTCTTACTAGAAAAGTAGGCACCGCATGGACTGTGCTTAAAGTTGGTGGAGAATTAGCAGGTGCTAAGTACGCCGTTAAGACTAGCTTCAAGTGGTTAGTTGAAAAGGGTATTGCATCAGAGTTAGGTAAACGAGCAGTGTCTTTCCTAACAGCATTTACCAGTATGTTCGTCATAGTAGGTACTACGATAGCAGCAGGTGGTATTAAATATAAGACGATGGAAATGAAACAGTTTATTAATGCCGCTAACATGCAACTAGGTAATGCACCGATCATCATGTCGTTACTGCAGTACAATGGTAAAGCATACAGTGCAGGGTTAGAAGGCATACAATACAATAGGAATGCATCCACCATAGCTATAAGTGATATCATTGATGCTAATTATTGGGATGGTATTGTTACACAATGGGGCCTTATGAACGGAGAAATAGGACTATGAGCAAGTACATATACAAGAATGCCAGGGTTATAAATGCTAGTACCGTACAAGTAAGTAAAGACACAGATATCTTGTGGTTATGCGTACGGATGCGTGGGGAATCGGACAAGACATCCGACGGTGACCTGTATATAATCAAAGCTCCAGGGTACATGGTAGATAAGTTTCGTGAATATGTAGTGTTAGGTGTACCGGAGATTTTAGTAGATGTTGATGCACCAGTAGATCGTCGTGTACGCTTAGAAGAGTACCTCACCGATGGCGGACGTAAAGAAGTAGCCGTGCCTACTGACGGCGAAGAGAAAGAGTCATATGTGGATAAAGATTTCATACGTTTCCATATTGACAATGGTTATGTGAACGAAGCCATGGCGAGTTTCGATCACAAAGCACGTCCATCCAGGCTCATAAAGGATCGTCCTACAACCGATATGGACACCAGCTCCAATGACATAACAATAAGAGACAGGGTAGGTACTCCTGATGTTGGAATTAGTTTTGCTAAAGACAGCTTGTACCTAGGTACTGATGCCAGTGGGCTTATTGTAGATGGTGGTGACATTAGCATGCTCGGAGTTGATATATTCGATACCGGAGACAGCATTCGAAAAGAATCAATTGTGTTTGAGAACAGTATGAACCATATGCTACCCGAGACAATTGTTACATGGCCCGCGAGTAAAGCTAAGATGCCAGATTTGATTAAGTTTATTAACATGGGCATCATCGCTGCAACCATATTCGGAACTATAACCGTGGCTCTTGATAAGTTGAATAATAGGAATCAATAATGCGCACATTGCTTTGGACAGTTGACGGGGATATTGAGATGACTGGCACACGTATACGCGCTGCCGCTGGACACGAAGCTCTGAACAATAGAATATATGTATTCTTAAGACAGTCCACCGCCCTTGATAATCAATTCCGTATAAGCGACTACATAGGTAGCGTACAAACACCAGCAAAAGCAAGAATGCTTGAACAACAATTAGCTCGTTACCTAGACTATAATCTATTTTTAGATTACCCGGTTGAAGTAACAGTGAGCACCACAAAACCAAACACTTTTGATGTAGCCATAGTTATATTCGGCACAACCGAGATCGATGAAACATTTGGATTCGCGTACAAGAGTGGATCTTGGCACATGGCCGGCAACACTACAACCACGGTAGAACTTTCAGTTCCTCCACCAAACAACTTAATGGGTCGCTAATATGTATCCTACACTAGACATTCTACGAGAACGTATCACACAACAATTCATGGATGCAGGGTTTACTGCAGCACCGGACCCAGCTTCGCCGGAATATATTCTCATCGAGAACATAGCGGTTGAGCAGTTCAATGCTTACAATCAAGCTTATAATCTAATTAATTCCCTTGACCCCTCGTTAAGCCACGGGGCTGATTTGGATGCATATGGTGAACTTAGAGGTATGCCCAGAGCAGTAGCACAAGTGGCAACTGACGCTACACGACAGAATGTTTACTTCGAGATATCCGCAGGTGGTGATGTTAGCTACACGGTACCGGTTAATACTCGTGTACGTACCGCCGCTAACATAGAGTACACTACTACTGAATCCATTACCATTGACACAGCAGGACCAGACGGACGAATGTATGTTAAAGTTAAAGCTACAGGTATAGGTGATGGGTACAATATAGAAGCCAATTCCCTTCAGTTTCACGACTCAACGAATAAAGAATTAATTGTAGGTAATGTATTGCCAATAGAAACAGGGTCCAGTGTTGAAGTAGACGATGACTATAGACCTAGACTGTTGAGATATTGGAGTATTCTCCGTAATACTAACCTAATCGCATTGGAGGCTAGACTCCGAGCTATCCCAAATGTAGCTGTACTGTCGCTTAAACCTCATACGTATGGTGTTGGTTCTGTGTCGGCGTTCATACAATCTACCAATCCTATTACTGGTCCCGCACTTATAGCACAAGTACAGGCTGAAGCTCAACGTGGTACTGCCGGTGGCGTACGCGTGTTCGTTGAATACCCAGATCATCTATTTTACATTTGTACAGTTGAAGTTATTACTAAAGACTTGGTTAGTGTTAAACCGTTAGTACGTGCTGCCGTACGTGAGTATGTAAACAAACTAGCACTTGGTGAGATTCTAATATTCTCTCAACTTAAAGCAGAAGTAATCTCAGTACCAGGAGTCATTGACGCACAATTTACCTTAGTAGAACGCGGGGTATATGATGTACAAAATCAAACAGTGCAATTCAAACAAACTATCGGAAATACTAACCAGCCAGCATCCTTAAACCAGAAATGGGTAACAGCAGATGAGTACATTGAAGTATGTGAGGCAGGTGGATAATGCCGTCCAGAGGTAAACATGTAGTAAACAGAGTACTTGGGCGTATGCCGGTCTGGACTAATCTATATGAAACATCAGCCATTATTAAACCCTTTGATATACTAGGTGCAGAACTAGACAGACTAGACAGAGTTATAAACGCTGAGGTTAACCTTGCCTCATTACGTAAAACCCCACCGTACGCTATGCGAGGGTGGTATAGATCTAGATTTTCAGTACCAATATCTGAAGTTATTAACACAGAGCCCACTCTGATGGATGCAAATAAATCACGATATATTACACCCGTGTCGACCCTATTAGATTTCAGGTTAGCACCACCTACATACTATGATACAGATAGTACATTCAGTAGTTGGGACTTCGCTGAGATTGCAGGCAGAGTAGTACTGGACATAAGGTACGTACACGAACTAAAACGTAGCGAAGATGCAGTAGCACAGGACGCCTTGGTATTACTACTGAAAGAAACAGCCGATCTCGATGCGTCTTTCCAGATATACTTTGTTGATTATACAACTGCTAATGTGCCTATTACTGAGAGCATACAGTCTTACCGCACAACCGGTAGAGATGAGCGTATCACCACAGGCGAGGATACATTCTCGTACACTGTCAATGGATCTCCTAATGTGTATCAGGATATATTCCTTATAGATTTAATGAACAGTACTACCGACATCTTGATACAACAACGTGTTGCGAACATCGAGACTGCAGATACCTACGAAACCTTTGTCATTACGGGTGCATTTACACCGATGGACATAGTGTATGAAGAGACATCCGAAGATCATGTTATTGGCACTTACCCTAATGCTACATCTGGCTGGACCAAGAATGGTTTCCAAGATTACTGGGATGACGGTGCAGCTGGTGCCGCACCTTACGTGAACCCACCTACCGGTCTAATGCATATGAAATTTCATTGTAATGTATTTGCTAATCCCTGTTACTCTCCTGGTATTGAATTAATAGGAGGAATGACGTACACGTTTAGCTTCAAAGGTAAAGGCGAAACCGCCAATAGATTTCGCGTAGGTCTGCAGGAGACCCCTACGTACGCTTCGTGGGATAGTAACACGAGTTTTAATTTAAGTACTACCTACGCCTCTTATTCTATGGAGATTACGCCACCAGTTACGGCCACATACTACGTGGCAATAGATGGTTACAGCTCTGTTGCTAATACACAAAAAGCATTCATGGATGACATTAAAGTCGAGTTGACCGATACTGTAGAAATTCCAATATCATTATACGATACATCCATGGACGGCTTTACATTTGCTACAACATTAAGACCCGGTTCTGGTAGGGATGCGTCTGGACATTGCTATGTGGATACCTCTGGTTACTTAAACACAGTGTTCGATACCGTTACTCTAACTACCGCATTACCAGCTAGCTTGGAATTCTATCGTGTTGTAGTAACTTACGATAATGTAACAGTTAAGCTATACGTCAATGGCGTACTACGAGCTAGTGAAGATGCCGTACTTGCTGCTATTTCCGTCGTACCGGTTAAGAAATGGGGAGGAGATAACGGCGCTGTTGGTCCTACCGAATATTGGACACTACCTTGGACAGGTAATGAAATTGCGTTCGACACTGCACATGCAGGTACGTCAGTGGCGTATGCCCCTGGTTCATTATTAGTAGAAGCTTCTAACTTATTAGCTAGATATACATTACAAGAGGGTGCTGGTGATATAGTACATGATAGTACACAGGTTAATGATATAGACTTAAGCTTATTTACAGGGTACACATGGGAAGCGTCCACCGAAATACCAGCCGTAACCGTAAACAACTTTGTCCGCTCTGCCTACGGTCTTCGTGCGTACACATCCTCAGTGTTAGCAGATACCATTACTAATAGTATGACTATAGAAGGCGGATGGACAGGTGGAGATAACGGTGATACAGTTGTCGAACTGTATAACACCACTGAAAGTCTAAGCGTAAAGCTGGCACTAGGTGCCGATACTGCTACCCTGTCGTACACTGGCTTAACATCTGTCGTTGTATCATCACTAACATTTGATGTCAACACTGATCACCATTTTCGTATTATAATTAAGTCTGATGAAATCAGCTTACAAGTGGACGACGGCGCTGCGGTAACACAAGCTGGCGCTCCAGTTGCTGGACCCTTCGACTTAAGTATCGCCTGGGGATCAGACCAAGCCTTGGCCCAAACTTTCACTGGTTATCTAACGCTGCTCGCTATTGCACCAGGGCACGTAGCTACTGCAGCCTTAGTAGAAGCACCAACCGCAAGACCAGTTGACCGCTTCACACAACAATGGGTAAACGACGTATATCAGGACGTTCTTTTTAACCTAACTGACAGCCCATATCACCTAGCTGTTAGTAACGTAGCGTCTTACCAATACATTCATATTTTCCAGCAGGCTGACCATACTTACCAGTCCGCTACCGGAATACCCGGAAGAATACACCACTACCCGTACATGCAGGACGGTGAGCTAACACAAGTGCTTTCACCTAATGGATTAGCATTAGAGTATACTAAAGCAAAGGCAACAGCCGGTGGCTTTAATATTACTCCATATTTCCATGGCAATAAGCAACGTGCTGGTCTAAACTTTGAAAGTAGCCCTGCGTTATTCCCAGACTCCTTAACTGCTGAAGTACCACTCGAATTAACTCAGCGTGTTGGTAACAAATTACTTATAGCAGACATCAGAGTACAACAAGGTGAGTCTGTTGACCTCGATATAACTGGAGCTAAGCTCAGCTCTTCTACTTGGGCTGATCCTACTGTACAGTTCACTAAGGATCTAACCAGTGATGCAGAGTTATTCGATGTAGTACCGGAGAATGTTAAAGTTACTGATGCTTCTGGTGTAGGTGTTAGCGTAGAGGTACAAGCTTACTCTGGGTTCGTTACAGTTGAACCAGTAATCACAGCCGGCCCATTAACTGTGGATGTACGGTACAAGGCCAAGCGTACAGTTACTAAAGTCTTTTCTAGAACAGGTCCAGCACCTGCTAGTGTAGCCTTGTCGGCTTCAGACATAATAAACTTTGTACGCCGAGACCGGTTAGTAATTGATAACCTTAGACTAACCACCGATATTACATACTCACCTTTGACAAATGGTGAGCTGCAGTACGAGATAGATGGTACTATGGGCAAAGTTAGGGCACAAGTAATCAATACATCCGCTAGAAGCTTTATCAAGATCGATCAGCACCAAGACTCTGATGCTGAATTCATACCTATTTCGCCAGCTATAGCCAACGAAACACTATTATGGATACGTGAATTCTACGACCACTGGGCAGTACTAACAGATTTAGGTAATCTATATTGCATATCTCCAGTAGATGGCTCTATTAAGTGGGCGTACGCCGTAACACCGCCAGAAGGTTATACAATACAGGGCTTTACATTTGGCGCTGATAATACTTTATATGTTCTAGGGCTGGATGGTTCGTCAGACTTCCAAGTTCTTAAATATGATCCTAGCTATGACTATTACCTTAGTTCCTGGGAACTAGATGTCGACCAATCCACCCATCGTATTTATACTATGTATACTAAGTACGAGTACGAAGACTTACAATTAAATACTGATTTTGCTATTGAGCAGTATGCGGGATACAGATTATTCGAGGAAGGATTAGTATGAGTTATGCACCAATAGTAGATAAGGGTAGTAGCTTTAAACGTTTCGTTGATACTCAAATGGAGATCAACCGTGATCAATTCATCTTCGGAATACCAGAGAAACCTGGTAGTACATACACAGTTATGAACCTCCAAGATTTATTCAAGAGATTAACTCTATCACCGTCAGATTCCACGCACCAGGGTATAATCAATACCCTAGCAGCACATTTTGATACTGTACCTTACGACCCGTACCCCAGACGTGGTGTCTATATTGACATACCAGATAACCAAGATTTCAGGTTACCATCGAGGGATGACTTAATTGCTGCAGGATGGAATACAAATACAGTAAACTATGTAGGCGTTGAACAAATGGAGTTTGACGCTAATGGAAAGTTCATTGCCCCAGCAGCACCTTGGGTTACAGCTGGAACGTACGCTGACTCTGGTTTAATATATGGACAACCCGACGTGCAGATTGATGACGGCGATGATGTGACATTCACAATTGAACTGTTAGATACTGAAACATTACAGTTAGAATATAATTACCCAAGTGTAGCTGGCAAACAAACACCACTTGACGATCAGATTAAAGTATACGCGTTCGACGATCCCGAAGTCATACGGACAGAGCTTACTAGTGAAATATATGAATTAATCATGAACGCCGGCGGTTATGGTTTTACCTGGGGTCGTTTTAAATGGGACACACATCGTTGGGATAACCCACAACCGGCTGGTCTATACCCAACGCGGTTCGACAGCTTGTCACTAGAAGCCGGCCAAGGTAATCACTACAACGGCGTGCTCCGTAAACATACAGATCTAGTCCCGCAAGTAGAACTATCAGCGGATGGCAACATTATGCTCACACATGGGCAAGTAATGTGGGACGGACTTAAACTATTCATCGCCGGCGCACTAGGTATTAAAGACAATGAAGAAGATGTATACACACAGGATAGCCAAGTGGATAACCCTCTTCAGGTTACACCTGCTACTATACACACTCAGGCTCCTACTTCTGTTCTTGCGTTCCCTTTACCAGCGTTCGGTACAAATGGTTACGTAGAGTTTATGCCTTATGTATCATTTACCGATGGAGATATCGCCGAAGATGTGGTTAATAATAGGTTAACTGTAACCTTGAGTCCAAGTACTCATCCAGTGACTGCCGCGGGGTTTTATGGATTCTTCCTAGTAGATACTATAGGTGGTTTGTCGGACGAAGAAGTACATGATGTGTTTAGTTTTAACTACAGTACTGGTGTACTTGTATTAGATCTAAGTGTTGAATCCACGAACTGGGCCCTTTACGATGAAGTAGCTGTGTACAAACGGCACACCATGACGGTTCCCGCAGACAGTACTACCGCTCTAGAAGATGGAGGGTACTACCCTCTATTCCAGCACCAACATCAAATTAATTATGCAAACGCAATCAATGGCGCAGTGGACGAAGCCGGCGCGTACGACCCAAACATAGTGGATTTGCTTAGTTATCCACGTCAGATATTTGCCAAACATACTAAGGCTGTATACTCCGCAGAGGAAGCAGCTACTATGTCTACGTACATGCAACATCTAAATGAATCCCTAGACGACTGGACCGTTAATGGCACAGAAGGTGCACTGATCTTTTACGAAGATATTGATTCCGACGGTGAGATAACTATAACCATGGATCATACACAGACTGGTACGTTCACCGTAGCTAAACCTACTTGGTTTTATGAGCGTGCACTAGATGGATTAGTAAGTACCGGTATACCCAAGGACACACAGAAGTATGATCTCGAACGTGCTATTATATCACTAGCCGACCCTTCTGTCCTTACTAGTGCTGAGGTTCACGCTACCACCCCCGTAGTTCCAAGCGGCACTGAGATTCTGATCGTTGTTAAACCATTTGATGCAGATTCAAACAGAGTAGCCGGCACGGATTTTATAGTACGGTCTACCAGTGATACTATAGTCTTCTCTGGAGTTGAAGATGAATCTGTTAACGTCGCACTTGCGTTGGCATATTCTGTAGATAAAGACATCTTTGTTAATGGAGATATCATGGTAGTCACCGGTGTAGCTAACGGTGGAGGTATTGCTAGTAATATAAACGGTGAACATATAGTTACAGGACGTAACGGACACGGCCCAATGTACGCCGATGACATAGCTAATGTTAATGCCTTGGACTACACCGATGCATTAGTAGCTATACAAGAACCTGATACCATAATCAAGAGCCGCCTCGACGGTTTACTATTTATTCCATATACTGTTAACTTCCCATACGGAACTACAATGCAACAGATCACTATCGTTCTCAACCCAGATAGTGATGCCATAACATTGACAGTAGATCTTTACAAGACCACCTAGGGTGAAAGGACCCAGTCATGCCAATAACTTATCCAGTAATACCACAAGCGGTGTACTTAGCTACAGATAAACCAACAACTATTACCGCACAAATGTGGAACCAATATTTTGATTACATCAACGCAGGAGCTGATGATTTCGATGTAGTTCCGATGTTGCGTAGCGACACAGATATTATATGGTGGGATTCTGACTCCCAAACATTTGAACCCAGCACTATTAATATATTCAATGCTACTATATGGCAAGAGGCCACAGTTGGTGGAGCAATAACCGAGTGGAGTGTGTCCGGTATAACCGGTGCACTTGGCGGAGTACCGGCAGACTTTGAACGTATGTTCACACCAAGCGGTGTTCCGACCTTTCCAAATAATCCTATCACATTCGTTACCGTCGGTGCGAACTTAAGTTGGAATGATGGTACAGCTAAGACTAAATGGGTGTACATAGTACTCCCAGTAATAGATAAGCTCGCATACCTTGAGACTTTAGATGGGCCAGTTGTACGGGCCTGGACTATGGATCAAACAATGCGTATCAGTAATACCGTTAGTCCAGTAGCAGCTATGACTTTTCTTAACCTTAGCGTCTATCCTTCTATCAACCCAGTAACTACTTGGCAGTGGGACATACTCGACGCTGAGACTGACGCACAGATTTTACCTGGAAGTGCATTTACATTACGCTCGGGCTCTCACATGGGCTACCCAGACAACCTAATTAATAGTTTACAGTGGGATACTGATAGTGATACTGACCACTGGAATGGTACTTATACACTTATTACTAGTGCATTTATTGAAATCGCAGTAGCGGATACAGCTACATGCTGGCGCAACCAGGGAACATCTACTGGCTTTACAATGCCCAGTTCCCCTATAGATTACGATACGTTTGAACTAGTACTAGATGTCACAGTACCTAGTGATTTAGTTACTGTTAAAGCAATAGGCAATTACACTACCACGTTACTAAGTAATGATATGTTAGATGCTGAATTAATGATCTTTGAACTTAACCCTACGATTGGTGATTTTCGCATTGAAATTACTAACGATGTTGGGAGTGCTCAGGCTATACAACTTGCTGGCATGTCTTACCGTTGGACTTACCAAGAAGCTACGGACAAGTTAGAGTTAGATTTCGCAACCGAAGGTGCATATATAATAAGGCAGACTGCTACTGTACCAACATGGATACCACAGAGTAATACATTCGATATACCAATACGAATTGATCCAGCATTTGATGATGTACACTTACCAAATGGCGGTTTAATAACCAGACCCAACTCTGTTACTATCAGTGATGGGTTTGAAATAGTCACGGACACTGAATGGCCCGTGCCTATTGAGAACGGTAAACGTTATATTCAGGTCAAATGGGGAGACGAAGGCACCGATGGTGATGTTACTATTACAGGTAATTTAGATGATCCAGACGACAAAGAGCAAGAGCTTAAGCCTCGTGCTGGTTTCAAGTTCTATAAATTAGTATCATCCATACTTACAGAAGATCGTACTGGTGATTACATATATTTCCCTAACCTAGCCACCCCTTGCAAGGTAGTAGGTTACCAGAGTTTGATTAATTACATTGAAGTTCCTATGAGTTACTTCGGAGTGTCTGGGCCATGGCCTAGCCAGAATGTAGCATTCACTATCAGTGCAGCAGGAGAGCGCGCACACGTTGAACTAACATGGACAGTGGATGGGAATACTTACTTCCGTCGTAAAGTTGTATCACGTACTAGGGAAGCAATCGCCTCCACGTACACTAGATTCTACGATGTACCGGCTGACGTTGGCTTAGTAGCCTCAGTTACTATGGCAACTGGTATCGATTACGCAGCTAAGGTAGTAAATACCGTTGCGTTCTCCCCCGCCGTCGAAGCGCCAGCAGCCCCAGGCACCATAACAATGTTCGGAACTACCTATGGACTAGTAGTATCTCTTGAACAAGTAACAGGTGCCGTAGGTTATATGTGCAAAGCGTACGAGAAGTGGGGAACTATAACCAACGCCGTACAAACTTTATTCATCGACAGACCAGAAGGTAACACAGTACTCTTTCCTATCAATTGTGACAATGGACGTACAATGAATGTTGAAGTCTTCTCTATAGGTGAAGGTAATCTCTTGTCTTCCGCTACCTTAGGTAGCGGTACAGGTGGATCACTTACTATAGACGATGCCGGGTTTACCCACCAAGTAGGTACATTTACCATTGAAGAGGATGTCACTAAGTGGATTACTCCAGATACTGATCGTATGAAACTAGGTGTAGTTGCCCTGGATAGTAACATTCACATCACATCCTTACAAATTCAAGTTATGTACATGACCGGTGGTGCTGCTACCATAGGCGGTGCTGCCATATCTAGTATTATAACAGCCAATGCAGGTAGAATCAATATCCTATCTACCGATCATGGTTTATCGGACGATAATCTCGTCACTATTCGGGGTACATTAAACTATAACGGCGAAGACTACGTAGTTGAAGTTGTAGATGATAATAACTTTACCATCGCTGCTGTTTATGTTTCTGACGAAAGTAGTGGAACATGGCAACAAGCTCAGGTAACAGCAGGTTACCCATTATCCATTAGCGTACCTGGTATATCTGAGAGCGTAGCATTGTGGCCTCAAATATATGAACCTAGTTCCATTATAATGCCTACTGACTTGTATGTACCAGCCGGTGAGGAAATTATTATATCTATGTGGGACACAGATTGGAGTAGTAAAGGATACTGGCCCGCCAACTCAGCAGGTGAGTACACTAAGTTTTCTGTAGCCTTTGGTTATGATCGTAATGTAACTATCGAGAAACAGAATGATCTACCAGTATACAAGAAACCATCTTACTTAGTAGAGAGTGTTGCATCAGCAGCACCCCCAGAAGCCCCAACAGAACGTTAACGTAAATGGCTAACCCAGCAATACCAGCTAACCTTCGCTTTCGTATCCAGGACGTTTTTGCCCCAGAGCTGAATGTCCCGGTTGCTGCAATGGTAACGCTTACTTCTTCCGAACCTACAGTGCATGACTTACCAGTTTCGCAGCAGTACTCTGTGGCTGTGAACGTAGACGGTACTATAACGTTACCATTCACACCAGCAGCTGGTATGGAATTGATGTTAGGAACTGCGGCAATTAACATAATGTATTCTTTACCCGCACTTCCTGTATCCGCTGATGTTTATCACCCGGTCAATGGACTACGCATTAACGCTAAAGTATCTGGAGCGTCTATAAGTATAGACTCCTCGGTATATGTTGGGCCTATACGAGTTAGATATAAGTGTAGTACGGTGGCAGATGATGGTGTTACCACGCTTTTGAATACCAGTGAAGCTTTACTTGACCCGCTACCTGAGTTTCCACACACTGCTACAGCTTCTGCGCAGCAAGACATCAGTGCAGTTGATGGTTTTTCTCCAACTCCGGGTACAGAAGTGTTGGTTACGTTATCCCCCATGGACAGTGTAAACATTAAGGTGTCTACCCCTGATAAGTTTCAATTTCACAAAGCGCGTATCCGTAAAGGATCACACATAATTAACGGCACTCCTATTACACTGGCACTTGTTGATTTAAACCCACGTCCTTCGGTTGTGCTTGAAGAGGTACCAATCATTCATCGTAACGGTATCTTAGAATTAGACGAGGATGATTGCGTATTCAAAGTTAATGGTGTACTTAAGGTGCAACCCACACTTACCGCTCTAGCCGCCGCAGGTGCTGGCATCGTCGTCAAAGTAAACGGCGTACCGGTAACGGATATAGAATTTGAATCAGCCAGTTCTCGTTATGGGTTAATATCTCTGCGCAACCTGAACATTACTACTACCGATACATTCACCGTTAGTTACGGTATAGATTCCACCAAGTGGGGAGAAATTGCGGACAACCTCAACCCGCTGTACATACACGGTGGTTCATATGATCGCGCAGAACTAGAACGTAATCTAATTGATGGTGATATGTATATAAGCGTACGTAGTCCTAATAAAGTATATTACAGATATGCTCATCACTCTAACAAACTACACGCAGGTGCAGACTGGGCGGAAGAAGCATGGCCTACCACTGCGGACCTATCATTAGGTAGAATACACTTAGAGCGTACTACACCAAGCTTGATAGATGTACGTAAACAAAGCCTCGGTATTAAGCTCCCAGCAAACAAAGAAGTTATCGACTGGCGATCACACAGCCACTATGGGTTTTACGGAGGCGAAGCGGTGCCATCTATGGTAATGATAATCGAACTACCAATTGATATTGCGAACACAGTACGCTCTACTAAGGTGTTAGTACCTGCTTACGATGAAGTCCCAGCGAAGTTAGTCAAGGATGCGTACAAAGAATACTTCTATACTATTTTATCACATGTACTTGCCGTTGGTTCGTATGTTCTAATCGTAGATCCAGCTAAGTCTATTATATTTACACATGAGGACATCTTCGATAATGCCAATACACAGTGAAATAAGAGCACAAGAGCTGCGCAAGCTAGCGCAGTCTATGGCCCAACAGTTTAAGATAACTAATCCGTTGGATGTACAAGCACTTGAGTCACAACTATTAGCACGGTATGCTAATGGTAATATCTTAGTATCTCAGTATAACTCCAGCAATCTTGCCAGCTCTTCAAAGTTTAGAGGTGACGTACGTAACGTACTCGTCGATCTAATAGCGTCCTTTGGTCATCTGAAATCTATATACAATTCATACCTCGCCATCGAAGGAAGTATGCGTGCAATAGTAGACGACTATAGTTACAGGTTAACACGTATTGTTTCCCAACTAACCAATAGTGATAAGGACAACATACGTTTTATTCAAGGTCCAGACTTGCTGGCAAATACCGAGTACACCAATGTAACCATGTCCAGTGATATTATACGGCTTCCTAAGGATCGAATCCCAACTCAGGATTTAACTAACATGGACATCACCACAACTTTTTATCCAGCCGTTGATTTAAACAATGGCGTACTGTTGTCTACTAACGGAGATGTACAGAGTGTACTCAAGTCAGGGCCGGGTACTGCTACCTGGTCAATAGATATGTATACGAAAAGTATTCCAGCTTATCCTTTATACGTTAGTACCTTAGAATCAATAACAGATACTGCTGCAGATCTCTACAGTGTTACGGGCACAGTAGCGCGAATAGAATTCCAGAACAGCGACACAACAATAACACCTAAGGAAATGGAACTAAAGTTCCAGCAACCTGTACGTGTACTGAGTGTGCTATCCAGTAATTCACTTAGTAGTACGCTAGCTATCCACAAAGATAGCAGAGGTGTTCTTGTTGGAACTATACTGCCTAAGAAAGACATCACGGTTAGCTTACCGGATAGTGCGGTACAGCGCATAGTAGTGTACTTGCAAGTAATGCATTTCACAGATCGTAAACCGTACGCTTCCATATTAGCCGATCAGTACTTGGAACAAGATGTGTATGTGGGTGCCATGCAGGATCCAAATGGATTCAGTAATGCTGCAGAACAGCCAGACTATTATCATTACGAATTGGGTTTATATAACGTTAAGTTCTTGAAGACGCCAGCTGATACTAGCAGTGGTACGCTTACAACTCCTAAGTTCTATAGTTATAATGGAGCATTAGAGTCTAGCAGTATAGTTGTATACGGCTCTGGTGTACCAGACCCAGTAGTCACATATTACCAACCAAACGGTAGCGTAACAGATATTGATTCATCATCAAGTGTGACACAAGTAGTAGAAACTATCGAAGATAGTACTACCACGGTACAACTAGAGCATTTTCCGTATGTAGATAATGATAACGAATTAAGCGTGAACATCGTTACCGTTACAGGAGATGAGATTGACGCAGAACCTTATAGGGTCATGCCGCTTACTCCCGGGGAGCTTCCACAGTTCTCTCCGGATAACTCATTGGAATGTTTTGTACTCGGATCATTAATTGTCTTCAAGGATGCAATTGCACTAGACCCTACGCAAACCCTTGCCATAACATATTATGTTAAAGCTGTTGCGGTAAGTTATACGCTTACGTTTACAGATTACGACTCATGGGTACAAGCATATATGGTGAACTTACATGACCACGTTCAATAAAGTAAAAGAAGCATACTTATCAGCGTTAACCACGTTCGAGTCCGAACAGTTACAGTCTACCGAACAGCGGTTGATGTTAATCCTATCCAGATTGTACGAACTATTCGATGCGGAAGAATACTTCCACATACCAGTGGATGGGGAGATCGCGCGCCCAGAACCATTAGATGCAATATTCACAGCAGTACACTCCTCATTAGTTGAAGCCACTACCGCCCTTGGTGCCCTGGATACTAGAGTATCAATATTACAAGCTGGTATATCTACTAATGAATTAGACTATATCGTTGAGAGCCTCCGACTTAAGGTACAAGAACGTCTTATGCGTACCGGTAATGGTGCTGTAAGCTTCATCGATAAGATATTGGAACAACCACTTACCTTGACCCCTACTAACGTAGAGATCCTACCCTTTTCTACAGTAAAGATACCTAATGTACTTACATTTCCAACATTAATGCTAGGTAAAATACAGAACATACAGTCAACATCCGTAATACCGCTCACTGAGAATAACGTATCCATACCTAACGTAGCCGGTCTACAGCTACAGTTTGCTAAACGGAACAAAGATTTATCTGTAATTGATTTGCAAGTTGGGATGACTGAATCGCAGCCTGTAGTCCAGGAACCCTTGGAGCTCGAACCTAAACTAACATACATGGCTGACACGTATGTAGATGGTATTCTAAGGATAGTAGCCACGTTAGAAACACCTTCGTTAATATCACTAATTTCCACGCCTATACCTGAATCTATTTATTGCAGTGTAGAACTTAATACGATGGAAGGACAAACTCTTGTGTACCCGAATGTCGAACAACTAATATTCGTAGATAATCCTTCATCAATGATTCAATCTATAGTATGGAATATATCTACAGATTCTATAACAGCCGAGGCATTCGGTGGTGTATATGAAGGCTGGTTGTTTACCATTGGCGCACAAGCAGGTGGACGTGTTACGTACGCACAGTTAACTGATGTTATTTTGAACACCCTAGGGAGTATGACATGAGTCTAAGTGTAAACTTTAGAGCAACAAATATTGGACCTACTTCCTTTAGTCTTCAATGGCAAATACCTACTAACGCTGACGCTGTGTATTTGGATAGCTTCGATATACTCGACGCCGCCGGTGGCACTGTAGTCAGTGGTATATCCCCCACCGCGGTATCATACACATCCGCCACCATATTAGGCGACGCTGCTACTGTACTCACCAGATATCAATACGCACTAAGAGCAAACTTCTCAACCACCATCGAGGACGAAGATCCGTACACGGGACAGGGTAGCGAGTATACCAACGTATGGACACAGGAAACAAGTTTACAAACGCTGTGGACACTGGGTGCATTTTCTGCTCCAGTACCGTACGCTTCAAATACATTTCCAGTATGGGATACATACTTAGATGGTACTCTGGCTATAAGCATTGACCTTGTACTAACAGACGCATTGTCCATGACACTGTGGCACAGAGTCGGATCAGCTGGTGCTTGGGAACTTAAACGATTTTGGTGGCAACCTGCGGTAGGAACACACGAGTTTGTACTCGAAGACTTATCGCCTACACATAGTAATCAATTTCGATCACAGATAATAACTGCAGCAGGCGAAACAGTATATAGTGACGTTGTTACGTACGTCGCATCATTAGTACGAAGTGATCCATTTTCACATAAACCATACGTTATAACTATACCTCAGACGTTCGCCACATCTACTTCTATATTTGTTGGCAACATAGCACCTAATACACCATGGAACCCCGCAGACGGTGGGGTATTGCCAGCCGGTTTAGAAGAGTGGATTAAAGTAGGATCAGCCCTGGTAGACGGAGAGTCCGTATTCACGTACAGACGCCTAGCAACGGACAAGAGTAGTATGCACTACACTCGTAACCCAATGCGTGATACTGACTGGACAACACAAGTAACACATACGTTGTACGCTCAAAGCCAAAACTTTGTAAACATGAACACCGATAGATGGTGGGATATATCTTCAGAACCTATGTCTAAAGTGTATACACCTAACCCAGCATTCCAGTACAATGGCGATAATAATCCATTCTTATTCGTCACCGGTACATTACCATTCGCGTCTACTTGGGAGTGGCCTACTACTTTGATGCCGTACACACGGGTAGATGATTCCCCCACCGATGTTACACCGGACTACGCCGTAGCCGGCGTTGGAGAATGGATTACACCATATTTCACCGCTATTAACTTAAACTCTGCAATCTATGAGGTTGTCGGTTCAGCGGTAGAGAACTACGTAAAGCAAATTCCAAGTATATCTTTGATTGATGTTTCCTATAAATTATACATCTTCGTACGTTACGCTTACCTTTTAACTGACACCTATGAGCTTGTAGACAATGATGGCACCACGGCTATGAGCTTAGAAGCCTCTGCCATATCATTCTTAGGAAAGCAAGGTAACCTGTACAGCGTGACGCGCGCCGCGTCAGCTACGGTGAACCCAGAGACATATGGATTAACTATGGACATTATACCTAAAACTTTTAATATAACAGACGGTGCTGAACAAACATTTGGATCATTCGTGTGGCCCAACGCTCCATTCAATGTATCCGATGTGAACAACGGTTCACCTTTTTACACTACCGCTAACAGTATAGCACACGTAGCAGTTGCAGACCCCTATACAAGTCTTTCAGCCCAAGCTATGGTTGTTAACTTCAGCATGACTAACCCCTACCCAATGCCGGTACTATAATGGCTAGTAACAGAGTAAGTGTATGTGATCCAACCTTAATAGATCCTACCTGGATACGTCCACGTAAGGTAGATGGATCATACAGTTCACAGAACACACCAACATTAACGACTCCAAACATTTTAGTATCCATAGTCGACTATGATTTTGGCACTGCAGCGCTTAATCAATTATTTCCATCTGAATTAGGCACTCCAGATTCTGTGACTGTACTACACAACGGTACAATACAACAAATTAATACGTATACTGGTAATGTATACTTCGCAGTAGTACCTGTAAACCAAGTACAAAATAAGAGTAATGATCTATGGCCGTCTCCTGTTTATTTATCCGCAGGCGGAGAAGGACTTGTTGGCTGGTTAAACGACACTACATATGACGGTGCGCGGACTGATCTACAAACTTTTTCCGATATACCAGTTTCCCTAATACAACCTAATGGCGAAATGATTACAGGTAGGTTCGTTGTTCTAGCACAAGTTGTAGATAACTCAGGTAACGCACAAGATATTAAGTTGTTAAAATCAGATGACGGCGCGTACCAAGTGTACTCCGCGACTTCTGCGTACATGTCAGGCTTAACGCCATTCCTATCTGCTAATGATGATCAACCGGAAGCTTTCGCCACTGCAATTGCTTCTACGTTAACCGGTGCGGATGTGTCTACACTAAATTCCAGGATACGTACTAAACCACTCAATGTAGATAGCATTGACCGTAGCGGTGCCTACCCTATCTTCTATATTTTTCCTGCCTCCGACTACGATGGAACAATGATGCAGTATCAGTTGTACGGTTGGTACTTTAATTCAGAGACATACAGTTCAACACCATCCACCGTGGTATCAGCATCGGAAGTATCACAGCGAATTCAAGCTGCACTCACACTACAAAAGTTGGATGGAGCATCGTGGAGCACCGCCGCTACTAAAACCATCAACACTACTAACCCAGCCGCAGCTGCAGCTCAAACTTTCAACGGACTAATACCTAATACAGAGTACCGTATCATGGTAGTACCTGAAACCTCCTTAATCGATGGGGACGGTAGAGAAACATACGTGTACCAAGGTATCGATAACAATGGTGCCGGATACGGTGACGTTAGTTTTGCTACTGCACTCGAGAACCTATACAGTGGCGCCTCGGCCGTACCGTACGTAACCCTTATCGACGACCCAGGAACAGTACCTTTAGATACACCAGTATTCAAATTACTCGAACGTCTTACTGCCGATGATATCAACTATGCCATAAGTATTAACACCGATAACACGGATCGGTTTAACTTAGACTTTACTATTAACAGTACTACTAATATCACGGAACTGGTTGTCTCGTCCGGCTCCTCTACCCACACCGAGGACAATAGCGGTGGCGCTAGTAGCATTGTTGTAGCGTTCACGAACCTCACTGAGTCTGAACTAGAACGTAACTGGACCATCACTGGTACGTATGTTAATAACGCCATTAGCTTTGCTTACGCGATTGGATCCGATGCGATAGGTTCTCTACAAGTTAATGCTTCAGGCGTCTTCTCTTCTATCTCGGACACCGAACCCACAACTTTAGTAGCAGATCCTAGTACTAATGTATATACCACTAGAACTATAGAAACTAGTGGACCCTTCGCCGCGTCCCGGGTAGTATATGAAAGTGCTACTGATCATGACATAGATTTCAATATAGCTGATAACAAACATATCAGCGCGGTAGGTATATCCGTAGAAGGATTTAATCCATTCGTAGTACCATCTATATCATACTACTTAGTAGTGGATGGCATCGAACATGAGATTTCTCCACTCAACCTTGATGGTGTTGCTCCTTCGCTATACTACTACAACAGTATATTGTCCGAGGTTGATCGCACACGAGCGTCAGGGCAGGGATTCGTAGACACAGATGAAACACAACATTGTACTGTGCGGGTGCGTATTACACGCCCAGCGGCGGATATCAATATCACACCAGTAGTAACCGGTATTAGAGCACGTATTATTTATGCAGATCAGGAAGTATTATAATGGGTAAGCGTAAAGAACAAGTACTTCAAATATACATAGAAGCATATCTACATAAGAATGGCCGTATGCCTACAGCTAGAGAAATTGACGAAGCAATTGCCACTCCTTTTAAGTTTCAAACTAAACCATTACTACCTTTACAAGGTGCAACGTCGAGTGCGGCCAAGCTTCACCAGGTACTGTCCGGATTACTAGTAGACACCAGAGACATCGTCGAACTGCTACGTACGTACACCTACGATTTAGATGCGCTGGAACTATCATTCCTGAAGGAGCACGAAGATATAAAGCTTAAAGCAGCAGAAGTCATGGACTATGTGCAAGCAGTGTCAGACAATGAGTCTGCCGTCGCGGTAATATACTCTGGTGTTCCTCCGCAGGCTAGCTGCTCCACTAACATAGCCCAAGACCAAGCATCCATTACGTTGAAGAACTCCCTAAAGGAGTTCCCACCACCACTACCAACTTCATCTGACGCCGCGTGGACTGTTACAGCTGCACCGGTTAGTCAGTCCGGGTCTTTGACCCGGGAAACTTTAAGCAATCCTACTGGTCTCAAACAACATAAGACTTTTACCGCCAGTGTTAGATCGAACTCCTCCACGTGGGTAGGTACCGATCTGTTCTTTGCGTTTCCAGTACCAGGGCTTGATAATATTCCGCCAGACATATTAGAAATGGAAGAGTTTGATATACTAAAATTCATGCCAACACTGCAGGCCATCAAGGTGGCAAGCACACCGGCTACTATATCTATATCGTACATCGATCCGAATACTGAACAGTGGGTAGACCTGGACACCGTAACCAGCAACGGCAATCTAAATTACTTTATGAACATACAAACACAAACTGTACGGTTAAGATTCTTAGTCCCAGGGCACGACATGAATCTCAAAGTAAGTAATGTCGAGTTCCAGAGTGGTAGCTATAATAGTTCTGGAACGTTCTATTCCCTACCCCTGTACCTCACTCCTGGCGCAAACTCAACAATGGGTAGTCCATTGGTGGGACATTATCTACTAGACACCAAGGTATACCAACCAGCTGGCACTTCAGTACAGATCTCGTACGCTAAGTTGACCGAGACTCAGTTAACTGAACACTATGCAACTGATATAGGTGGAGCTAATCTACATCTAAGAGATACGAGTATTGTATGGCAAGATTTACCTAACAACGTAACAACTGCCAAGATACACATCGGGTACGAGGATGAGTTAACCGACTTCTCTAATACCGTCAATGTTAGAGCTGGGGTTGCAACTCTGGCAGTACCTAACAATGTGTCAGACATAACCATCACCGGTGGGGACAATTACTGGCAAGATCAATCAACAAGTACAACGGACAACGCTAAGTACATATACAAAAGTTATTTAGATGTACAGGGTGTTGCACGAACTGTTACTATCCCTGTGCTTGCAGCTAATTACTTCATCATAAAACGTATTACGGGTGAAGGTGCATCTATGTATCGAGCCACCAGCGAGAACAATATTATTACATTACCACCGGGTTTGTATAAGATTATATTCTCCCACTTGAAATCTGAAAGTACAATAGTAAACGCACACAGGCTAGTTAGAAGATCTAGCGGCGTGACACTTAGGGGATTTGCTATCCCATTCACGCAGGTACACGATATAAGTAGTACAAATAATACTGCTGTATATCAATATGCTGGCGGTTCCGTCAGGTTCAAGATTCCAACTGGATTAACTACAGACCAGTTCGACATTAGTTACCGTAACCGTAAGACAGATGATGCAGTACCGGATGCCATAGTACTTAAGGTTAAATTCAGCACTACTGATCCCCGTACAGCCCCGCTACTACGTCGGATACGTATACTGAACACCGAAAGATTACACACGGAAGCTTCAGAAAGTTCTACATTCAGTGCGCCACTTGTTAACGACTTACCACCACGTAGAGACTGAGGACCAGGAAGATGATCAATACCAAACACCATCAGATAGCATCAGGTACTCCAATGAGTTCTTACGATCTCAACGTCGTAGCCATGGAGATCGTTCAGGATTGCTTGGCGATCTTAAGATCTCCCATTACTATAGACCTCACCGCTGACCCGGTTACGGAGCTTATAGCCCTTACTCGTGCTGTAATGGAACGTGAAATAACGGACAATAATGTTTTAGTATTTCTCACTGACATAACAAAGATTGAAGAGTACGACTACACAACCGACTGGAGACGCGTATAATGCATACCTTTGAATTGAATGAGAATATTGATCCAAATATTATCAACGCTAACCATCGTGAACTGCAAACGTTAATAGCACAAGCCGTTACGTATAACCAAGCATTGCGTGCTCGTTACGACATGATGAATAACATCATCGCTAACTTAGTATTACCAGCTCCTAATGGAGCACTTAACACTTCTATCTCCGATACCAGCGACGGTAGGTTATTTATACCAGCCATAGTTTTAGATGGAGGTAGCGTGGTAGATGGTTTCGAACTCACACACGGATTACTCGGGTTGGAGGCTGAGTCAGAGTCCTCACTCATAGCTACGTCCATGAACAGTATGTTCGGCGAACGTGTACCAGCAGCTGGTGCGGTTATTACCGCCGACGACAATATAGGCAGTGGTATTGAGCTCATCAACCCAGAACTGATATTCTCTCCTGACGCTATGTGGGCACAGGTTGTAAGCGTACCTGAATTAAGAATCACTGGAACATTTCCTCCAGGACTCACTAATCAATATAACACTGTAGCAGTCAGCGGCGCGTTACATGCCGCCGGTACTAGTGTACGAGGGTTGGAGGTTACCAACAGTATCGGGTATCAACCGGAAAGCTACTTTGACTACGAGGTTGAGCTTATTTCTAAAGGTCTATCTCTAGGCGATCGTACATATTTACATAGTGTAGGTATGGTACGTGTTAGTAATAGAGTGTACACGAAAACTAGTAGTACATTAACTTTTATCGTTACCGCTACGCCCGCAGGCAAAACAGGTTTGAACTACGTAGAACTAGATTTTGCATCAAATCTAAATGCACAATTACTATCGGACATTGCGTCGATAACTATATATCACGCCGACGACCCAGCTGACGAACTATATAATTCAGAGTCTGATACGTATCCTTTAGCATCTTCGTTGACTATCGTAGACGGCGAAGCCCTATTGCTAAGCATAACCTTAAAACAATACAACAATAGTAGTCCGCTACTACGTGGTGTACGTCTTGGCTTTATTTAACGGAGTGACACATGTCTAAAACATTAGCAGAGATTGATAGCAGCTTAATATTACTACGTGGAGAAGTGAAGAAGAATGCCACACGTATAGAAGAGGTCAATGATAACAACCGCGGAGCCTTGACATCTAAGCTAGAGGTAAGTACACTCAGTACTACACTCAACGGTATGATCACAGATCTGGAAACAAGAATTGGTATTCTAGAAGAACGTTATTCAACTATCGTATCACCGACAGAAACTAAGTACTACATGTCGCAGGCGGATATTGATCAGCTACGTCTCATCCTTCGAAGATTTGACACACTATACACGGAGATCATATCAGCTCAAGCTAACATGGTAACTATGCTGCAGCGAGCAGTGCCGACAGTATAATGCGCATCAACATATTAACATCCTTAGCTGTTATATTTAGCCTAGGTATTACTATCTGGGCTTTGTTCTTTGCACAACCAAGAGTGGAGTATCTACCAGGTGAAGAAATTGAAGTACCAGTCATCACGGAAAGCCCATGGACATTCACAGAAGCCACTGATAGTTCGGAAGCAGAAACCATCGTTATTACTAAATGGAAAACTAAGCTCGTACCCCAAGATCCCGATACGATCTTTGTTGATGAATCCCTCGCGGAACTTATGTCGCTTAGGCAGTACATCAGCACAAAGCACATTTTCAAGATACGTTTCGTAAGTCCATTGCTCCAAGTATCCTTTATATCTGCCGACACCGCGAGCGTGGATACTATCAAAGCAACCTATGAACTTGCCGAGTATACAGTGCTTACACCTGGGTTCCAGTTCCAACCGCTTAACAACGGAGAGTACGTACTACAAGGTATCTTACCTCTAGAAGCAGCAAAGCCCAAGTACACCACTAGCTCTTACGTTGGACTTGAGTTCCCTCTAGGTCTCTATGGACAAACTAATATTGATTGGAATAGATTTCGTGGAACCTTCGCGCTCCACGTAAACTCCGATGCAGGAGCAACCGCACGCATAGCCATTGACTATCGTATCAAATAAGGTTACTTACTCATGGCCGTAGCATCATATACCACTGATCTAATTACAGTCGCCACAGCTGACGAGGCAACTAATTGGGCGGAGTAACCTATGGTAACCAAACCACGTCGCAAACGTCGTCGTTACAAACATAAATCATCTGTCTCAAAGTTTCAACGCAGAGTAGCTGGACTATTCCGTATTGCCTTGGGAGATAGTTACCTACGCTACGAAGTTAACTGGCGTTGGCTGAAGAACCACGATGGCAACGCGTTGTACGTGGACATATTCTTCCCTAGGTTTAACCTAGCCATAGAAGCACACGGTATCCAGCATTACAAGTGGCCTAATTACTTTCATAAGACGTACGAAGAGTTTCAACACCAGCAGGAGAACGACGAAGAGAAGCGTGCGTTGTTGCAATCTCATGGTATTACTTTGATATCTATACCGTACGACCCAGTACCTACACCTGAGCTTATAGGTAAACTTTTAGTCATGGCTAAGATCACGAAGCCTGATATAAAACAAGCTAACCATAATGATTACAGCGACATAGCTACCAGACGTTCTGCTGCTACCACCGGTAGAGTCATGAAACGTACCCCCGCCCCCTCGTAGGACATGTTAAATAATAAAGGGGAGTTCTAGACTCCCCTAGTAATTGTCCCGTATATCAATGTATCAAACGAACCTGTTCAGGTGGCACCCGCCACGACTGTTCATGTGGTACATCAATAGTTAATGTTTTGATGTTCACGCGTTCCACATGACCTTGTATCGTACGACCTAAATGATCGAACTCTACCGCCATAGTACGCCGGAACTTTGCCCTGATCACTGACTTCAGCTTAAACTCTGCTACTTGCAGGATCTTCCGAGCTTCGGTTATATCTGTGACAGTCATTACCGCTTTGCGGATCTCCACACCATCCATACTACCTCCTACTTCACTATCAATGGATTACTTTGGCAGGCGGAGGCGAACACAGTTGTGCCCGCCCCCAAATTCCTTATAGTAACTCACCTTTTGGTGGTGTTACCCACTCTAGTTGTGCCCCATTGTACACACATTCCTCAGTGTGACCACATGAGCATGCGAAGAGAACATCATATGTGTCCTCTTCTGTTCCTGCTTTACTTTCCGTTGCTAACATTGCTCCCTGTTCACAACCTGTACACGTGCGAACACCGAATGCTAATTCATCCGTGTGTACAACGATATGTACATCATTGTAAGGTTGTTCTGTTATCACCAACGCTTTACCGACTCCACGCATCCCGGGTCGCATGATCTCAAGACCAGTCTCATGATCGTATATGGTCCACAACCTACGTTGTGCCAATGCCATGAGAATAGTGTGAGCCTGCTTGTCGGGATTCCAAAATGGAGTCTGTGCTGGGTCGTCCGGGAGTGATGCCGGTAAGATACCGAACTCCTTATTGAAAGGTTCCCATAGTATCATCTGAACAATCCGCCATCTGGTGTATCACGTAGCGTACATTGATGTTCCATGCCCGCTAGCTTAGCTTCCATATCCATGAGTGCCTCCACTAGGAGTTCTTCCCTGGTATACGGCGTGTGGGATAGACTAGTGAAGCTCTTTGCTTGTGCTTCAAGCTTCTCCAGTGCAGTCTGTGCACGTTTTGGAATTGTTATATCTGACATTGTTGCCTCCATCTATTACTGGTCAGTTATTCTGACTCTGGTTTTGGTGTACCCAAGGATATTGCCTTGGTCTTCAGGTTCTTCAGGAAGTACGAGCCCCATACCATGTACGTTAAGTTATCCACCGACGATGGGACTGTAAAGTCCGTGAAGAAGTCAGTAGAGTATAACACTAGTACTAGGATAGACCAACTAAAGACTATAAATCGACGAAGGCTTATTTTACTTCCTTCGTCGAGAAGTGTAATCCTGTTCATACGAATAGATCTCCTATGTGTGGTTGGTTACGAGTAACGCCGGCTTGTTTCTCCGCCGTGTTACCACTCATCATTCCACTAAGGAAGTTTCCACGGAACCCCGCAGTGGATTTGACTACGTTAATAGCAGTCACTGTACTGTACATAAAGACGTACCGTTTCTTATGCTCGAACTTAGTTACCTGTATGAATCCACCAGCTGTATCCTTGTATGCTGCCAGTATCCAGTCCGTTGATTGATTAAGTATTACGATAGTACCATTATCCAACAGCATCTGTGGTACAGGTATACCAATAAGTACGCCAGCTAGCGCATTAAGAGCCCCTGATAGTTCTGGCGGTAGCGATGTGTTGGTCGCTCCTTCTGGCTTGACGGACAACTGGATCATCGAGGCATGCTTGCCCACGTATCCAGGCGCTGTCTGCTGTAAGAGTCCGTTTTTGTTCTCGTTAGCCCATACTTGTACAGCTGCTCCCGCTGTGTTTGGTCCTGCTACAGGTGGTGCAGACTTCTTATTTGGTTTTGCGCTTGGGCTCACGGTATACTCCTCCATCTTGCTTCATCTTTGATAAGAGAAAGCCTGCGGTTAGTTTAGTTTTCTTAGGTGTCAGCGGTGCCGTACCTATAAAGTTGTTAAGCTGTGCTATGACCCCCGTCACCCAGTGTGCGGTACAAGTATCTACGGTAACTTCTTTGTACCCCTTCTTCAACTTGGCTCGTCTTTGTGTATCAAACGAGTTAGGACTCGCACCATTAGGTGAAGCGCCTATCGCTCCGTACCATGCCTTAATAGTACCCGCATCGTTCTGGGCCATTGCATAATACTTGAAGCTCGACCCACTTGTATCTTCGAGATAGGTTATTCGTGACATATCTATTCCTCTGTCTATATAGTACTACTTGGTAACACTCACTGGAATTAGTCATTCCCGAAAGTGCCCCGTTGTGCACCAAGGCAGCCACGCTGTGCGGTTCAAACGCTTGAACGTGTCAGCATCTGTCTCTTGCTGTTACAACCATGTAGCGTACAGCTTACTCTCCATTAAGAAGTGTAGCCAGCGCACGGGCCTGGTTAATATTTGTTGTAGCGAACTTATCAGTAAGAATCTTACCAGTTGCTTTCTCTCGGAGGTCTAGCATCTTCATTGTATTTGCTATCGACCACTCTCTCCACAGCGCTAAGTATGCACCCCACAGATTCGTACTTAGATCTTTAGGTGGCTTACCTTTGCCTTCACTCACACTACCATATCCTTTGATCTTGATCTGGTAATGCTCCTCTATGGAACGTCCGCGAACTATTGCATGGAATGCGCTGAATCTTTTATCCCCTTGGGATGATACTTCGTATCCAACCTCACTAGGTAGTGCGTACCGTGCCCAATCAAATTGACTAGACATCTTAGGAGCCCATAAATATGTGGTAATTATTCGTTCCGCGTTTCGGAACATCTTTCTTAGCCAGCTCACATCGTAGTCGAGTTGTGGCATCGCTAATCTGTCGCGCTTGCGCTGCGTCTTCCCAAGCATTAGAGTCCTCCGGTAACATTTTTAGTAACGAAGTAGCCGCTACTACTAATTCTTCATGATCAACTAGCTCTCGTAGTCTGTTGATTTCAACTTGCAGAAGTACAATAGAACTTTTGTTCATAGTACATGCATAACATGATCTGCGTTCCTCTGTAGCACATCTAACACATTCTATATGTTCAATTGCATCAAAGTATTTACGATGTTTTTCTTCATCCATGGACACGTTTTACCTCCGTGACTTCTAGAGTTGCCTCATCTGGTAATTCATCCTGCATATCTTCTACTGCAATTTCTGAAGCACGTTCCCCGTCGTTACCTGGGTCATATAGTGTTACAGTTAGTGTACCAGAATATGATATTTCTATTTCGAATGTAGGCATGTTGCTCTCCTCAATATGGCGACCCGTACATCACGAGCCGCCAATGCTTCATCACTTAGCTTTAGGCTTTGCCTTCCGCTTAGTGGTTCTCTTTTTGGGTTTGTCTTTGTCTGCACTCGTCTTAGCTGCATTCTCCCTGCCTTTACGGATTTTACGCAAACCGGCCATCACCTTAGTGACGGTCTCTTTGTTCTTATCAGGACTGATCGGTACTAGCGCGTACACTTGACCATCTTTAATCTCCTGATCATCTATAAACTTAGGGTAAGCCTCTGAGATATTGTCAACTGCATCGACCACCTCATCAACTGACTTAATTAACCCACCTGTGGACATACTCTTAGAGAATGCATGACGCATCTTCATAGAGCCGTGTCCTTTTCCTGTTATAAACAGGAGTCCAGCTGTTTTAGACATTAACTTACCTCCAATGGAATGCCAGGAACTAGTCCTGTATTCTTAGTTTCGAAGTTGTTAACCAACGCATCACGTACAGCGTTGGGTACCTGCCTAGAAGGCCGAGTAACAGGCCCACTAACTAGTAAGTCAACGACCTGTAGGGCCAAATCTCTGCGATCTGGCCTCTTCAGCCATCCAAATAGCAAGGGTGCTACCTCATCAAGAGCTTTTGTCACTGTCGGTGCTTGGCTTTGATTCATTAGACTTCTTCCTAGTCGGCGTATTCCTTTTGTTAGGACGTTTGGTTGCGGGATTAACATCCACAACCTCATCCTCGATGATAGTATCACCGCCTACTAACTGATTGGTCACGGCGAGGGGTTCCTCGATCTTCTCATTCAGTACAATAGGTTCATCAGGCTTTACGGATTCTGGTTCCTCAAGGATTGTTTCCTTGATGATTTCGGCCACCTTCTGTGCAGCTTCCACCCCGGCTGTTGCGCCTGGACTTGCTACCTTAGAACGTTTATTAAATCTAGGGTTCTGCTTGCGAGCGGACGCCAAGCTTTCCCTCTTAGAACCGGTGTTGAGTTTAGTCATCTAATACCTCCCTTTCGTCGAAGTCATTAGTACTCTTCTCGGTACAATATTCTCCGGTATTATCCAGAGTTGCGACGGTCGAGCCGTCTCTGTTAATATGCCCACCATCGCGGATATAAGCTCTGCGAATGTCTGAACGTATTTGCCTGAGCCAATCATATATTAGATCAGCTTGTACATCTAACCCCGTAGCTACATGTTGCACGGGGTGCCCATAGTAGTGCACCACCATGAATGCGACAATCGCATCCGGGCTGTACACCTCAAGGGTTTGTCTGATGCTTCCAAGTATACTTGCGGACATCATAACCTCCTTTAAGTACTGGCGTTTTAATATAACGCATAGCACAACTTGAGCATGTGTCACATCGCGGACCCGGTTTAGCTGGAGTTACATCCAGCCGAATCAACTCCGCAATGACTTCCAAACCAGCATCAGGATTGTAAGCAAATGTTATATGCTCACCCAGTGCCGGTAAGAAATATGTCAACTGGAACGGACGGCGTTTGTAATGCAACTCATACAGTCGAGCGTGCCATTGTGCGTGTTGAAACATCTTGATTCGTTCCTCAGCGTCTGGATATTCCGGACGATAGTCGACCCAAATCAATTGGTATAGCTTGGATTCCTTGCGCCGTACTAAATCTACGGAGCCTTTCAGTCCATCATGGTCGAATTTAAGAGACTCAGCAATTATGTCTGCCTCTCTCATGCTAGAAATGTACACTACCGAATAAGTTAACATGATAGCTAGCGCATGACCAATGATTTTTGCATCTCTATTGGTTAAAGAACTCTTGTTGAGTTGCTTAACGATGTCCAACTGTACGGCGGTAGAATTCTCACCTTTATACAACCTGATTACAGCTGGTGTAATATAACGTTCATACACAGCTTCATGATCAGGCTTGTACATCACGGGTATTGTAAGTCTACGTAACGGACAGTCGTGTAGGTACCAATACACTTCATCGAAAGATATAGCACGCTTGTTCAACGTACTACTTTCTTTATCAGTGCTGTAAATACAGAACCCACTTGCTTAACGCTAGGTAGGTATTGGTAACTATCTAAGAAGGGGGATGGTAGCGTACGTGGCGCACTTGGTATTCCGAACCCTAAGGTCTTGATACCATTCTGTTGCGCATACTTATATACACGCTTCAGGTACGTCATGTCCCTACCCATGTCACCATCAGTTAATATAACCAGGTACTTGCGCTTAGCCTTGGACTTAACCAAGACATCTACGCCTACCTTGAATGCGTTAGGGAAATCAGTTCCACCGCGAGGCTGTAGAATTCGCTTGATCTCGGCGAGCATGTCGTCCTTACCTCTATAGTAAGTAGCCATGTCCACGTTGGTCTGAGCACCCCAGGACCCACTGAATCCGAATAAGCGTAAGGTAATCTCTCTGATTCCTTCCGAACTCATCATCATGTGTGCCATGGTGTGACTAGCGATCTCTGTCTTAACCCCGCCCATTGAACCTGAGGCATCGAACATCAATACCATTTCCGTCTTGCCAATCTCTGATGACATAGATGTTATATCTGTTCTGATTTTGGCCTTCTTGATATTAGTTTTGATCTGATAGAAGTTAGGTGGATGTAGCTTGTCACCATGCTTAGAGACATGTCTTCCTGCCATCTTTCGCTGTTGTAACATTTGCTTCATCCCACGTCTCATACTAGATATGACTTCACTTTCTATACGAATGTTATGGCTGGCACGGTGTGCAGGTGGGGGAATATACCCCTCCCCGTGTCCGTTACCCTCCTGATCACCTAGATCAAACTTCTTACTTTTATCATTTCCTGACATCTCTTTGTTGATGGTGTCCTTTTCCTCATCCGCCTTTTTCCTGTCCGCAGTTTCTCTTTTGCGTACAACTTTGGCGAGTTCGTCCGAGGTTCCAGTGATCTCCGAGTTGTCATTAATATCCTGAAGAGCATCCTTCATTGCATCTGTAACATCCTTTGGCAGGTCGAAGCCATCGAGGGCTCCTCCACCACCTTGCAGTTTAGGTGGGCCATCTCCCGGCTGTTCCTTACCGTCCTTCTTATCTTCATCCTTCGGTTTCGGATCGAAGGTTTCTTCTGGTTGCCCCATCTCATTCGTCCACCAGTCTTTCATCACCTTGTACAACTGGTCAGTCATACCTATACGTCTCTTGCGGAATGCTTCCGCATCGTGAGACATATAGCCTCTAGCATCGATGATCACATCTTTCACGTCATCGAACACCTTAGCCAACGGGTGACCGGCTGGGAATTCATCTATCCACTCACCCCCTACTTTGAACTCAAGGAGCGCGCGGTACTTACGTAATACATCGCTCATCATTTCCTTGTAGTCTTCTGGTGTAGCGGTTGCTGGATCCAACTCGATCTTCATATCCTGAGCCAGTGCCTTGTTAAGGGCATAGAACTCAGTGAAGTACATCTGCGAGCCTAACCAAGCATCAGGAACGACCGTAGTTTCATTACAATCGTTCACGATGTTGTCGTAGAAGTCGTATAACTTACCACCCCTACCGAAAGACTCAGCGGAGATAATGTGTCCCAACTCATGATACAGTAACGCGATCAACATAGTCCACCAAGTTTCATCGGTGAGCTTGTCTGAGACTTCTTTACCGAAGATGCCGGCCAGGGTTGTCCTGGTGAGTGGCAGCTGCATGGTCATGAAGCCTTGTGGATCTATGGCTGGCTTATTGGTACGTGTATCTACGATAACAGCACCTCCAGCGTAGTCGTAGATCTTTACTTTAGCCACGGACAATACTTTCTCCATATAGTCCATGACATAATACGTCATGTTATCAATTGGGCCCATATTAAACTCCTTGTGATACTAGCTCTGGCGGTATCGTGATCGCCATCTTCGCTTGGATCCTCGCTACGATTGTGTTACGAACCGTGATGTCGGTGATCTTCGTGATGATGTTGTCATCGATAGCCGTTATCCAAGCCTCCGCGGTGTTGCCATCAACCGCTGCCCAGAAGGCACAAGCGGCTACCGGGGAGTACCCGGCGTCGAACCCAAGACTCTGATTACTAGAATCAGTTGCATGGATAAGTTTGAATAGCTTAACTGCGTTACCGTAGTTAGGTGGCACCTTCAAGGTCTTGAAGTTAGGCTTCGCCTCGATGATAGTTTTGAATAACTTCTGCAGTACACGGCCATCAGTTGGATAGCCTAGGAACACAGTAGTTATACGTCGACCTTCGGCTTGAGATAGCGGACGTAAATCGTCCTGTATATAAGCCTCGGTCAACGGGTTAGCAGTGATTAGGAACTGTATGTGACTGAAGTCAACTATAGTGTCAGTACCTTTAGTACTTTGTATTTCGTACATTCGATCTGTATCACTGAATAATCTATAGAACTCTCTGCGTGTCTTATCATCGAAGGCGTTGTACTCTTCGAGTATCACCACACCGCGGAGATCTTTTGCTTTAGTTTCACGTGCGAACTTCACGAGTGAACCTTCTAATACGAAGGTACCCTTATCATCAAAGTCCTCACGGAAGAACAAGGTTGATCCATCCATACGAGCATTGGCATCGATAATCTTAGACGCGTACCCATAGTCCTTGAGCTTGTCTGCTAGCCAACGAGCATGCAATGATTTACCGGAGCCTGTTGGCCCGATCACCGCCGTCGCTGCACTTCCATCGAGAACATAGTTCTCAACACGGCGCATGACTTTCTGGTTCACCACTATATGTTTAGGGGCGAATACACTTAGTTCATCTGGAATCTTGAATCCTTTAGCACGCTTTATACCAGTACTAAAGTTAGTCGTCGCCAGGTTACCATTCTTATCGAAGAAACTCTGGGGAGTGTACGCTGCTAACTGTGGTGTATGCTTTCTAGGCCACACAGTTTCCACCGCGGATAAATCCACGCTAGGTATCTGTTGTAGCAATGCTTCCCCGACGGCACCCTGCAGATCATACACGGTGGACACGGAACGATCAGCCAGCAATCCATCAATGGTATTACTACCATTGGCGTACTTGGCGATGTCCGAATCTTCTATCGGCTGTTGATAGGTATCTATCTGCAACTGTGTAGACTGCTCATAGATAATACCCTTCAGCTGATAGCTCCCTACAGCTGGTGCTGGAGCGCTAGGCTGTGTCGAGTCCAGTTCCCACTGGATATCAAACTTGATCTCGTAGTCGGAAGCTGTACCGTCAGCCAATGGAATCTGTTCCAAGAACAGAGTTGGCATGACTGCACGGATTAACGCATCGTGTTTCTCTTTTGCTAAAATGTTAGCACTCATTTATTACTCCTATTTATTCTTTGAATGTTCCTGGAAATCTCTACGGAACTTATTCGTGAACTCTAATGCTTCCATGGTGGATAGCACTAGCGCCGACTTAGCATCTACACTTCGATGATTGTAGTAGCGGTCACTAAATATGACCACACCACGCATCAATGATAAGAGTATCTCATCGGGTATTGTTTTTGTTCTGCGTACAGAATTAAACTTGTCACGCATGAACATCTGTACACGATATACGAATGGGTTTATATCTACCTTACGTAGAATATCAAAGTACAAGACATCAAGTGTCTCTGTTACTTTACCCTGCATTATAAGTGTACCGAAATTGTTAATCAATTTAGTATCTGGCATTCCAGATAGGGCTACTTTGTTGAGTTGCTCTTCATCATACTTACCATTTTCATCCATGATACCACCGGCTATTACCTTGGTATCTAATATAGTCACCGCATCTCTTGGATTCTCTTCACAATTTATTGCGATCTTCTCCAAGACTGACAGAGGTATGAGTGGGATCTCCCCACGCATGTACTCTTGAGCAGCGATGTCTTTAAGTAGTTCAAGGATCTGATCCGAGCTCCACGCCCTGATCTTAACATCTTCCAGTCTACTAGCCAGTGCATCCTCCTTGAGGATACGCGCAGGGTTCGAGGTGACCAGGAAAATGTACTGATTTTGTTTGAGTGTCTCCACCGGCGCTAGCAACGCAGTCAATGACTTATCCGTCATCTCTTGAGCTTCTTCCAGCAGTAAGATTGTATTCTTACCATCTAGAGTAGCTGAGCGTGTGAGCTTCTCCCGGAGCACGGCTATAGTCGTGTCCTTGCCCATGGCGCTCGTGTTCTTATAGACAACGGCCCCATGTTCATCGTTCATCGCCCGCATCTCTATTGATCTACAACTTTCACAGGCATTACACGCATGTACCATACCATCCTTACGGATTGGACTCTTACAGTTCAGCATCTTGCTGAGTGCTAGCACCATGGATGTCTTCCCGCTACCGGGAGCCCCGTGTACTAGGAACGCATGCATTAATCTTTCTGGTTTATTGTGTAGTGTACGTCCGAACGTCTCGATGACTGCTCGTGTTGGGCCGTAGAATTCCTCTATCGTCCATGGTCGGTACTTACTATACAATGAGTTGTTGGTACGACTCTCTCTAAACTTTAGTTTGGTAGAGGTGAGGCCGTAAGGGATTGCTTTTTGCTCTGCCATGGCAGTACTCCTTGATTGATTGTGCGTTCTCTATAATCCTGATGTTGTAACGAATCAGATAAGAGAGTTAAGGTTCTTGGTACTTCGGAAGCTATCTGTATGTATCCTGATACTTCAATTAATTGAGCACGTAGTTCATTAAATGAAACAGCGTGTACGTCTTGCACTGATCGCTTTAGACTATGATCTAGATTCAACACATGTACTACTGTAGTTGTACTGTTCTTCATCATAAGCAATACTATGATATTATTCTTACCCTTGCCCGACCACACTCTTGAAACGTTAGCCCAGGCCGTGCGACTATACTTCAATCCCAATTCTCCTAAGTTAACGACTTCTAGTTCATTCATGTTTGTCCTCTGCTTTAGTTTTAGATTCTTTATCCCGCTTCTTAAAGCGTAGTTCACGAAGCTTCTCTAACAATCCAGTGAAACGTACAACCGTACGCTCGGTTTTGACTGCCAGTTTAACTTCACGATCCCGTGCCAGCACGAGACACATCTTACTAGCCCTAGTCACCGCGGTGTACAATAGATTACGACGTAACATAATGTCGGCCTTACGGTCCGGAGACAGTACGACTATCACATATGGATACTCTCCACCTTGTGACTTGTGTACGGTGATAGCATAAGCTAACTCAAGTTGACCATGCTCGCGGAAATGATACGGTACCGATTTACCATCAACACTAACGTTGAAGTAACCTTCCATACCAGAGTAGTCAGGTACTATGTCAGTAACGAATCCAATGTCACCATTGAATACACCCTTCTCGTAGTTGTTCTTGGTCTGCAACACTTTGTCGCCTACCCGCAACTCACAGTGGGGTATAGGTATAGGTTCACCCTTCTTATTGATCATGTCCTGCATCACCTCATTAAGTGATGTGATATTAATATCCGTAATCTTCTTACGGAATGGTGTAATGATTTGGATGTCTTCCATCTTCACTTTTGGATCCACGACGCGGATACGGTTGATCAGTCGTTTGATTCTCCCAATGGTGGGGTCCTCTATCCAGAAGAAGTCATCACCCTTCTGCCCATTAATAAATGGTTGTCCGGAGTTGATCTGCTGTGCGTTAACGATGATCTTACTCTTCGCCGCTTGACGAAAGATCTGATTCAAATGTGTAATGTAAAACATATTAGATGCTATGGTATCCGTTAGTATCTTACCAGAGCCTACTGACTCCAGTTGATCAACGTCACCTACCATCACCAGGCGAGTGCCTGGCTTCAGTGCACGTACGAGTGCAGCCATGATCGTAGTGTCCGCCATGGATAGTTCATCGGCAATTAAGATATCAATATCTAATGGATTATCGTCATTGCGCGCGAACATACCAACGAAGGCACTGTTATGTGGCTGAAACTCTAACAAACGATGCAAGGTTTTAGCTTGATAGCCCGTAGACTCGGTGATTCTCTTCGCCGCACGCCCAGTTGGGGCTGCCAGTGCGAAGCGTAGACCAAGAGACTTGGCTACATCGATCACTCCACCTATGGCGAGGGTCTTACCTACGCCGGGACCACCGGTTATGATACTAACACCACGGTTCACGGCTAAACCAATAGCCTTGTGCTGTCCATCGGACAACTTAACCTTAGTCTTGCCTTCGTACTTAGCTATAAGCTTGACTAGATCATCATCATCCACTCTTTGCTTATCACTAATGCCTAAGTCTAAGTCGACTAGGCCGGTAGCTATGGTGCGTTCATCGAAGAACATGATGTTGTGATACAATCCTTCAGGTGTATCGACAACCTTCTTCTCTTTAACCAGTTTGGTTATGGCATCTATGAATAAGGTGCCATTATTTAAGTCCACACCAGTGAGAGTTGTAACATCCGCGCGTAATAAGTCGTGCGGCATGTACGTATGTCCATAGGAAATATTTAACAGGCTGTACATTACAGCTGCTTCGATCCTACGAGGATCATCGGTATTAATACCCAGTCTATTGGCGAAAACGTCGGCACGTTTCCATCCTACTCCGGGTACGAGTACAATGTTATATGGATTCTTACGTAAAATTAACTCAACATCGGTGCTGCCAAACTTACGTATGACAGTTTTCGCTAAGGCTAAATTAAAGCCTGCGTTTAATAAGAACGATAGGGTTTGTGCATTGACTCTGTAGTCATTCCAACCATCAAGGATCTTGTATGCCGTAGCATTTCCGACTCCACTAACAGCTATGAGGTCTAACACGCGAC